>Ga0209273_10000386_pt1 | contig 59546 bp, 67 predicted proteins | sample tdAd471_FD_187126 | JGI IMG/M metagenome (GOLD analysis project Ga0209273, IMG submission 187126) | Marine sediment microbial communities from the Atlantic coast under amendment with organic carbon and nitrate - tdAd47.1 (SPAdes)... | ecosystem: Environmental > Aquatic > Marine > Coastal >...
TGTAGTACACGATAAAGTGGTGACATACCAGGCCACCACTAAACAGGTCGACGCACACCAGAGTAAGTTAATAGCCGACTGTATGAAAAGAACTCAATGAATGCAATACGCCTTACTCTTATCGCTTGTCTGTTTATGTTTATACCTGGTACTGGAGGTGCCAACGATGTATTTATGCAAAAAAATAAAAAATGCGCATGCCCGCCTCAAAAGGTGGTGCCTGCGGTATTTGTCGTCTATCAGACGAAGAAAAAACCCATAGGGTTTTTGATTTAAAAGACAAATTCATAGCAAATTCATAGGACTTTTGACATGAAAGACAAAACTATTCCTCAAATGTGGCTCTCAATCCTGTTCATCTCCGGGTTTATTGGCATTCTCTATGTGGTATTCATCGGTGAAATCGATCTTGATGGAACCATGAAAGATGCTGCTGTCATGCTGCTTGGTATTTTGTCAGCTGGCGTTACGCAGATAATGAACTTCTGGTTTGGGTCGTCGTCCGGGAGTAAGGAAAAAACAGCTTTGATCGGCCAGGTGGTACCGCCTGTAGAGCCGGTAGAAGTAGATCAATCAGAGGATTCACATAATCCATAAATACTTGAGCACATTTCAAGCTCAGCTTCATCCATTATCGCAAAGGCATCGAATTGCTTACCTCCGTGACTCGTCTTTGACCAGTCAACCAGTTTATCGATACCGTGGGTTTTATAGCTCACGCGACTGGTGTCGCCTTTTTCTATAACTCTCACATCGTAAAACGTGGAACTTCCCCGCTTTGATGCTTTGCTGACGAGGGGTTCCCATTCTTGTAATCGCTTAATATGCTGATTGAATCTTTGGGATATCTGGCACAACTCATCCTTGCGCGCATGAATGCAGGGCATACACCCAACACGGCCCATCCCCTGTTCATACAGCGGGTTATATTTAAACCCTGTTGATTTGATGTAATTAAACACGTCCTCTGCCGTCCATGTGATTATAGGTCGGTAGACAATCAAGCCATCCTCTGGCTGATCGACAATCGGTAGATCGGCGCGGGATCTTGATTCATCTGCACGAACGCCTTGCCACGAGATCACAGTATAACCATCAGCCTGTAGCGGCTCGACAATCTGCTGACGAATTGGTTCGTGTTTGAGCATTTCGGAGCAGAATCGACGCCTAGTTGATGGAAATCTTCCTTTCCACAGACATAGATCAAGAAACTGGTTTCCTGTTGGATGCAATACAGCTAGTGCGCGACGTTTTGCCTTGTTGGTCCAGCGCACCTTGCGTCCTGTTTTCTTGTCGCGCCTAGTCCTAACATCACGCGCAATAAACATGCGTTTATTCTTGATGCGTGTGGACAACCAGTCATGATCAAGCCTAATGGTTTTTATAGGACACAAGTTGTCATTCAGATATTTGATGTGCTTAATCGTTTCCTCATGCTCATGGCCTGTATCAGCAAATACAGCAATAAAATTAATGCCGCGCTCAATAGCAAGATGTAATGTGGCCTGAGAGTCTTTGCCACCAGATACAGATACGATGTGTTTATATAATCCCATGATTACTAAATACCGCCCCCGAAGGGGCGGTGTTCTGGTTTATTTAAAGATCAGATATCCAATCCCGCCGATCATCAGGCAGACAATGATTATTAGTCCGGCACCAAGCCAGTAGCATTTATTCTCATCGTCGTCCTGAAAGTCGTCTGGATCAATCATCCTTCGTCACCTACTGGGTATTTACCATCTGGCAAGCTTTCAACGATATCCGTATCTGGCTGCTTCATGCGGTCAGGATTGTTCGCTGAAAAATCGTGAAACTCCGTGGCGCGTTTACTCACATTGCGTCTGTGGTCATTGTTACTAACAAATCCAGCATATTGCAGGATCGTTGGTAGTGCGCAGATATCCTTAGCGCGAAGGATGAATATCGGCTCGTCGTCTGGAATGAATTCCCGGGTGCTGGCATTTGCCAGGGCGCCATCAATGATTATATATTTGGGATCCTGAGTCTTAGTTTCCACGTTTACCTCCAAGGGTACCGTTAGCTTTTGCCTGCTCGTAGATTTCCTCGCGGTGCACAGGCATGTCACGCGGGGCATCGATACCGACCTTAACCTGCAGGCCATCGACTTTAACGATTGTAACCCGAATCTCATTGTCGCCTATGACAATGGTTTCGCCGGGTTTTCGTGAGAGTATCAACATTAGGCTGCGTCCTCCTTTTTAGTTTCAAGGATCTCACCATTGGCAATCCAGTGAGATTTCATACCTGCTGGCAGATTCGGCGCTGTCTTGAGGGTTGCGAATATAAGAATTGATTCGTAATCATCCTTGATGGCTGCAATCCAGTTCATGAACGACTGCCGGCCCTTCAGGTCCAATACATCCATTCTATCCACGATCATGCAGTACAGGCCTGACAGCTGGGATATCGCGTCCACTATGGCCACATCAGCGCGCCACCTGGCAGATTCTGACAGCAAGCTATAGCGCCGACCTTCAACAACGACTTCCATTGTCGGATCGATCGTTACCTGGGGCCAGCCAGTCAGATTCGCGGTCTTGCGCAGTCGATCATTCACCGGCTTGAGCGTATCCGACAAGATCTCTGCCGGGATTCCATCTGGTGCAAGAGCTTCGACGGCCTTTTCCCACTCCTGGACGGATTCGTGAAGCGTCTTCGCACGCCTTTCGACTTCATCGGCATCCTTGATCTTCTCTGCGACAATGCGCATTATTGCAACCGATTCATTGAGATCGCCGTAGCTGTCATCCAGCTTTGATAGCTTGTCGTTGATATCACCCAAATCCGCCTCAAGATCATCCACATCCTGCTGCGTTACACCAGTTTCTTGCTGCCCGCCCTTAGATGCCACCTTATCCGCCTCGAGCTTGGCCGCGACTTCACGAAACTTGTTTAAAGCGGTTTTTAGCCTTGAAATATTAGCGCCAACATCGAATATCTCTCCCTGCAGAGCATTCATTTCCTTTTCGGGCATTGGGTTGTATGGCTCACAAACAGCAACTCGCTCACCACCAGGCTTGCTGGTGAACTCGACCTTCAATAGTGAGCCGCACTCGCAGCACGTTACTGGTGATTTCGCCTTCCCGTTGAAGAATTTATCATTCAGGTCTTTGCTCTCGATCTCTTTTTCAGCCAATTCCTTCTCGGCTTTTTTAATATCCTTATTCACTTTTGTAAGATCAGCCTGTTTAAAAGCAACCGGTTCAACGACCTTGGATAATTCTTCTCTCGCATTCGTCAGATTAGCCACAATCCCACCTTTGCGGATATTCAGCTGCCCAATCGTCTCCTTCATGCGATCCAGTTCTTGGCTTTTATCCAGATAACCATCGTGATCAAAGCTTTCAGGCAGCGTAGGCTTCCAGTTTGCGGCAATCTGAGAGCCGTAGCGTTGACATCCGGTCAGGCCTGTCCACTTTGCCCTTGCCTCTGCGGCGCGATTGTAGGCCTCCTTGTGGGTGGCAGTGAAGCCTGATCGGAGCATGGGCAGGATCATTTCAATGTATTCCTCGATAACACCCTTGGCCTTCATGCGCCTGGCGATATCCGGACCCTTGATCTGCGTCCCGGTGAGATCGATCAGGAATGAGCGGCGCAGATCCTGCTTGAGCTTGCCAAAATGCTGTGCATCGATCAGGTATGCAAGGCTGGCTGGAACATGGATTTCCTCCATGGCTTCATCGGTCAGCTTGCCGGTCTTGATATCACGGACAATATCGTTGCCATCGATGCGAATACCGACCGTGCCTTTCTTCGCACCATCCCTGATCATAAGGCGGTAATCGCCCTTGGTGGTCACGCGAACGGTTTCACCCAGGAGGGCAAAGCGTATCGCCTCCTGAACGCTCGACTTGCCGGCCTCGTTGTTCCCGGCGAACAGATGGACAATAGCATCGTCCATATTGACATCGAATAGATTGAGCCGAAGGAAATTATCAGCTTGGATATGGTTTATCTTCATGATTACGTTTCCTTTTTTGAAAGATTAAGAAAAAATGTCTGCGTCTACGACTTCAGCATCTTCCATGATGTTATAGATCGCCCAGGTGGCCATGACATCGGCCATGGCATCATGCGCATCGATGAGCTCGGAGCCGGTGAGTTCCTTGTAGGCATCCACCAGCTTCGGGTTCTTCTTCAGTGTCAGGAACTTCCTGGCGCGTAGCATCTGGCATTCGTAGTCGCCTTCCTTCCAGCGGTCAACCTCGCTGCGCAAATGGCGCTTGGCTGCAATCCTGATGATACGGTTATCGAACGTGGTATTAAAGGCAAATCGCTTTTTGCCGTCCCACATCGAGATAAACATATCAAGTGCAAGTTTCTCAGGAACACCAACAGCATCAGCATACTCGGTTGTAATGCCATTGAGCTCAATGCACTCATCATTGATGGTCCAGCCTTCGGGTATGATATACACATTCATGCTCTGGATAATCTTCCGATGGATGAGATCAACATGAATTGCAGCCAATTGCGTCATGTGTGGTTGATCTGGCATGTGCGATGGTGTTTTCCACTTAACCATGCCGGTCGTTTCGGTATCAAAGAAAATACCCTCTAATACGGGCGGTGTTTTTGGTTCTGGCATTTTTGTTTCCTCGTTTTTAGAATTGCTATCGTTTTAAAAAGTCCTTGTGCTTTATCTTGGTGATAATCCTTTCGCCTGATCTTGTTTTCAGCTCGACTTCCGGTCTAGCCACAATTCCCTCTGCTGTGAAATCACCCCAAATCGACTTAAAGCCATACCTTGTTGCAGCAACCATGTTGCTTAAATCGCCATAACCAATAATCGGAACAACCTCAATATCTAAATTAACGGCTATTTCTTCCACGTCAGTCCTATTCAGCCACCAATCGCCAATTTTTACATCAAATAATACAAAGTCCTGATCTGGCCTATAATTACCGCCCTTCTGTATCTTTGCGCCATAGCCCTCGCCATATAAACAGCAGCCATCAGGGAATAAATCAGCAATAATTCCCCGCTTTTCATCTGTATGGAATCTTTCCTCAAGCTTACTAACCAGTGTTGCAGGTATCTGAGAATTGTCAGTCTTCCCCCAAAACGTGATTCCATAAGCCTTACTTTCCTCCTGGTAGGGAGCACAATTAACCCTGATGTTTGTTCCATCGACTTTTTCAGTAAATACCCATTGATTATCAGCAAGATACTCAAATTCCGGTAATGAATAATCCCCTTCCAGTAAGGTTTTAAATTTGTTTTCTGGATCGCGTTTGTAAACTGTCTGTATTTTGTGGTATTCGCTCATAGTCTTATCCTCGTTTTAATTAATGCTGGTTACGATATCCAGCGTCCTGTCATATACCAATACGGTCGGACCGGTTTATGGTAGCTATGCTACATATGGTGGTGATGGCTGGATTCGAACCAGCGACCTCCCCCTGACGGGTTTGCTCTACCTACCCTACCGGGCGCTAATAACGCTACCGACGGACAACGCTTTCGCATTTACACTGAGCTACATCACCATTGTTTACATATTTCTGGCTAAATTATTCCAGAACTATTCCATACCTCCGAATCCATCATCATTATCAGCCTGTTCCGGGGTATTCCCGCGCAATTTCTCCATGCAGCTGTGGAAAACATCGTCCAGGCGAAGCTTCTGGACATCATCAAGGCCAAGCTCCGGATCGTTGCCATCCTCGCGGGCTTCGGCCAGGACGTCAGCGGTACCAGCTGCCTTCATGGCCGCAATGATTGGTTCAAGCGGATCTTTCAATTTCTGGCGCGTGCGCTTCGGGCGCTTGGTAAAGCTTCCGTCCTGGTTAAACTTGTCCGGCGCCAGGTGATCTTCAGCATTGAATATCTCGCCGTTGGAATCGGTTACTGGCTGAACTTCTTCCGGTTCTGCAACCGGCGTCCAGGTACCATCGATAGCGTCCTTAACATCAAGATGCTGCTCGCCGGTCGTCGCGGCCTGATCCAGTTCAACGGTCTGCGCCAGCTCGGGTGACATTGGCATGTACTTCAATACCTGCATCAGAGCAACCTTGCGGGCATACATTTCCATGTTATCGAAGCTGTAGTGGCGATTGCCGACCTTATTGTATCGGTCGCGGTGCTTGACCACACGCTCCATGGGCCACACTTCAATGATTGGCCACTCACTGCCAGTCGGTCTGCCGATCGCATAGGCGTACTGCAGGAACTGTGAATCAAACTCGCCTTTAGGCTTGTGCTTCACAAAGGGCGAATCACCCAGCGAATAGTCGAACTCATCACCCTGGAACACGGCGCCTGTCCAAACTGTACCCTGGCCGGAGCGATTAACCAGCTCGACAAGGCCTTTCCAACCCGGAATAAACTGGCATTCGTTCTTGTACGGGACAAGGTAAGCGCGGCCAAGGGTATCAATCTCAAGACCCAGCTGACTCGCCTGAATCACCGCGGCAATCACGCTGCGTGGATCACACTTCGCCAGGTTCGGATTACGGCGGAATGCTGTTAATGCAATCCTGCTCATGCGGTCCGGGTTAAGGTGGCGCGGCAAAGCTCGTGCAACCTCTGCGAACGAAGCTTTCAGCATCGCCGGGAAGTTCTGCGGCTTCTTGTCGCGGGTTTGTAGGTCTGTAATGTTGGTGGACATAATTCCTCCTGTTATTTAAAAATACAGTCGTTATACAGTGCGCAGTATTTATCACTACATAACCAACTACTTGAATTGCCGTAGAAGTCACCAGACTTCAGCATTCTGGCAATATGGTGCAGCAGGCCGATGTGTTCATCGTTACCCACCAGTGCTTCCCGCGCATTCGCAACGGGCTTCACATCAACCTGGTATTCGCTGCTTGTTTGCAGCTGGCCAATCAGGCCGGGAGCGGTCATGGATTGGCCTGTTGTGTGTTCCGCAAGGATCTCATAGACCGCAATCTGGCCTTTATGCTTGCCGGGTTTCGTGCTACAGACGCGGGCGCCGGTCTTTATATCTAAGATTCCACTCCTTCCAGTTGGTGTTTCATGAATCTCGGCTTCATTTGTCACTATAATATTCGGCTCAAATTCATTGTATATTCGATCAAGCGTACCGGTAAGCTCAATCTCAATACCCTCGACCTCAACCACCATGGGTGCCAGGGAGAGTTCAATGTCTTTATATTCGATAGTAGGCGCGATATCGGAACAATACCGCGTCAGGACGCCAAGAGCGCGCCTCTCCGCCTCCTTCTGCGTGGTTCTGCCCCAGTACACTTCCTGCTCTGGATGCCAGATAAGATCGACCATAACACCCGCAGCATCGTCGGCAGAAATTGGACAGCCGTCTAACTTTGCCTTGTCGAATGCTGCCGTGCCTTCGTGACAAGCCGTGCCGATGCAGGCCGGGGCGGTGCTGGGTAGGGATTTGACGTAGCCTAGAGCGATGGATAAGCCCCTTAGCGGGCAATCGATAATACTTGCAATGGAGCTGGCGCGGATGTTTATGGCGTCTGTCATATCAACCCCGCCACCCAGTCAGACAAAAGAGAAAAACTAAAAAAGGCCGCAACAACAAGCGCGGCCTCGAAGATTGTGATTATGTCGAATTGGATTTTCATTGCTATATACTCATATAGGTTTCTATGAACGCTTGCGCGAGCGGGGCAACGATTCCATTGCCATAACCGCGCAATCGTCCCACTCGGTTTATTGCGCCATGTTCGAGGGGAAAGGGAACCACGAATCGCCATCGTGAAGCATCAAAACCCATTCGGAGCCTATTTTTCGCTTCTTCGCCAAGGGATGCCCAAATCGCCTGAACCTGGTCAGGTGTGTATTGCACAGCCCCAGCTTCGCAGATGGCTTCGAACAGTGTTTGCAGGCCAGTCGATGTTGCCCTATCGTGTCGAAGTTCGGCGAGTGGGCGCGAGCGTGACAGGAGACACACAACGTCATCAAGTTCAAGTCGGCATTGTTCAGCGGATCGCCATCTAGGTGATGAACATGCAGCCTGCCAGTGTTCCCGCAAACCTCGCAGCACCTCCGCATCTTTTTCGTTGATTTGCTCCTGCTGTGACCGACGCTGCTGCACCGCTCTTTCTGTTGCCCCTTCGCCATGCACGTCCTGTTGCAATATTTCCGCCGGTTCAGCATCGACGGACATTCCAGCACTCCGCTGCTGAACCGTTTCTGGACAAGTTCTTTTCCACACGCACGACAAGCAGCCATTTACTTTTTCCTCTTGGGTTTTACTTGTATTTTTATTGCACAAGTATCCCACGCATCCGGTAGTCCCATTAACCATTTTGACATGGATGGATTCAACTGGCCGCCACTTTCCATCCCGGCAGTAGAGCCAGTCAGGAGCTCGCCAGAAGCCGTTAGTCGGGCCGGTTGTGGATTCTCCCTCAAGTACGCAACCGTTTCCGATAACCCCATCATGCCCGGCCTCGGGCTGACGTCCCCGCGCTTGATTGCGTCCGTTGTTACCGGGCTTGGCCACCCTGCAATTTTCGCCATCACCTGTATATCCGTTATTGCCGTCCTGTTCGCCCCCGTCCCGTCCCTCTCGCCCATGCGCTGCTTCATTGCAAGGTGCGCTTCTGGTGTCTTGTTGTCCGGGTTCGCTGTCGGCGTAGGCCACCCCGCCAAGTGCGGTGCTTGGTTGTTCAGCTGCTCCCCCCGCTTCCCGCCGCCCCTTTCCTTCCAGGGTAGTGCATTCGGGAACCTGTAATCCCTCTGCGCTGGTGTTGCCCAGCCTTTCCGCAACAATCCACTGCCTTTGCCGGATGTGCGGGGCACCGATGCCACAAGCTGGCAATACGACCATCCCGACGGCGTAGTTTTCCGCTTCCAGGTGAGCCTGTAAATCGTCGAACCAGCCGTGTCTAATCGCTGCTTCAACCTGCTCTCCAAACACGACTGGAGGGCCGCACTCGGTGACAAGTTCGAGCCAGTGGGGTGCGAGGTGTCTGTCATCGTCTTTGCCTTTTCGTTGTCCTGCGTTACTGAATGGCTGGCAGGGTGGTGATCCGGTCCAAACAGGTCTGCTGTCTGACCAGCCTGCACATCGCAGGGCATATGACCATGTTCCGATCCCTGCGAACCAGTGGCATTGGGTAAATTCTCGGATTTCTTCTGCTTGGACATCAACAATACTCCGTTCATCAACTACACCATCGGCGATATGGCCAGCCTTGATAAGCTGGCGCAAGCACTCTGCGGCGAATTTGTCATGCTCGTTATAGTAGGCGCTAATTGTTACACCCCCTTCATTGTAATATGCCTTAAACTCAAGCATGCACCCACTACGGGCGCATGGTTCAGTTTAGAGTTTCAATTTCTCAAGGTGATGGATGTGAAACGGCATGTGGTTCATCGCTGGCTCGTCAAGAGGTTTAAGTTCCAGCATAACCGGACCGCTTTCGCACTCAATGGATACAAATTCAGGATCATCCATGTCGCACGGCCATGAAACATTGAGTTCGGTAATCCTTTCGACAAGTCTTTTGGTTGCTTCCTTGTAATCTACTTGTGCATTGCGGAGTGCAAGTTCCGCCTCGGACCATTCGTCAAAAAGTGTGGATTTTTTCATGATTTTCTAAGCCTCCCTTGGGGGAAATGTGCGAACAACTTCAAAACCAAGCATTTGGATTCGCTTAATGTTTTCTGTTGAAAAGGTCGCGGTGCCAGCGATATTGGAAAATGTCTCAGCTGTCTCGTTGGCCGGGTAAATAAGCGTTTTTCCATATACGCTCTTCTCGTAGATGATTACTTGTGGTTTTGGCATTGTTCCTACCTCTATGTAGTGATTTGAAGTGTTGACCGCATGGTTCAGTTTTATGCAGCAGCGCAGTCTTCGAGAAGTTTTGCAACAGAATTTTCAGGGAACTTGAATATCTTCTCAGTTCCGACACGCTGGCAAAGGATTGGGGTCTTATATGCGCGTGATTTCAAACCAATCACCTTGTAGGTCATGTTGTTGTGAATGAATTCGCGGCCAAGGTCTTCCGGTTTCAATCCATACTGATGTGCCAAGTCTTTGAAGTCAGTCATTTCTTTGGTGATTACTTCACCGGACTCATCTAGCATGTTTATCTCCAGTTTGAGCGTGAAGTTATTACCGTCTGGTGAGAATGTGCCGTTTCCTCGCTTAATGGATACGCCGTGCTCTTCGGCTAAATCTTGCAGAGCTTCCTGTATTTTTGCTGCCAAAAGTTTGGCGGTGGCTTTGTCGATTGATTTGATAGTCATTGTTCCTACCTCTATGTAGTTGGTTTGAAAGGTGTGGGCCTTTCACCCACTCGGCAAATGAGTCGTTGTCTGAATGGATATCTCACCGTTCACTCATTTACTCGCTGCTGTAGGTTCATCTTAGTGAACCGTGAATCGCACCCATGTGCAAGGCCCGCAGCTCTCCCGGGTTCGTAAATTAATGCCAGCGTCCGGGGTGTGGTTAGTCGGACTTCTCTTATACAACGTTCTAATGTTCTGATATTCGGTCATTTTGATGTACTCCGTTAGTGGTTCTCTTAGTCGGGCTTCCCCGGTTTAAAGAGTTCCGGCTCTTATAATGTCGAAACTTATGCTCTAACCATTTGAGCTACAGCTTTCGCTGACAGGAATCGAACCTGTGACACTAAGTCCCCAATGACACCTCTTAGCAGGAGGGTGCTGGTGATACCAGCGTACAATTGCAATGACACATCCAGACGCATCTACTGTTTAAGGTACAGCGCAAAACCTTTCACCCCGCGCCCGCTGGACTTTTTCTATTTGACGTACGGGTCTACAAAATCACCCATAACGTCGTCGTTTACTTCAAGTTCAGTGGTCCAGTTTGCTTGCTGGATAACCGCATCAACTTCGCGAAGCTGTTTGGCGTGCCAGTCAAAGCAGGCAGTGAACTGCTGAAATGAAATTTTGGAGACTTCGGCAATCATTTCATTGAAGCCATCTGATACAGGTCCGCGACCAGTCCTTGTTTCAAAAGCATCCTTCATGTCGATCTTACGCAGGCGGTCTACCTTTTCCTGCAGTTCCTTCCTGCGCAATAAAGCTTCTGCTAATTTAATTGTTTTCATAGTTAAATTTTAAAGTGTTAAATGTTTATAAAATAGCGCGAGGGCTGGATTCGAACCAGCGCGCAACCGGGCTACCGAATTGCCTCTCCTACCAGTATCCTGCCGGGCCTCGTGGGTAACCGGTAACACCTTGGCCTACGCATAGCATCAAGATTGATCTGCGAACGAATTAATCAAAATCTACGTTCGGCTGTGTGCAGGAACTTGCCTCGCTGAGTAAAATCTAACACGACGTGCTTGCTAATACAACAGTTTGTGCTTACAATCTGAAAGAAAAATGCAGATCAATTATGAATCACAAAGAAGTTATTAACCTATGGCCGTCAATGACGGTTCTGAGCCAGGATATCGGCGAAAAATACGGCACGATTAATATGTGGAGAGTGCGCAACAGGATACCAGCAGATCAGTGGGTGGGGTTGGTTGAATCAGCTCAGGCGCGCGATATACCGCTGACATACAAAATGCTTGCTGAAGCAGCAGCTAAAAACGTAGCCTGATCGTGCCATCTGGTTACATTGTTCTGGATCGAGATTTACTCGATCATGGTTTATGGACCGGTGAGAAGTTTTCACGCGGCCAGGCATGGGTTGATCTCATAATGCTTGCCAATTACCGCGACAGGCATTTTTACATACGGAACAACAGGATTTTTGTGAAAAGAGGGCAGTGTGCGTGGTCGAAAGCGCGGCTGGCTGGGCGTTGGAGCTGGTCAAGGGGTAAAGTGATACGATTTTTAGACGAACTGGAAATGGTACAACAGATAGTACAACAGAAAAGTAGTGTTATCACATTGATAACTATAACAAATTACGAACACTATCAGACTGAACGGTACAACAAACAGTACAACAAACGGACATCAGACGGTACAACAGACGGTACAACAGACGGTACACATAAGAATGAAAGTAATGAAAGGAATGAAGGTAATAAAAAAGAAGGGGCGAAAAATTCTGTCGTTATTCTCCCAGATATTCCCGGCCTCGATCACGCCGCCTGGACGGCCTACGTCAACTACAGGAAAGAGGCTAAATTTAAAAAGCTGACAAAAAAAGGGGAGGTTCTGGCAGCTGGGAAAATCATCAAGTTCGCAAGCGCCGGTGGTTGCACCCAAATGGATATCGTAGAGCAATCAATCTCAAATGGCTGGCAGGGATTATTTGAATTCAAAGGTAATTACCAAGGTGAAAGTTATGACAAGAGAAATCAGGCAGACCGAATGCTCGATGCCATCCGTAACCTCCCGGACAATTAAGCACATCTTTGCTGTCATGCAGGCTACCTATGGATCCAAGTGGAATGCGCAATATCCGACCGATATGCTTGAGCTCACACAACAGCAGTGGCTGCGTGTGCTCTCAAAAATCACCCTTGGGGATATTAAGCGCGGCCTCGAGAACTGGAACGAAGATTGGCCGCCAAACGTATTTGAATTCGAGAAAGCCTGTCGGCCTCCACCTCCGGGGGTTGCAGGCATCCTGGCCGATGAACGACAGAAAAAGCTGCCTCAGCGAGTTTCCAAAGAAAAGGCCATGGAAAATCTGGATAATTTGCGAAACATCATTGACGATGCAAAGACAATCAACCGCGGGGATCACTAAAACAGGATGAATTCAGTATTCACAAACCGGATTAACACCATGCTGAAGCAGTGCACACTGCCAGTGAGACCTGAAACTATCGCCAAATCACTGGGATTGAGCAAAGATTCGATCTATCCAGGCCTGCGAGAGCTGGTCGATACCGGCCATGTGATCAAGTTTGGTAATGGCTTTTATCAATCGAGGAAAGTATTCAAGACCGTGGGACCAACTAAAAAGCAGATCAAGGCCAAGCGGTCGCCCAGTCATCAGAAAAAGATCAAAATAACACCTAAATCTGAAATCGAGGAAAAGGCAACGGAAAGCGAAACTGATTTATTAAAGCATCTTCAGTGTGAGAGTGTATTTAGCCAATCAGCAGTATCAAAGCCTGAAGTCAGGAAGGCCCAGGACGAGTTAAACAAAAACATGCGGGAAGCCGTAGATAAACTATGCGAGGAAACAGAAATGCCAGAAGATAATAAAAAACCAGAAATAACCGAAATTGATCCAGCTATTGATGCTGCGATCACAAAACTCAATATGCCGGTGGTTAATATTCCGAAACTTGAGGATGCTAAGGTCAAGATGTACATCCTTAAGCAGTTGAGCGAAAAGGTTGACGATAGTCAGCTGTCTTTCCATCTCGAGGATCTGCGCGTGTGGGTCCGTGATGTGTTGATGCTGGAATGAATCCTTACGACGAAGAAGAATGCATCGCCATGATTAACGACTGCTTCGAGCGTGAAGGCAAACTGTCTGATTGGGAGCGCGGCTTTATGTCAACATGCCTGGATATGACAGACAAACACATCATGTTGTCAGAACGCCAGCGTGAGATTTTAGATAATATTTGGGAGAGGGTAACATGATGAAACTTCTATGGTTAGAATTTAGAATGTACCTGGTTGAATTATTAATCAAACTCCAGTTATGGTTAATACCAAGCGATCATCGTCATGCCAAAAAGTTTTTAGAATGCACGTCTGAGTATCTTCAGTGGTTGAATCTTCAGCTTAATAAAGAAATTGAGGATGCTATCAATGATAAAAATAATCGGCTTATGTGATGTACAAAATAGTATTACTGCTTTTTATAATTGATTTAATATTAATGCTTCCGGGGACGATATGAACGTCGCTGAATTTGTAAGGCTAATATTCATGTTCGTGCTTGGTATTATCGTTGGAGTGATGCTTGAGTAAAGGCAGTCTACCGTACGACTCTGAGCGCCTTACGCCAGCTGAACAGTACGCTGAGAGTCAGATCAAGAAACAGTCCTGCAGCACATGCGAATACATGCTGCGGCATACAAGGTCAGGGGCGCGCCTGTGTGAAGCGAACGAGGATGTCTTGTCAGTGATCAAAGGGCTGCGGTACTGTGAAAGTTATTTACCTGTGGAGGGGAAAAAGTGATTAGTAACATCGATAGTTTGATTGATTCAGTTCGTGTAACGCCAGAGCAAGTGACGCTCAAGATGTTGGCCGATGAAGCTGCTGAGAGCGATTTAATAATTCAAGTCAACAAAGAACACGTAGCAGTGCGACAGCTCGCCAAAACAATCAAGGCCGGTGATCTGTTTTATTGGCCGCGGTGTAATTACCTGATGATGATTCTCGAAACACGATCAAGGACCAAGTATGGCCTGCTGCATAAGTGGATGTGGATGTTTCACTATCATCAGGAGCCAGGCCTCAAGGTTAATGATACTGCTGAGCTTACATTGCTGCGCGATGATGAAGAGTATGAGTACGTTGGCAATCTTCGTGATCATGTTCCGGGGTTTATGCAAACATGAGCAAAGACTTAACAAATCTTAACAAAAGCAAAGGATTGAGCGGTCCAGGTGTTTTGTGGTTGCTTAACCTGGCTAATGGTCGCGTGTTTCCATGGACCGCTTTGCTTGCTGTGCGCAAGGGATTCATCGATTGCACTGAAGATGGTCAGCCAGTAAACCCAAAGGATGTACCAGGTGATCATCCGTGGATCCGACAACAAACAACTGGCTTGCGTGATCATATGAGGGCTGCTGGTGCGAACGCAGACACATTGCAAGACTTTGGCCGGCAACTGACAGACGATACAGCAGCCAAGTTCAAGAGCCTTGAGTATGAGCGTGCTAAGAAGATGCTACAGCACAAGACTAGCGTGGATACAATGAAGTTTAAGAGTAATCCAGCAGCATGGGCTGGCGCGACCATTCGCGTTATGAATAAGCTCGATGCTTCAGTACAACGCGCTAAGGATGAGATTAATCAAATGGCTGTGCGGGCTATTATGTCGCACGGCTTTACCAGGTGGGAAGCTATCCGGAGGATTGGAATATGAACGATAATTTAGTAGCCGCAGTGTTCTTAATATGCTTAACGATATTAATAATATTGTTTGTTGGTGATCCTGATATTCACGATGCGTTGATTGAGGTTATTGCAAGTGAGTGAATTGATAGAGCAGATAGGTACTGAGATATGGGGGCTGGATTATTTCCATAATGAAGAAGATGATAGTTTAATAAAACGGATCATCGCCCTCTGTCAGCCTCAGTGGATACCTGTGAGTGAGCTACCAAACGCAGCTGGGTGGTACATTGTTATGGATAAAGATTGTTGCCTCGATGAATCATGGCCAGCAGAATATGTACCACCACAACCACATAGTAAAGGATATTTTGAGTTTATAGGCGCGAACGACTGTCGTAAACCTGACGATTCTGTTGCTTACTATCTTAATATGCCACTACCGGAGCCACCTAATGAGTGAATTGATAGAGCAGATAGCTGAAAGACTTCCAGACGAAGAAACTGGACCAGCAATGAAGCTAGCTATTAGTGAAAACATCATCCAGATTGTCCGCCTGTATGACCGGGAAGGGGTGATTGAGGTGGTTAAGTCTCTTAAAAGTGGATTCGTGCTTAATATAGATGGTCGTGAGAAAAGAAAGCTAATCCTTGTTGATGATTTAATAGCAGCTATTGAGGGTATGGAGTGATGGATAAGATAGAAGATATTGATGTATCAGGCTATGCGAATATTGGCGAAGAACTTGCCAAACAAATTAGACAGCAGATAGGTAGGGAGTTATTTGAAAGACATCACCAAGGCTGGGTGCATTCTGATGATATTAAGGAAATCTGTAAACTACCACCATATGATAAGAAATAAGGGTATGAATTAAAGGGGTAACGCACCTGTGGAAAATCTGTCAAACGCGTAGTCCTGATCCGGTTGATGCAGATAAACCGGATTCAGGCATGAATAACTATTGAGGGTATGAATAAGAAATAACGGCGCGATACAGGGCAGGGCGGGAAACGCAGCGTCCTGGAATCAAGCCATCCTGAATTAGTGCTCGCGCCTCTGCATGCGATTATGCAGATATCATTGTGCTAAAGGGTGGCAACTGCAAATTATTTCGGATAGTATTAGCACCAGCTTACCTGGGGAGGATGAGCCATCGCCAGTAAAACCCAACATTACGAAGACAGCGAGTCGATTGCGCTATGGTCACGAGCGCAGCTAAATCCCATTCTCAGAGAATTCTTACTGCATGTGCCTAACGGCGGCAAGCGCAACAAGCGCGAAGCGGCCAGGTTAAAGCGCATGGGCGTCCGTGCTGGCGTCCACGATTACTTCTTGCCGGTGCCCATGGGCATTTATCACGGCCTTTGGGTCGAGCTCAAGCCTGATGTGAAGGGCTATTATCCATCTGTATCTGATAAACAGCGTGAATGGCGTACGAAGATGCGTGATAGAGATTATGCAGCATTTGTTGTAAAAGGATGGGAAAGGGCAATCTTTCTATTTGAAACATATCTCAAGCTTGATCAAGACATGGAAATGCTTTTACCTGGTGGCGGGGAGTTTGACATGAAATGAACGACCTCGAAGCAATCAAGTGGATCATGGCGCAGGAGCACATCATTTTGTACAAAGATGGTGCGACCGTTTATCTTGAAACGCCTGAACACAGTGTCGTTAGCGATACGATGATTAAATGCGTCATAAAGCTCAAAAAAATAATTGAGGCTGAAACAGAGTGAACGATGATGGAGCGTGGGAAAGCGCAATGAAGGCCGAGGGGAAAATGACCAGAAAACTTATACCAGTAGGCTTTGTTAATGGAATGACGGTGCGCGAGCTCAAGGATCTAGTCAAAGACTGGCCTGAGAACAATGCGTACACAGGTGAGGAAACTGAGGTATGGATTGGCTCTGGTGATGAGGGTACCTCAAATCAAGTAAAGTACGCATGGCCACTTAATCATCGAATGGATGATGAGGGTGAATCAGCTGATTTATTGCTTGAATGGCAAGATGAGTGAAATCATCTTTCACAGCGTCAGCGCAGCCGTCCGGTGGTCCGAAGAGGTTGCGACATTGACGACGATGAAAACAACGCTCGGAGCTTTGTTGAGTAAGCCGGGATCCGGAGATATCACACGCCAGGAGGCAATTGATATTGCTATGACGATCAGTTCTTTGACGCAGGCCTGCTTACCATGGAAGGGCATCGCGATGAAAGCCGTGTACGCTGGCCGGGACCGGGATCGTGACTTGCTGCTTGGTGAAGAGGTGGCGACCAGGATCAACAGCATCGATGCCGCAAGGAAAAAGAAGCAATACCAGTTGATTGCCCTGGGTGTGAGTACGATCAAGGCAGCGCGCAGCGTAGAGCTTTATGGCAAGCGATATCCAATCAAGCGCATGGCGCGTGGTGTCGGAATATCAAGAGAGCAATTCAGTAAGTCAGATTCATGGCGAATACTCAGGCACGAAGCCAAAGGTATTGTTTACAGTTGGCTGGACCAGGCAGAGCATGAGCTCTGGCCGGAATTGAAGTTGAGGGGGTGGGTGGCTTGAAAGATTACTACGAAATACTCGGCATCGATCGAGCAGCATCAGATGCAGAGATCCGCGACGCTTATCGCAAAATTGCGCAGTCTGTGCATCCGGACAAGGGTGGCGGCGTCGATGAGTTCCAGGCCGTGAGCTTGGCCTACAGGACGTTGATCGATCCAGACAAGCGTGCCAGGTACGACCGCGGCGAGGACACAACGATTCCGATCAGAACAGTCGAAACAATTGCGCGTGAGCGATTGGCGCTGATGTTTAATCAATTCATTCTTCAGGCAAAGCCCGATGAGGATATGGTCAAGGTAATGAAAATGACCCTGGGTAATGGAATAGATCAGGCTTTACTTGATCTCAAAAAAACAGAGGCATCGATCGAGAACTGTTTAAAGATCAAGAAGCGTATCCACTATCATGGTAAAGACGATGGCAATGTGTTCGATGGTGTGATCAATCAGCTTATTGAGGATTGCGGGCTTCAGAAAACCAAGCTTGAGCAAGAGATTGAGATCATTAGCATTGTGCAGGGCATGCTGAAAGATTACGACTGTGATGTTGAAAAACGCAAGAATACAATATTTAGCGGATACACGACTAGCGGATATAACACGGTATATACGGGTAGCTAATGGCCATTACCACAATCATTCTGAACAAAGAGCAGATAGAACTTATTTCACGCAAGCTTGCTGTCAAGCCGGATGAGGCCGCAATCTTGTGCTTAATACCAGCGGGCGCCAGGATAACGAAGTTTCCGACATCAATGGAAATGCTTGCGAGTGGAACGGCAGTGATTGAATACGAAACCAAAGATAATCCACCGACAACAATCACTATCTCGGAAGGCGAACTTATCCCGGCGATTACTCCAGACTGGACCGAGATACCTGGTCTGGTAATTGAAGGCGGTACAGAAGAACTTACTTTTTCTTTTGATGGGGGATTCCCTAGCGGGATGACATTTGACGAAGCAAGAATTACCGGCTATCCACTGGGCGATGAGCCAGCAGAAGATGAGTGATAATCTCGCCATCGCTGGCACGCGCAAGGCCGTCAAAGAGCTAGTTGATGGTACGCTCAGGATTCAAATCGACATCGAGCCGCGGCACAAAGCGCAGTTTCATAAACTGTTCCCGGATATTGATATGGACGTGGCCATTGCGCCGTTGGACCTCAAGCAGTTACCAGAGCAAGATGAATCATGGCCAGGTGATATCACACATACCAGCGGAAAAGCTGTTGATACCGTGAGGGCACGAATGTACGGTGATAGCGAGCCAGTAGCCATAGGTCAGATAATCAGTGATCCAAGGCTTCATGACTACGGCCAGCAGGCCCGCGAGCTCCGTCAGTCTGATTTCTTCCGCAGGCCTGAAGTGTGGCGTGCTGTTGGAACGGATGATGAGTTTCTGGCGTGGATCAGGAAGCAGCCGTGCGCATGGGACGGAAAACAATGCCTTGCCGATGGTAATCCAGTAATTGCTGCGCATAATCGACGCGTAGCCAATGGCTCTGGTACAGGCATAAAGCCTCCATACAGCGCAATTCCCCTATGCTACAAACGACACCAAGCTCAAACTGATCATGGATACTCCGCCGTTGGTGGCCGCGACTGGTGGGATAAGAAGCGAATCGAATACCTGCAGCAGTGGTGCTGGGAAACCCTGAAAGCCAAGCTTGGCTATGACAGCTGGAAGCAGGTACCGCCCTGGAAGCTGAAAGAATGGGCTTTAGAGCATGACTTGGAGCGATTTATACCGAACAACTACTATTCATCATTGGAGGAAACATGAGCTTTTTAGACGACCTATTGAAGAAAACAGCGGCAACTGCAACCAAGGTAAGTAACTTTGGACCAACGAAAGGTGCGTTCGGAGGCGGGCATGGCAAAAGCAAGATCGCCAAAGCCTGCAGCAAGCACAGGGCCGATCACAGCAACCCGGGCGGGATCATTTCTGAATACTTTCGCCAGAAAAGGGCAAAAATATGAAAGGCGACATACATCCACTTGAGTTCATGGCAAGGCGCGAAGAATGGGATCTTGGCATTAGCCTGTATGCAAGGCAGGTATATGAAGGCCATAAGACCCATGTAGCGCAAGCCATGGTCATGGAAGAGATCGAGGATGGCGCCCTTCATACGGTTCCGTTTATCAGGATCGATATCGAGCAGGGCCAACAGCTAATCGATGAGCTCTGGCGCTGTGGATTAAGGCCGTCCGAAGGTTCCGGTAGTACAGGCATGCTCAAATCAACACAAGATCACTTGGCTGATATGAGAACCATCGTATTCAAGCAATTAAACCTGGAGGATAAATGAACGGCAGACGAGCAAAGCAACTGCGACGAATGGCCGAAGATAATACGGTTGGCCAGAAAGAATCAGTCACGAGGAAGGAATACAAGCGGCTGAAGAAGGATTTCAAAGAATCCAGGCGATGAGCAACGTCAAACTATTCCCTTTTGGCCGCGTCGAAGCCAGCGTTTTGTTCGATGCGGCCAGGGATGTTGAGTTCAACGATGTCGTGATTATTGGTATTACAGACGATGGTGATCTGTACATTTCAGCAACCACTGACAAACTTGCTGAGATCAATGCAATTGTTGACATTGGCAAAGCCTGCATAATTAACCAGATGAATCCTGAAATAGATTAACCACAACAGAGGAAACGAGAAATGCCAGAAGTAAATGAAAATGAACACGAAGATCAGCAAGAAGCTCCACCTATCGTCATCAAACCGACCGTAGGCCGCGTGGTGCATTATTATCCTGGGATCAATGAAAGGGTGATGTGCAACGGTAAAGATCCTGTTATTGGTCTTGTGGCGGCTGTTTTAAGTGATAGAAGCGTGAATCTCGCCTGCTTTGATGCTGAAGGTCGCCCTTTCAACCGTGAATGTATATTGCTAATACAGCCTGGTGACGAGGTTCCAGAGCATCGAAACATCGGATATGCTGCTTGGATGGGTTATCAGATCGACCAAGTTGCAAAAATTGATTGACAAAAAAACATCACATGATTTAGTATCGATTATGTAGATTGTTATTCAATCCCCCAAAACAAAGCCCTGGTTCGCTACCCGGGCTTTTTTTATGCGCATAATTTAGGAGTTTACAATCATGAAAATGACCAAAGGTCACGAACCAAATAGCAAGAAAGGCGGCATGAAAAGCCATAACCCGGCCAGTCCTGGTAACAATCCAGAGACTTCGAAGTCGCCTAATCTGGAATTTTCCAGCAAGAACAAACCACCTGGTTCCAGCTCGAGCCGCCATCACACTGCGTCAAAGCAGAGCGGCGTAAGCTAAAACAGCGTTTCCTCCAGGGCGGGTATACTTATCTGGCGAAGGTGTATCCGCCCTCCTTTAATTTTAAATAAATTATGACAAAGCCTGCTAAGAAAGAACCGAAGATGACGCCAAAGAGGATTCGGTTTTGTCATGAATATGTCATTGATTTCAATGGACAAAAGGCAGCTGAACGCGCAGGATTCGCCAAAAAAGGGGCAAGAGTTTATGCCTGTGAAATTCTTCAGATACCTGCAGTTCAAGAATTAATTGCCAAACTTGCGAAGGAAGCACAGGAAAAAGCTGATGTTGATGCAGTTTATGTACTGAAGGGCGCCAAGGAAATGTTCGAGCGTTGTATGCAGCGTGAACAGGTTACCGACAGCGATGGTGTTCCAACTGGTGAATACAAGTTCGATTCTGCCGGGGCCGGCAAGGCGCTGAAGATCATGGGCGAGCACGTTGATGTTTGCGCATTCAAGCCGAAGGACGATGACGGCAAACCAATCGACCAGAACTGGCGAGTGACGATCGTAGACGCAAAGACCGGTGCTCGAAAAGTCATTGAGCCTTGAGTCTACCTAGCTATACGAAGGAAGCCGACCTTGGTGATTCAACTGAGATCCTTTGCCCGCGGATTCTTGAGCCGTTAATCGAGAAGAAAAAACGCTACAAAATTATCATTGGTGGCCGCGGATCTGCCAAGTCGCAGACGGTTGGCGACCTTTGCTTGAAGGACACGGCAACGAAAGCCCTGAAGATCGGTTGTTTTCGTGAATACATGAACTCCATCGATGACTCGGTGCACTCTCTGCTTTCAGACGAGATTGATCGTATTGAAGCCGATGGATTCAACACCCAGGCGAACCAGATCAAGCATCGAAGCGGCGGTTTGATCAAGTATCGCGGGCTGGCCAGGAACACATCGGCCATGAAATCGATGCACGGATTTAAACGGTTTTGGGTTGAAGAGGCGCAATTTCTCAGTGAAGATTCGCTAAAGACGCTGACGCCAACACTGCGAACCGAAGAATCCGAAATCTGGATGACGGCTAACCCGATGTCCAGTGCTGATCCATTCAGCCAGCGTTTCATTAATCCATTTCAGCGCGAGCTGGACCGGGATGGTTATTACGAGGACGATCTGCATCTGATCATCGTCTGTAATTACCTGGACAATCCGTTTTTCCCGCAAGTGCTCGAAGATGAACGGGCATTTGATGAGCAATATCTATCCGCAGCTGAATACGAGCATATCTGGCTTGGCAAGTTCAATGATACGGTTGAAGGCGCCATTATCCCAACAGAATGGTTCAATTCAGCCATCGATGCACACCTGGCCCTGGGTTTTCAGCAGATCGGTGCGACGATATTAACGCATGATCCATCTGATGAGACAAAGCGCGGAAAGAATGATCCGGCGGGCATATTAGCCCGGCAGGGCTCGGTCATTTTTGATATTCAGGAAAAGACAACCGGTGATGTGAACGAAAAGGCCGATTGGGCGACGTACTGGGCCATGGAGTACCAGGCCGATGTATTCCGATGGGATTGTGATGGTCTTGGTGCTGGTTTAAAGCGCCAGATTACCACTGCCCTGGACGGCAAGCGAATGGATATCGAAATGTTCAAGGGATCGGAAGGCGTAGATAATCCGGAAGATATCTACCAGCCCGACAACATGATTGATCGATCGAATGCGAAAACAAACATTCAGACGTTCAGGAACAAGCGGGCGCAGTATTACTGGTATCTGCGGGACCGGTTTTACAACACCCATATCGCAGTAACCCGGAAGCTGTATAAAGATCCGGAAACAATGATATCAATCTCTTCTGAGATTGATTGTATTGATAGATTCAGGTCAGAGGTATGCCGAATACCGAAAAAATACAATGCGAACGGCCTCATTCAGATTATGAGCAAGGACGACATGAAGAAGTTGAAACCGCCGATACCGTCACCAAACCTGTCGGACTGCGGCATGATGTCGATGAAGGGTCATACGCGAAACCTGGCCTATCGGACGCATGCAAGGCCGGTTACCAACAAATCTGCGGGTGGCTGGACATGAAATTTACACTATGGGATTAACGTGCCAAAAGTTGAAATAACAAGCGACGATGTAGTCGAAGCATTCTGCAAGATGCTGGAGCCAGGTGTGAATAAGAACGTATTGCCGCCTGAAGACTGCAACCGCTATGGCATCGATGTTTTGTACAACAAAAAGGATCAGTCACTGATTATGTTCCACTTTATAACGGCAGACATGCTCGAAGTGAACATCGAACTTGATCTGCTCCGACTCGAGCGCGAGGGTAAACCTTACCTGGATCACCTCTACGGCCTGCTATGCGATCAGACGCAGGAAGCGCGCAAGGTCCGCCAGGAAGAGAACACAATCACCATTTACAACACCGGATCTCACGTTGCCAAAGAGTCCGAAGAGGCTGATCCGCCAGAACTCCCCGAATTAAAGCCTGACATCAAGGCGCATAACGAAGCCATGGAAACCAATTTTATTGGTGATGGCGGTCCTCTCCCACAAGAAAGGACGATTCATTAATGGAAAACGCTGCGGTCACGCTATCCAGATCCCCCAAGAACGCGCCCCAACACCCCCTGGTCATGGTCAAAAGCAATTCAGACCTCGAAGCAGAGCGATTATCCAAATCAGAAGCAGAATCCGCACAGAACGCACCATTCATTCTTGGCCTGGCCGGGAAAATCAAAAATAATTGGGAAGTTGCCCGATTTGCCCGTAATACCATCGAAGAACGCATTATTGACGCGCTTAGGCGCAGAAATGGTGAATACTCCCCCGATAAACTAGCCCAGATACGCGCCCAGGGTGGATCTGAAATATACATGATGCTGACGAGCATCAAATGCCGGGCCGCAGAGGCATGGATCAAGGATGTTGAATTCCCGGCTGATGACAAGCCGTGGAAAATCAAGCACACACCGATACCTGAGCTGGACCCAGATACCATGGCATCAGTTGCTGAGTATGTCTCAGCTGAAGCGCAGCAATGGATGGCAGAGGCGGGGCAGGTATTGCCGCAAGAAGCCTTGCAGGAACGCATGGGACAGCTCAAAGAGCAGCTGCAAGAGCGCATGCAGGAAGAGGCCGACAAGCTTGCTGGTCGTATGGAAGACAAGATTGCCGATCAGTGTGTTGAGGGTAAATGGGAAGATGCGATCAAGGATGTGATCAAGGATGTTGTCACTTATCCAATCGGATGCCTGAAAGGCCCGGTTGTTCGTCGTCGCAAAACCCTGAAATGGGAACAGCAAGCTGATGGTGGCTGGCAACCGGTCAAAGGAACTGATTTCAAGCTCGAGTGGTACCGGGTGGCGCCGTTCGATCTATATCCCTCGCCATCATCCAAAGATGTCAACGATGGTTATCTGTTTGAACGCCATCGTCTGCGCCGTGCTGACCTTGTGGCGATGAAAGGCGTGCCAGGCTATAACGATGGTGCTATTGACCTGGTACTGACCGCATACGGCACTGGAGGCCTGCGAGAGTGGTTGTGGCGCGATCAAGAGCGTGCATGGTTGGAAAAACGGCCAAATGAGTGGCTGAACTACGATGACACCATGGATGCCCTGGAGTTCTGGGGATCTGTATCCGGTCGACTACTGATCGAGTGGGGCATGGATCCGAGTAAAGTTGGTGATCTAAATGCTGAATACGAGGTCAATGCCTGGTTAATCGGCAATTACGTGATTCGCTGCGTGCTCAACGAGGATCCGCTGGGCAAGCGGCCATACGATAAGTGCTCATTCGAAGAAATTCCCGGCGCCTTCTGGGGCTTTGGTGTTCCGGAGATCATGAAAGACCTGCAGGATGTCTGCAATGCAGCAGCTCGCTCTCTGGTCAACAACATGGCCATTGCTTCCGGACCCCAGGTCGAAGTGCACACTGATCGAGTTCCCATCGGTGAGGACATTACAAATCTTCACCCATGGAAGATCTGGCAGACGCTCAGTGATCCACATGGTACGAATAATCCTGCTATCCGGTTCCACAATCCTCAAAGCTACAGCAAAGAACTTCTGGCGGTATACGAGTTTTTCTCCAATCTGGCCGATGAATACACCGGCATTCCAAAATACGCTTATGGCGACGCTGGTTCCAGTAGTGGCGCCGCAGGTACCGCCTCTGGTCTGTCAATGCTGATGAGTTCAGCAGCACGCGGTATTAAGCAGGTTATTGCCAATCTGGACAAGCCGATTGAGGGAAGCATCGAGCGCACGTACATTCACAACATGCTTTATGACAAAGACAACAGCATCAAAGGCGATCTGCATGCGGTGGCCAAGGGGTCGACATCACTGATTGCCAAAGAGCAGCAGATGATCAGGCGCAATGAATTCCTTGCTCAAACAAATAATCCAACTGATCTTCAGATTATGGGTATTGAGGGTCGTGCAGCCCTACTGCGTGAGTCCGTGAAGTCGTTCGATATTCCAATCGATGATGTGGTTCCGGACCGTGACACGATCATCATGAAGGCGAAAACAGCTGCCATGGCACAGCTCAATGCCGGTCAGCCACAAGGCCCGGGAGCGCAGACATTGGATCAGGCCGGCAATCCAGTTGCTGGACAGGACGCGAGGGCGTTTGGGTAATGGCTGAACGAGAGCACCATATAATTACCCGCCTTACGGCAGTCACAATTGATGGCGTTGAAGAAGCGACAATTGATGATCTGACGGTAGGTAATTTTAGACTTAGTAACACCAGTTGGGATGATCTACGTTTTCCATCACAAGGCATTAATCCACCTGGGGCAGCTTCCGACCCTGATGTAGAGACAACAACTGGCCTCTGGCTGTTTGCAGCAGCAGCTACACAAATGCTTGCTGGTATTGCTCAGATGCCGCATTCATGGAAGGAAGGAACCACATTAAAACCCCATGTGCATTGGCAAAAAACAACCAGTGCTGGTGGTGATGTGCTTTGGCAATTTGATTATGAGGTTGTGAATAACGGCGCTGTTGCTGCAATGGATTACGGCAGTCAACTTCAGGCGACAACAGTAGCAACAGGGACACCAGACGGCGACACAGCTAACGAGGTGCTTATTACACCGCTTGGCGATATAACTATGACAGGAAAAACAGTTTCCAGCATTATCTTTTGGAAATTATCAAGAATAGGCAGTGACGCAGCAGATACCTATGGTGCTGATGCAAGAATGCTTGAATTTGACATCCACTATGAAGTCGATTCATTTGGATCAAACGACGAGTTCGTGAAGGGCTCATAATTTAATTCTGACGATTTTAGTCAGTCACAAAGCGGGAGCTTTAACATGGCAAGATATGAAGATTTTTCAGTAAGTAAGTTGCGTGTTGGTCAGATCATGGAGGGTCTGGAAGGGTTCGACAGCTATGAATCACTTGCTGCCGCAAAAACACTGACAAAAGAAGATAGTGGGAAAACATTTGGCCTTAACTTGGTCGGCGGCTTTACCGTAACTCTGCCGTTACATTCTGCTGTTCCGATTGGAACTAAATTCAGGTTCCGTGTTGAAACAGCGCCAACAACTGCATATATCATTTCAGCTGGGTCTGGTGATGAAGACACGATCGTTGGTGCTGTGAATACCTGTACAGCACATACGGCTGCATCTGACTTTGAAACAGCTGGTGCTGATGTCGTGAATTTCATTGCAAGCCAGGCTGTTGTTGGTGACTGGATAGAATTACAGACAAATGGCACTAACTGGTTCGTAGAGGGCAACTGCTCTGTTCCAGCTGGTATCACACTGACCGGTTAGTAATGCGCAAGGTTGACGAAAAAGTTTTAAAAGCACTTTGCAATCTCGAAGGCAATCCTGATTTTCGGGTTATCCAGGAATGGTTCCTGGAATCAGCTGCCGATCAAGATGAAAGACTGCGCTCTTCTGAATCCGCACCTATTATCTATCGAGCGCAAGGTGCTGTAAAAGAATTGCTGGAGTTCTGTGATCATGCAGCAACTCCGCGAGAAAAGGCCGGGAAACTGGCCATGAGTAAAGCCGGGATACGATCTATCCCGACTTAATAAACCTGCCGCACTCAAGCGGCAAAACTACAACGAATCCCGTTATATGACGGCTCTGAAACCAGAGAGGAATCCCCTATGGCTCCAATCTGGCGAATGAATCCCGTATGCACGGCTCGGAGGACCAAAGATGGGTTTACCTAAAGCAGTACAAGCAATCGGCGATGCAGCAGAAGCTCAGGCCGTAGAGCTTGGAATGAAAGGCGGAGACAAGCCGGCACCAGCAGCACAACCAGCTGCAACAGCCGAACCTGTTAAAACTGAACAACCAAGGATCGATCCGGAAAACTACAAGGAGCGATACAGCCGCTACAAAGCGACAACTGATGCGACAATAACTGAATTGAGACAGACTCTCGCCGATATACAGACGACTCTGACTGAATCTCAACGTCAAAATCAGGAGCTTATTCAAAAGCTCAATGCCGCGCCAACTGTAGTCGCTGATCCAGCTCCAGTAGCAACCGCCGATCCGCAAGGTGATGATGCCTATAAGGCATGGCTTGATAAATTACCGCAGAAGATCAAGGACGAGTACCAGGACGATTATCTGCGCGACCAATTCACCATACAGACAACAGCTGTTGGGCAGCAGGACAATAATAATGCTCCGTCTGACAATCTGAAAGAGCTCGAGCAAAAAGTTGGGCATCTTGAGTCTGTGGCCATGAAGACAGAAGCGCAGTTATACGATGAGGCGATGGACGAAGCCTTTCCTGATGATGAGTGGTTGACCATAACGAGAGGTGAAGATTGGGGCAATTTTTGCGCCAAGAAACTAAGCCCGGTTGATCAACGCAGCTACGGTGAGGTAGTCAAGCAAGGCGGTGATACACACACTGCCACAACAGTAATCTGGGTGCTGAATCAATTTAAACAGTACCTATCCGATCTCGGAGCAGCTGCCCCTGGCAATGCTGGCAACGAACTTGAGAATCAACTTACCCCGGAAGGTGGTGTTGGTGGAGATCCTGTGCAGGAAATTAATGCGCAGGCTGAAACCTTTACTATCACCCAGGTAAACGAGTTCTTCAAGGACAGGGCCACAACTAAGAAATACACAGCCGAACAAGCAGATGCTATCGAGGAAAGTATAAAGCGGGCTCAAGCCGCAGGTAAAATCATCCAAGGATAAAATCAGTCATGTTTGTGACAGCAAACCGGCAGCAGTCGGTTTTTTTATGCGTGGATAGTAAGTCTGCAATGAGCTCGTAAACCATGAGGTAATAATAATATGGCTTTACCAGTAGCAGGCGGACATCCGCAACTTTCGGGCATTACAATCCCGAATGCGATCTGGTCGGGAAAATTGTTGGTTAAGTCAAATTAGGGCTTAATTAAAATTTGATCTAAACAACTGGAAGGCGCAAGCTAACCAGATCCAAGTGCAAATAACTGAGGTACAGTCAAGCATGACAACACTTAGTGAAAAATATATAGCAGGGTTTCTTGATGCTGATGGGACGTTCGGAATTAGGTTTCTTAAAAAGAATACCGGTTTTTTTCCAACATTTTATTTGCAATTTTCACAAGAAACAAAGAAAGACAAAATACTTCATCTTTTGAACGACAGCATAAATGCAGGAAATGTTTACGTTGTTGGAAGTGATTCCAAGTCATATTCAAGGCTTGAAATTCCAACAAAACAAGCGCGTATGCTGTTATCAAGAATAAAAAAGTACCTGGTAATAAAACGCCAGTATGCGGATTTTTGCCTTGATTACTTTCAAGACTTGAAGGGGCCATATTCTCTTGATGAAACAAAATATCATGAGAAATTGCTTAGAAAGAATCGTAAAACATTGGTTACATTGATGCAGAACCATCCTACTCGTAAATGGGTTGCTGGTTATTTTGATGGTGATGGATGTGTTGCGTATTCATATCGAAAGCATACAGGATGCACATATATTTCAGCTAGAATAACGGCTGAACCAGCCTATAGAATAGGGCTGGATTTACTGCAAAAAGCGTTTGGCGGAAAAGTGTATATGGAAAAACACAAAGAAGGTAATTATCCGGTATGGGTATTGCCACTTCCGCCATCAAAAGCAAAGCAGTTTTTTAACTATTTTGCAAAGCATTCTGTAATAAAACATGACCAACTATATTTTGTCCTTGCTTGCGCAGAAGGTGGGAATTTCCGTGACGGAAAAGCCATCAAAGATGTGATAGCGCAGCTCAAAGCACAGGAGCAGAGACTGAATGATCAAAATACTGATATATCAAAATTGGTTGAAAACATTTCGTTTGATATTAAATTAAAACGAGATAGACCAGTAGAATACGCAGTATAAGCGACAGTCCGGCCTTATAAAATAAGGTAGTCTATGAAGCAACAGTTTTATCGGCAATCGCAAACACTGAGTACGAAGGCGAAATCGCGTCACAGGGCGACAAGGTTATCATTCGTACAACCCCGACAATCACTATCCGTGATTACAGCAAGGGTGGTACGCTGCAGACCGAACGTCCGACACCAGAAACCGTCGAACTCACAATCGATAAGGGCAAATATTGGCAGTTGGTTGCCGATGACGTTGATAAGTTCCAGTCGGACTACAACTACATCGATGACTGGACTCGTGATGCGTCCGAACAGCTCAAGATTACTATCGACACGCAAGTGCTCGGTACAATCTACGCTGATGCGCATGCCAGTAACGTAGGTACAACTGCCGGAGCAATTTCCAGTGGTTATAACCTGGGTAGTTCCGGTACACCTTTCACCCTGGACAAGACCAATGTTCTCGATTACATCGTGAACCTGGGCTCTGTTCTGGATGAGCAGAATGTACCTGAGTCTGATCGGTGGCTTGTCTTGCCAGTATGGGCATGTGGCTTTATCAAGCAATCTGACCTGAAAGACGCAAGTCTAGCGGGTGATCAGACCTCGATAATGCGCAATGGCCGTCTTGGCATGATTGATCGTTTCATGATCTATCGCTCTAACTTGCTCACTGTAAACAGTGGAAGCATCACAAACATCATCGCTGGACACAAGTCAGGTTTGACTTTTGCCTCGCAGATGCTGAACAGTGAAACGCTTCGCGCCGAATCGACATTCGGTACGCTGGTTCGCGGTTTGCAGGTCTATGGCTATAAAGTCATCAAACCTGAAGCGATTGCGCACGGTGTTGTCACCAAGTAATCCTGATCGTTAAAGGGCAGGGATTGCCCTTTTATGTCACAAAACTTTAATTAAGAGGTAATAAAAACATGGCTGATTCAACAACCATAGATTTTACTGCTCAACAGGGTAATCAGGGCTTGGCCGCAATGAATACACTTGTGAAGTATGAGCAGTATATCGACGCAACTGCCGCAACCGGGGTTAACCTTGGCGCTGCATCATTTGCGCTATTCGATGTGCCTGAAGGTCACATGCACGTTAGTACCGTGGTCGAAGTATTGACTGCTGAAGGTGGTACATGTACTGCTGATATTGGTATTACCGGCGGTGATGTTGACTGTCTTATCGATGGCGTTGACCTTAATGGCACTGCCGGAACACTAACCTGGTCCGGTTCTGCCAGCACAGCAGAGGTTCACTCTGTTGGTGGTGCAACTGCAGGCTATACCACTCCTGATGGTGGCGTTACATTCAGTATTCTGATGAATAATGCTGCTGATGCTGCGAAATTCCGCGTCACATCTGTATTTATGGATATGCGTGGAACAAGCGCCTTCATGGGTGATACCGCCTAATTAGTTCCTAAATAGGCACTAAGTAGTAACCAAAAACGGCCCTGGGATATTCCTTGGGCCGTTTTTCATTAACCCGGAGGAAATATGATCGAAAACAAAACAACGCACCTGAAGTGCATTAGCAATGGTCGCGTGTTCCTGTATACGGAAATACTTGCCGCTCGTGATGACATGGTGGCATGTACAGCCCAGGGCGAGATTGAAACGGGACATATCTCTGATGCAAGCGATATGGGTGGTCCTGAAAGACGCAAAACACCCTACCTTGGCAACACAAAGAACGGCGTGCTGTATCCCTGGACCGACATTCTCGCTGAACGTGATGACATGATTTCAATTGACTCACCAGAGCAATGGGATCAGATGAAAATAACCGGTGAGGCTCCTGAACAAGCTCCAAACACGATTGCGCCAACACTGAAACGTAGCAGTGATGATGTTCCACATGAAACAATCAAAACTGACACCAACCAGGCGCCAACTGGTATTCAGATACCAAATATCGAAAACATGGGCGCTCGTGAGGCTAAAACAGTATTGTCCGAATGGGCTGAAAAGCATTTTGGCCAGAAGCTTAATCGCAAACCTACTTTGTCAGCCGTATTGGCTGAATGCCAGCTATTGATAAATCATAAGCAAACAGCTGCAGGCTAATCGACCATGGGTACACTTCTTGCTAGTGCATTAATCAGTCAAGCGTCTGAAATCATACAGGACGAAAGCAACGTCCAGATGACAACAGCAAACGCTTTGGGGTGGCTGAATGATGCACAGCGAGCAATCGTGATTGTAAAGCCGGATGCCTCAACCGTTATTCGCTCGATTACCCTGGTACCCGGGACAAAACAAAGTATAGCCGGCCTTAAATTAATGAGCGTTGTTCGTAACATGGGCGCAAGCGGATCGACGCCAGGTCGTGCAATAAGGCTTGTTGAGCGTGGAATCAAGGATGAATTTGAGCCTGACTGGCACTCAGCGGTTGCATCAAGCGTGGTTAAAGAATACGTCTTTGATGACAGGTTGGATACGGATTTCTATGTATCGCCCCCAGTCATTGCAACGGCAACGGTCCAGATCGAAGTATCTGAATCTATAAATCCAGCTGATATTGCAACAATAAATGACGCGATAACGATTGATGATATCTATTCTCCTGCACTCATCGAATGGATTGTTTACCGCTATATCGCAAGGGATGCTGAAGAAACACCAAGCCTTCAGCGGACAGCTGTTCATTTTCAAAGCTTCTTTGGATTGCTTGGAGCTAAGGTTCAAACAGATATGGCAATCAATCCAAAGCTTCGAGAGCATTTGTCGTGAGTGAATAACCATGGCTAATCCAGTATTAACGAATCCGCAAGCTAACTTTACAACTCTGACGACAACAATACCATCATGCCATACAGATTCTATTGGTGGTGTGATTTACATGGTTTTAATTACGGACCTGACTGCAAATGCAATCCCTAGCGATGATCAAATAAAGGCTGGTCAAAATGGTTATGGTGATGCGGTTCAAAACGAAAACATAGCCGTTTCCCTTGGTGGTACGCAGACTTTCACGCAATTAACTGGTTTAAGTAGTCGTACTGACTACGCATTGTATTTTGTTCATGAGGATGCAATCGGCAATACATCAGAAATTCTGTTCATAGCATTCAACACGCTGAGTTATGTTGCTGATATTGAAGAAACATTCCCAGACAACGAGGGCGGTATCAGTAGCACGGCGCATTCTCTTTGGACATGGGATGATGAACATGTCGATCATATTGGATGGGATGCAGAAACAATAATCGGATCAACATTTGAAATCGGTGATGATAGTGCCCCACATGTTCCAGATGACCCCGGTGGCATTAACCCAACTTAATAAAGGTTTATTTTAATGGCTGTAAAATCAATAAAAGACCAAGAAGATCTAGTCCACGTTGTCCAGTTAACTGATTTATTTCCTTTGGTTGACAAAGATGGCAAAAACCCAAAAGGTGTTACTGCTGCACAAATCACTAGAGCCACAATCCCCGATGTCGAAATTAATAAACCTGTTTGGCTAAATATACCTTTACAGAATTGGGTAACAGGTCAGACAGTAAGTTTATCGTTATCTGATTACGTTGTTAGCCCTGATGATTCACCAATAACTTATACCTATATCTCAGGCTCCCTCCCTACTTCTAACGGCGCAGAAATGCGAGCTGATTCTGCTGGTGATATAGATGGAACTGTTGATGCAGGCCAGGGCGGGACGTATGAAATCATTTATAACGCTACAAATGCCTCTGGTTCAGTCTCTCAAGTTCTACCGGCGATTGTTGTTGGTTTAGAGATAACCGCCCCCGTATGGTCAACGACCAACCCTGTTCAAGACTTCACCCAAGAAGCGGGTGAGCAGTTCTATCTCGACCTGAACGACCATATTGACAGTGATGGCGATCCCAACGGAGTCTCTGCATTATCGTTTACTTATACACACTCTGTCGCCGCCCCTCCTACGTTAGATTTCAATATCTCAGGAATTGTAAGCGGAATCACCACCACGGAAGCAACGGTTAATACAATAACGGTGACGTGCTGGAATGCCTCTGGGTTATCTTCAACAGAAACCTTTGATATCACCGTTAGTGCCATAGGTGGTGGATCAGAAACGCCTCTAATGGCGAGTTTTGAGTCTGGTTATCTTGCCTGCGTGGCTGCTGTTAAACCGGTCTGGAAGCTTCCTGTTGATTTCAACGTAACAATAGGCGAAGTTGTCGCTATTGACATGGTGACGAATTATATCGCTGATACTGGCGGAACGGCGATTGCAGCAATGGCGCTGGATGGTGGATCAGCCGCACTCCCAACAGGTTTAGACACAACAACTACACTGGGATGGATAAAGGGTACGGTTGGAGGTTCTGCCGATACTTTCCCTGTAGAACTTACTGCAACGAACTCAACCTTACAATCTGACGCCTCTGGGTCATTTAATTTCATTGTAACCGACGCTGCTACTGTTATCCCCACGATAAACTCAATTGATGCTGTAATTGATTCAAATAAGGTTTATGTGAACTTTTCAGAAGCTTGTGATACCTCAACCAATTACTTATCTGGTATTACGATTACAGTAAATGGTGTTACTAGAGATATATCAGGAGGTCCAATTGGTAATGTAGGAACAAGTCGATGGTATTACACGTTGGGTGGTCTTGCGCTAACTCAAAGTAATATAATCAATGTTGTTTACTCTGATTCTGAGGGTGGTTTTAACTCTGTTGCCACAGGTCAACAGGTTGCAGATGCAGACATTAGTTATACTGTTCCAGTCCCTCCGATCCAGGGTGTTATAGCTTTTGCTGATTTTGAAGACGGGACTTTTACATTTAAAACAGGTAATGCTACATGGAAACAAAATCTTACCAATGTTGAGGTATCAAATGAAAATCCAAGAACTGGAAATTATAGCCTTAGATGCGCTTATCCAGTTGAAAATGCCAATGGCTATTCCTATGGTGTCGAGGTTGATTTCTTCTTAGCTGATTTCTACCCAGATTTATGGTGTAAGTATGATCTTTTTATACCAGCTAATTATGTGCATGACCCAAATACGCAAGGAAATGGAGATAACAATAAGTTTTACAATGTATGGGCTGGTACTTATGATAGCGCAGACAGGGAGGGGCCATCTCTTTTAGTTCAAACTAATCCAACGTCTGACCTTGTGAGCCTGGGTGTATTAACTTCATTTTCACAAACAGCTAATAAAGAATGGTCGTGTACAACCTGCGGTGCTGGAAAGATGAGTAACTGTATTACCCAGAACGATATAGGCCATTGGATGACACTTGTTATTCACTCAAAATATGCAACTGAGGCTCAATATCTTGCGCAGTTAGCGTTAGATGGAACTTACGAGTATGACGAAGGCGATGGCGTGTTTCAGATATGGAAAACAGACTGGGAAGGCAATACAAGTAGTCGATTAAATGTCCAAACTGGTGGCTGGTACGGAACGCGGGTTGATCGTGTAACACCAGCAAGAGGGTTTGATAAAGGGCGTTTTCTTGGTTGGTGTAATGCAGGCTTCGCGGAAGAAACTGTCTTCTACATTGATAATGTTACTTTCTCAACAGAACCCCTAATTTAGGATAAATCATGGCATTATTAGCAGGCAATATTCAGTTATCACTTGAATGGTCTGATTCAAGCAACCTTAGTCAGTACATTTCTGATTCAAATTCTTTCGCAGCAAACTCAGAGCAATATATATGTATCAGAGGCGCTGACCTTGGTGGTCTTGGTGGTTCAGCTAATGCTTTAGGTGTACCAACTACTCTTGGCGTGGTATGGACAAAGATTGACCATACCTCCAGGGATACAGGCGTTGTTGCGCTATACAAGGCAACGATGATTTCTGAAGTTACGGGTGTTACAACAATTGATTATCCAGCGGTTCAGCAAAATTGTGCAATATGTATTGTGCAGGTAACTAACGCTGAAATCACGATAGAGCAAAGTAAAACAGGCTCATGGTCTGGTGGTTCTGGTTCGGTAACGATAGATGATATAGCTTATTCAGTAGGTAATTTAGCATTAAACTTTGTTGCATCCTGTGATTATGCTTCAAAAGATTACACGGCAGGCACAAATGAAACAGCACTAACAGGAACATCGAACAAAAATATCTTTGTTCAATACAATTTTACAGAGGACACTCTTGATGTAGGTACGCCTATTGGTGGTGATTATGGCTCAATTGGTATAGAAGTTGCTGAAATAGGCGTAGTACCTGACGAAGACACAGTAACGATGTGTACGCTCGCGCTGATAGATAAAACAACAGAGGTTGCTGCTACCGCGCTTGTCGAGGGTGAGAAGTATGAAATTGTAACTCAAGGAACCTCTGATTTCATGACTTGTGGTGCTGCTAATAATGATCCAGGTACGGTATTTACCGCCGACTCTAATGCACCTATTACTGGTACAGGTACGACATTACACATTATTCCATGTATCTGTGAATCAGCCCTTGGTTTTGAAATAGGCATGACTGCCGAACTATGGCCCGGTAATGTAGAAAATGATGCAGTACCAGCAACGCTTATCCAGGCTATCGACACAGCTCCCACAGCGACTCCGAGATTTAACGTAACCTTTTCCGCCGCAGTGGCAAGTGGTGTTGATACCTTACATATAACTTATGTTGCAGGTGGTGCTACCGGAGGCGATATCAAATCAGTAACGGGTGGTATCGCTCTTGCCAGTGCTACATTTGACGCAACAACAGCGATGTCCTGCTAATGGCAACTCTTGAATCAATTTTACCGCTAATTCAGCCTCACATACCTGGCTGTCCGGAAAGCATTGCGCTTGATGCTATTCGTAATGCTTGCATTCGCTTCTGTAAGGATACGCGATTAATTCGAGAAACACTGCCAGCTGATGACATTATCAGCACTGTTGATGATTATACAATGACAGCATCATTGAATAATGACATCGTTGGTATCGTTCATTTTCTTTATGATGAGCGCGAGCTACCAGGACATACAGAAGAAGAGCTCGACATTATCGACAATGGCTGGAGAACGGCTGATCCAGGTGAAGCCACTGCTTATATGTCGATCAGTCCTAATCGTTTTAAACTAAATCGAGTACCAGATGAAACAATTGTCGGTGGCTTAATTGTAAGAATTGCAACCAGGCCGACTGATACCGCAACCGAAGTAAACGATATCCTGTTCAATGATTGGCGTGAAACAATCAAATATGGCGCTTTATCAGAACTTCTTGAAATACCGGAAAAGCTATGGTCAGACATGAAACAATCAATCTGGTATGGCAAGCGCTTTAATTTCGGCATTCAAAGCGGTAAAGCGCAATCCGTTAAGGGTAACTTAAAAAAATCAACCGGCGCAGTGATGCGCTCTTGGACATGAGGTAATAAATTATGCAAGATCCGTCTGATGTAGGCGCTCCATTTGAAAGAGATGCGGATAATAAACTTTCTCAAAGGGTTATCCCGAAAATTGATGGCTCTGCGGCGCAATCACATAACAGATACTTATCTATTGTTGGTAATGTTCTGGAAACTGATGTTGCAACAGCAACATGGACAGAGGCAGAAAAAGTGACTTCTTTCAGGGTAAAAGCAACAGCAGTTACATCAAGTAATCTTGTCCGCTTTGTGCTGGATGCCTCGCCGGTTGATGATGCAACAGACACCACACAGGCAGAGGCATGGTTAGCGCCCATTACGGCAGCGGTCACAATGGCAACAGATGTAGAATACTTCGAGGTTAGAGCTGGTGCAGGACTGACTGGGGAAGTTGATCCAGTTGGTGTTGATGAATGGTCAGAATGGTATGACCTTGGCGGAATACTTCGCAGGCTAGATGCTATAGCTGTTGATGTTGACGAAGCCGTAACATTATTTATTGAGGTGGCATAATGACCTTTAGAACACACAAAATGATACTCAATGCTAATGAAACAGATACCGGAAATCCGGCAACAGCCACAATATCCGCCTCTGCACCTGCATGTAAGCACTACTTCCCATGTACTGAAACAGCCGCGCCAATCACGGATATCGCAGCAGCCGGAGGTAATCTAAATACAGGACTTACCGTAGCCGATCAGGGTGATGGTTCCCTTGCTTTTGTAACGGGTGTTACTGGTGGTGGTTATAGTGCGACTATCGCAGAGCCGGGAAGCAATGATTTTATAGTTGGCTGTGTATTCACTGTATTGCATGCGAACAATAAAATGTACGTTCAGTTTGGCGCTGCTGCAGCAGGCTATTATAGAGTCCATCAAGATGCTGGCACAATTGCGGCAACTATGGATGATGGTTCTACCGCACTAGCCGCCAGCAGTACGAAGGTTTTCGTTATAGGCGAAACGCATTGCATGGCGGCTGTCAGAGATGGTCTTAACTTAAGGCTTATACTAGATGGTGTAGAGCTTGAGTCAATAGCAATCAGTGCAGCTTTTGCTGCATCCTTTGCTGCAAACGCAATTGCAGACGAGTTATGGCTCGGGGCAATAATTGCAGGTAGCGGACAAGCTTGTTGGGGATTCTTTGATTACATTTTCGAAGATGGATTGCCTAATAATTATATACAGCTATTAGCTGATATAAAAACAAATCTTGCAGCCAATAACAAGATATTACCCGCTGGTCTTATCTCGCTTGAATAATGCGCAAAAGGAAACAAAGAAGCGTTTCACGGACGCGCCAACAACTCTGGGATGCAAGAGTTCAAAATACTGGCGTTAATGTAAACCCGAAGAATGTACTGCTTATTTGTGATTCAGATAATGCCTATTCTTCAGATTTAGCTGATTATTACATTAATGCGCGTGGTTTAAAGGCTACAAACAAGCTCACTTATTCTCTGGGTGACAGTGGTAGTACATGCGCCGGTACTGATGGCATTGACATGGCAACATTCTATACCAATGTCATGACGCCGGTATGGGCGCATATTCAGGCGAATAATATTGAGGCAGTTATTTGTAGTTTTACGCCTTACTATGTCAAGGCGTTACCGGCTGATGCTGATGCTTTTGAACGCACTATTGCAACATCAGGAACACTGGCCGCGTCTGGATGGTATGTCGGCGATCAAGGGGTTGCGCCTAAAACTGGAGCCCCTGGCACAATTCGATCAATAACACCGTGCTGTGCTATTACATCAAGAAACACATCCGGGCTTGCAACACTTGGTCATATCTTTGCTAAAGAAGTTTGGAATAATGGAACGCTTTATGATCATACACAAGTAACTGCCGTATATGGCGTGCGGGCTAATAAAATGATTCTTAATTTCGGCGCACTCGGTAATCCGAGAAACAGGGATGCTGCCGGATACGCCGAAGCCAAGCGCATGATAGATGATGCGCTCTCAAATAACGGCGGCACTACTCATATCGGAATGCACGATAGGGTTATTGATAACAGTAGCATGGGAATCAGTTTAACCGGATATCAGGGTGAGAGGTCACGGCAGTATTGTGAGCATTGGGGCGTTGATATGCAACACCACAAAAATACCTATAACGCAAATTGGCCGGAACAGCCACCAACGGAGGATTATAGCTACACTGATATGATGGCTGGGACGCTCGATCTTTCCTTATTTGGATTCTGCGGCAGCTCGCCAGCAAATACATCATACGCTGATTTAATGTCAGGCATGGCACAGAGTTTTACATTCAAGAAGGGCGCGTGGGGTTACAATGCTACCAGCAATGGACAGAACCTAATGCGCATGATATTAGATAGTGGCGGCTGTGCAGCAGTTGGTGCCCTTGCAGAGCCGGGCGCTGGGACTGTTCCGCATCAGGATGCATTTATGAAACGGCTGTTACTTGGAGATTCAATGATGATGGCTGCGCACTTAGGAAGAACTACTGGAGCATGGGTAATGGATTGCTGGGGCGATCCGATGTATACACCATTTTAATAATAGTGACATATCTTTACACTAACCTAGACTAATTCTGAAAGGATAGGGAAACGAGGAAATCATGTGGCAAATAATGAAGAAGCCGATCTATTTAGAATCACCAAACTAGCCATATTTAAAACAACCTAACGAGAATTAAATGGCCGAACTATTTACAAATTTAGCCCGTTCCACCCTGGCATCAGGCATTGCAGCTGGCGGATTATCGCTAACGGTGCAGGCAACTGACGGAAACGCTTTATTTCCAAGTCCGGGGGGTGGTGATTTCTTTCGCTGCCTGCTGTATAAAAAAGCGACCGGCGAAGTCGAAATAATTACATGCACATCAAGATCGGCTGATGTATTAACGATTGCTCGTGCTCAGGAAGAGATCGGAAATATCACACCTGCTGTTGCTTATGCCTTTGATGCTGGTGACATTGTTGAGCTCAGGCCAAGCGCGGCTTTCTATACGGCTCTAGCAGCCGGGGCAACAAGCACAAACATACAGCAGGGCACATTCCTGTACGGTGTTGATACAGGTGCTGCAGACGTGTACACAGTTGCGATGACGCCTACTGCGCTTGTTGTTCCTATAGCTGGCCAGGAAGTAAGGGTAAAAATAGGCGCCGGTAATACAAATACTGGTATTGCTGCAACACTACAGCTTGATGCTGTTGCTGCAAAAAACATAAAAATGGAAGATGGCAGCAATCCGCCTGCAGGAACCATAAAAGCCGGTTATGTGCATACCTTTATCTATGATGGAACTAATTTTAAATTTAATTCTGTTGGTCTTGCTTTAACATCAAGTGGATTTAATGCTTTAGGTGAGCAGATCAAAAATGTTGCTCCCGGTACTGCTGCTACAGATGCGGCCACTGTTGGTGGGGTTGAGATTCATACGAACAAAACATACACCGCTCCAATAATAAACACACCGACGATAAATAACCCTGTTCTTGCTGGCGGAACAATAAACGGCCTGACGACAATAGGATTCAAGCCTTTAGCTACACCGGTGAATCTATTTACCTCTACTGCTAACAATGTAGATACATTGGCCGATATGTCTGCATTATTTGCAGAGGCCGCTACTGCGGGCGCAACAGCCGCAGTGATACAAGCCAGAATAGTACACTCTAACAGTTCAGCATCTGTTGTCGATGCGTTCTTATATGTACATTCATCTGCACCAGGAACAACTGCTATTTATCGGAAGTTATCAATGAGGGAAGAGGGTACGCCAGCAATAACGATGTACGTTAGCGGTGAATTCCTGGTTCCGCTGGATGGTAATTCTGATTTTTACTGGCGAACAAATGTAACTTATGATGGAGTAAATCTCCCATCTACTAACATGGTTATAGTTGGGTATTACGTTTAATAGTTTATGATGCAATGACCATTCTGCACATTCCAATATTCAACGGCATAGCCCCTCGAATAGCGCCGCGTAAACTATCGCAATCGCAATCGCAGATAGCAAGGAATTGTGATTTATTCAGCCAGGAGCTTGAGCCTGTACGGGATGAAATCGAGGTAAATACGCCGACGAAAATCGGTACAAAGCAATCTATTTACCTGCTTGGCAGTACCTGGCTGAGCTGGCTGACCGATGTTGATGTGGCCAGATCTCCATTGTATCTGGAAAATGAGCTTCGTATTCACTATACCGGGGATCTGAATCCAAAATCAACGGATGATACCCTGGCCGTTACGGGCGGTACCGATTACCCAGAAGATTTCTACCGGCTTGGCATGCCGCAGCCTGATGTGGCGCCGACTGTTGGTCATACGGGTGGTGCTGGCAATGATGTTGAGCGTAGCTATGTGTACACGTTTGTATCCGCGTGGGGCGAAGAGGGTCCACCATCGCCTGCTGGAACGCATGTAGGCAAGGCAGATGCAACACAGTGGGATATCACAACTATCGATGCCACACCGCCAAACCAGTGGACGCATGCAGCCGATATATCAACCATTACATTCTCTGGCACCACGGTCACGGTGACGCTTCAGGCCGGTAGTAATCACTTTCTTGAAACAACTGAATATATTGTTATCTCCGGCACAACGACCGGCACAGGAAGTCTGTATACGGATATTATCGGCACATGGCAGGTTACGCGCGTAAGCGAATTGGTATTTACATTTGATCTGGCTGCACTACCGTCAGGAACTTATACCGGTGGTGCTGTTATTGATCGAGAAGCACCCCTGCAAACAACGGGCTGGACAAAGCGTCTTTACCGCACAATCGGCGGTAATTTCCGTTTTGTGGACGATGGAATTACCGGAACAACTTACACTGACACTACAGCCGACGAGGATCTAGGCGAGTTACTGCCCGGTGGACTTGATTCGACAAAGTGGTGGAAAGCGCCGAACGGCAACATGCAGGGATTGATCACCTTTCCTGGTGGCATTATGGCCGGGTTTTTCGGAAATACAGTAGCATTTTCCGAGCCGAATGTGCCGAGCGCATGGCCAGAAGAATATCGCTATACATTCAATTATCAAGTGGTTGGTATTGGCGTCGTTGGTAATACTGTTGTGGTTACAACCAATGGATTTCCATCGCTGGTTATTGGTGATCATCCTGATTCGATGGTTTCCTCAGAACTCGAGCTGTTTCAGGCATGCGTCAGCAAAAGGGGTATTGCCTCGCTGGTTAATGGCGTCTTGTATCCGTCACCAGATGGCGCGGTTTATGTGCCTGCTGGCGGCATGCCATCGATTATAACGAATCAATATTTCAAGAAAAAGGACTGGCAGCTATACAATCCAGAAAGCTTTATTGCTGGCGTTTACGATGATCGCTATTACGCTTTTTATAGTGGTGGTGGGGATGATGGAAACGAAAGCGGAAGCCTGGTATTCGATCCAAAAGAAGCAGGGGCAACATTTACAACATTGTCCACCATTGCAACCGGCCTGCATTCAGACATTGAAACGGACAGCTTATATCTGATTCGCAATGATGATATTGTTCAATGGGATGCCGGCGGCAGCTTCATCACATATACATGGCTATCCAAGTTATTCACTACTGCAAGACCATTGGCGTTTACCGCCGCGAAGGTCAAATTAACCATTGGCGAAGGATTTACCGACGCCGAAGTAACTGCTGCAATTCTGGCGGCAATTACAGCGCTTGAAGCCAATCTGGCAAATACAGCTCTTAGCGCAACATTTGGCGTTGATAATAATTTTGTTGGCGGTAGCTTTGCCGGGGGATCCGTAGCTGAATACTCTGTATCAGGCGGGCCTTATGTCTCTGCAACAGCCGAAATTATAACCACGGCAATCACTGCCTTAATGGACATTTACGCGTACTACGACAATGGCAGTGGTTCATGTGCACGCCACCTGGTGCATACGGAAAACCTGGCTGATTCATGCGTTTTCACCATTGGCAATCAGGATAAGGGCTTTGTGTCGGATCAGTGGGAAATTAAATTTGACTGCAATAACGTGGTTATCCATGAAGCATCGCTCGGAACATCAAGGAGGGAATTGGCGAGAATATGAGCAGTGACGATATCAAGACGATGGGGCGGCAGCTCCGCCAGATCGAAGATCCAAGAACACGCGCCCTGCTTGAAAGAATGTTGAGCAATATTGATGTTATAAAAGCCAGCCTGAATGCGCTTGAGAATCCGCCTCTGCCTGGGTGGTTGGATCTTGTCCTGGAAAATGGATGGGTACAAACATCATCAGAAGATGCTGTTCTTCCAAAGTATTTTAAAAACAAGTTTGGCCATGTCTTTGTTCGTGGTGTTATTACAAGCGGAACAACGACGAACGGAACACAAATATTCAATCTACCGGCTGGTTATAGGCCATCAAAGCTTGAAATCAAGGCGATTTTAGAAGATACGGGCTCAGGCGATGCTCACGTTCACGTTGCGCCAGATGGTGATGTGACAATACAGCGCGTAACAAGCAGTAGTGAAATATCAATCTCATTCGATTTTTATGCGGAAAACTGATGTCAGATCCTGAAAATACAACACTTTGCTCGTTCAGTCTGAACAACATTACACCGACAGAGCTGTTCGACCGCGTTGACGATGTTGCTGAAAAGATGCTTGAATATCCACAGGTAAAATCCCCGGTCATTCATCGATTTGCGCCAGGCCTGTATATCAGAGAAGTATCACTTCCTGCAGGCGCCTTTGTTATTGGTCACGAACACAAGACCGAGCATTTCAATGTCATGCTCAAGGGCCATCTGATCATGGTCAATAAGGATGGATCATCAACGGAAATCAAGGCCGGGTACTCATATACCGCACCACCTGGGCGCAAAATCGTATACATCATTGAGGATACTGTCTGGTTGAACGTATTCCCGGCAGATGAAACCGACATCGATGTACTGGAAGATCGATTATTAAATAAGAGTGATCGTTTCAAACTCACAGAAAAACAGGCGATTGCCGCGGCCAGGGTGGAGCATGAAGCTGATCGATTTGATTATGCCAGTGTGCTCGAAGAGTTTGGTATGACAGAAGAGTTTGCACGGAAAACAGCTGAAAACGAAGATGATCAGATCCCGATGCCAGGCGCCGTTCATCCATACAGGCTTGCAAGTTCATCGATTGAAGGTGTTGGTTATTTTTTAACATTAGAAGCCAAGAAAGGTGTGATTCTTGCGCCTGCAAACATAGATGGTAAGCGCACACCAGCTGGGCGGTATGTTAATCATTCATTAAAACCTAATGCAGAAATGCGCTTTGCTGCTGATGGGAATATTTATCTTGTCGCAATTAAAGACATCGATGGCTGCTTGGGTGGTGGTGTTGGGACAGAAATAACGATCGATTATGGTCGCACATTACAACTCATGGCCAGTAGGTCTGGTGGAGAAGGGTTATGTCAGCAGTATATACAGCAGTAGCAGTTGGTGTTGGATCTCTTTATTTTGCAAACGAAGCAGGAAAAAAAGCTGATAAACAATTTGATCTGGCTGAAGGACAAGTTGCATCGCAAAATATGATTTCGCAGGCGCAGGTCGAACTGGCGCAAGAACAATGGGATATCTATAAAACCAAGATTATGCCCATGGAAATAGAGGCTCAACAGCTTGGCATTGATGCCAGGCAGCTGGCTCAACAGCGCGGTGAGCTTGATTTCGACATCTACGAGAAGTATTACGCGCCGATGTCAGAGAAGTTTGCGACAGAGGCTATGGAAGGCGTTGAGGCGCAACCGGAACGTGCGGCCAGGGAGGCGAGATTGTCTGTTGATCAGGCATTTGATACTGAAGAGGGCATGGCTCGGCGTAATCTTCAGCGGCGTGGTGTAAGGCCTGGATCCGGCGCTGATGTTGGAGGTACGACCGATACCGGCCTGAACAGAGCCGCAGCAAAGGGGTTTGCAGTCAATCGTGCTGTTGAGCATGAGCGTGATCGCGTTGAAGACGTTAACTTTAATCGCAAGGCCGTTGCGCTTGGTCGTCAGCCGCTTGCGCAGAGTGCCGCACAGGGCGGCGCTGGTGGCATTTCTCCCGGACTACCTGGTGCAAACCTTGCAGGCGCTGGAAATACGGCTTACGGCGCTGGATCGCAGGCTGCCAGTATGGGTAATGCTTATGCCAATGCAGCAGGTAATATGGTTTCTGGCGGCATTCAGCTTGGTACGCAGGCTTATGATATATATAACAAATATGCAGCCCCGGCTGGTGGTGGCGGTACGAACATTGGATTTAACCCAACATCATTCAATTCGTATCCCGCCCCAGCTGCTACTGGCGGTGGCATGGATGTTGGCTTTAGTCCATCAACAATGGATATCGGTTATGCCGAAGGCGGTCCCGTAAGCGCTCCGCCGATGCTCAGTCGAAGCAGTTATGCTCAGGGTGGCCAGGTGAACGGACCCCCGGGTTATGATCAGGTTCCTGCTTATATCGAGGATCAGCAGGGTAATCGTACTCCAACCAGGCTAACAGAAAATGAGTACGTCATACCTTCTGACGTCGTAAAAGTTATCGGCACGGGCCCGCTTGATGACATTATTGATCGCGCACGCAAGCGAAAGGAGAAATCAACACAATCACCGAATTCACTGTCTCGTAGGAGGTTGCAGTAATGGCTAGTTCAATCGCACTGGGTAGAATGTATCAGGGTGCTGTTGAGGGTCTTGATCGAACAGAAGATCGCAGAGATCGCGCAACACGGCGAGATCGCGCTGATACTGAATTCGAGCAAGGTCAGCAGGATCGAGAATACAGACTTGAGCGCAGGGGTGTTGAGGACAAGCGCGCTGATGAGCAATACAAGATCCAGAAGGATCAGCAAGAGCGGCAGATGGCCGGCAATGAAGCATTGCGCGACTGGACATCTACCGGCGACCTCACGACCGTCAACGAATTCATGAATAAGTACACGACCAAAGGTGTCGATTACGATATTCAGAAGGATAAGAACGGCGACTATGTGTCGACAATGACATTCAATGGAGTGGCTTCGGAATCCAAAGTCATATCAGAAGATGAGATTGGCCAGCACATGCAATTGCTCATGACGACTGATCCGTTTGCCGCATTGAAAGAACAGCAAGGCCTTGATCGAGCGTCTGAAACAAAGAAAGCTGATCGCGCTCATGATATGGCCAAGATCGACCGCGAATGGAAACACCGCAAGGATGTTGAGGGTATCAAGGCTGGCGCCAAGGGCGAGGGTAAAGATGGTGAAGCCTCTTTGTCTCGTAAAAGATATGATCTGTCCTGGCAGAAAGAGCTTGATGATCTAGCTACCAAGGACCATGGCACCTTGTTTGGTGATCAGTATAAGTTTGATACCACTCAAGAAAAGGCTATGAAGAGCGCGCAGGCTGACCTGGGCGGGGTCTATTATCGATTAATGGAAAAACCAGATTCAAATTCCGCCAATCGCAGAGCTCTTCAGGAAATGCGCAAGTTCAAGGCTGAAGCTGAAAATCAGGCTGATACCGAAATCGATGAAGGTCAGATTGAGGAAAAGCAGCGTGATGGTCGTATTGCTGACATTATTGATACAAAAGTTGATCAAAGAATTACAGAGTTATCACCGAAGCCTGGTGAATCTTTGCAGCGTGAAGGTGGTGCAACCGGTGAAACCGGTGCTGGTGGTGAAGATAGCGACGAAGCAAGGAAGCAGCAAGCAATAGAATTGCTCGAAAAAGACCCCAGTGAAAAGAATAAGGCTGCTTTCAATAAAATATTTGGGCCTGACGAGGCTAAAAAAGCTCTTGGAGGATCTGGCGGAGATGTCAAGGGTGGTGGGTCCGGCGGATTGATTAAAGATGCCAATGCAGCAGAAATGCCTGCGCCCACTGAACCAGCGTTGAAGCGAAAGCAAGAGCCCGCGCAAAAGCCTGAAAAGAAAAAGCCGGATTATTCAGGGCAAAAAGAGCGCGTGAATATCCGTAAATCTCAAAAAGACCATCAGAAAATTGCTTTATCTGAGTACAAAAATGAATGGAAAAACATGAGCGATGAGGAAAAATTTGATTGGTTTGCTGAGAATTCTGGCGCACTCAAGGCAAAATCAGAGCGAAGCTACAGAAAAGCGAGAAAAGAACTTCGTCAGATAAAAAGTAACAAGCGATTCTCTCAGCAAAACAGGGAAGATCTCAAAGCAGGTCGTGAAAATTATACGCTCAAAAGAGGCGAGTAATGTCCACACCAAACCCGTTTGCACAATACGCACCAAGGGGTGATAAGGACGCTGAGCAGTCTGTAGAGGAAAAGAGCGATAACCCTTTCGCCAAGTATGCCCCCCGAAAACAACAGCAGACTGACCGCTTCGGCCAGCCCGTTAGTGAAACAGACCTGCAAATCCCTCCACTTGAAAAGCGCGAAAAAGTAGCGCAAGGGCGGGTATCGTCTGCCGGTGGAGCTTTCATGCGTGGCTTTGGCGATATTGTAGCATCGCTTCCAAAGGCCGTTGGTGAGGGTGCTGTCATTCTTGCAAATAAGTTTGGCGATGATCCCATCTGGGGCAATCCAAAAGGCCTGACACCTGAAGATACTGCCTCCTACCAATTTGGCGAATCTATTGAGAAGTGGTTCAATAAGTTTGCAGTCAATCCAGATTATCAAGAAGAGTTCACGGCGCAGCTTGCCTCTGGTGCGGGTTCACTGGCTGGATTCTTTGCCGGTGGTGTTGCCGGTCGATTTGCAAAAATCCCAGCATTGGCCACAACCATGGGACTGGGTGCAACGGCAACTGGCGTCGAGGGTGTTGAGGATTATCTGCATACTCTGTCAAAGGATCAGAAAGCAGATCCTGAAATGCGTGAGAATGCCTTTGCCCTGAATGCTTTGCTGGGTACAAGTGAAGGTGTTCCAGTCGCCCTTGTCTTTAATCGAATCGATCAAATGACCGGTGGTGGCGTTAAAAAGATTATTGCATCCGGTCTGGCTGGAGGTATGGAAGAGCTCACACAGGAGGTTTTTCAGTCTGTTGGCCAGAACGCAATTGCAAACAGCGTGCTTGAATATGACAAAAATCGAGGCATGTTTGCTGGCACAGTAGAGGCGGGCGAGGTTGGCTTTACGCTTGGTTTTGCCATGAATACGCTTGGTGCAATGATTGGCGGTCGTCGCGCAAGAATCAGGGCTGAGCAGGAAAGTGAACCAGGTGAGGAAACAGAACTTCCAGGCGTTGAGGATCAAGCGCCTATCGATGCCATGGATGTCCTGGGCGATGAAATGCCAGAGCCTGAAGGTGCTGATGAGGTTGTTGAGCAGCGACTTGATGATGTGCCTCCAGCTGAAGAATTCGCGGAGGGTGATCAGGATCAGACCGGTGTTATTCCCGGCGTTGGTGGTGAGGAACTGGCAGCAGTCGAAACCACGGAAGATGCTGAAGCTGAAATCTCCGATATCAATTACTTTGACAACCGTCTGAAAAGAGATATCTACCGGGACCGGCTAAGACACCTTGTCGACGAAGAGCTTGTTTCCGGTAAGCCGCCGATTGTTCCGGATTATAATTATGTTGGCGGCGAGAGTGATCCTCGTGACGATCAGGGACGGCCACAGGCGCCGATGGTGCGCACTCCAAGCTTGAATCCAAAATGGTTCCAATCATTGATGGCCGATAGCAACTACTCCATGGATATACCCAAGATTCGCAACGCAGTTACCAAAGCCGTTGCCGGTGAACGCCTGGGTGTGAAGCAGGCCCGGGTGGTTGGCGCTATACTTGACCATGTAACGGAAGAGCGCGTCGACGCCGCAGCCTTTGCGCGTGAGCAGTTGAGAGTAGCGCGCGAAGCTCGAGTAGCCGCGGGCATGCCAGAAGCAGCGGATTGGCTCTACGAAGAGGACGAATACCCGGAAGACTTCGACGGCATCACTCGATCATTTGATGAATTGCTCGATCAGGCGAAGGATTTGGATGCTGGACTTGCCGAACAGGTCGAAGCTATGATGGAAAGTAGCCGCACGGATGCCGAAGTTTTGGCCGAAATGACGCAACTAATAGGTGAATACAATGGGCAAAAGAGCCAAGAAAGCATTGAAACACTCCAGGCAGCGCAAGAACAGGCCGCGATACCGGATCCAGGGGCAGCACCCCTCGCCGGAGAGCCTGCCGTACCAGGAGGACCGCCAGCAGCAGAACCAGGGCGAAGACCTGTTGAACCAGCAGCCGCCGAACAAGAACCAGTAATTCCGCCGATTGCGCCTGAGCGGGCGCCAGTTCCGGAAAAGAAAGCGCCGGGTAGGAAGCCGAAGGTTGATCAAGGTGCTGAACAAGAAATAGTCGAATTTGAAACTGGCGGAACAATGCGCGATGACGCCATTAACTTTTTTGGCGAAGAAAATATTGATTTTAGGAAATCAGATGTATCGTTTCAGAATATTTATTTGAAAGACGGTCGTCATTATGAATTTGCTAATAGGCCGCAATGGGAAGAGGGCGATGTACCGGCACGCTTTCAGTTAAAACCAGAGCCACAACCCACACCCAAAGCCCCCGAAGTCGGAAAAAAACCCGAAGGCGTCACACCAGCCGAAAAAGCATTCCTAACCAAAGACCGTCGCCAGAAGAAAGCACCAGGACGTAAGAAAGAACGTCGGACAAAAGGTGAGCGCCGAGAAAATATTGCAGAACGTAAGCGCGTATCTGAAATGACCGACGAGGAAAAGGATACCGCTTTATTAACTGATGAACTGACTGGACTGAAAAACCAGCGAGCCTATGAAGAAGATGAGCAACTGAAACATCAAGCATTCTTTGACGTCGACAATTTTAAGCAGAAAAACGACGAATATACTTATGATGGTGCCGATAGAATTCTCAGTGTTTTTGGCGACATCATGTCAGACGAAAGTAATGACGAAGTTATTCCGTATAGACTTCATGGTGATGAGTTTATTGTTCAGTCGAATTCACGCGATAAATTAAACACATTTGCTGAAAACGTACAGAAACAATTCAAGTCTGAACCGATTGAGATTGCTTTACCTGGCAAAGAGAAAAAGACTGCGACAAATTTAGGTACAAGCTACGGTATTGGTCGTACCAAGGAAGAAGCCGAATCCAATATGAAAAAGGACAAGGATATTAGGCGTAAGGCAGGATTACGGACTAATCGTACTGACCCTGCTTCCTCTCTTAGTGGGGAGACCATTTCTTTTGAAGGCATTAAAGGCACAGGCTTTAGTGACGCCAAAGAATTCTCCAATTTTTTCAAACGTAAACCCTTTATTTCTAAGCCTTTTAGCGATCTCAATGTCGATCAAAAACGGATGGTGATGGGAGGCATGATCAGATCGGCTCATAACCTCAAGATTGCTGATAGAATTATTAGCTCTATTCCCGTCGATATGATGGACTTGTTCGGTGGGAAGAAGGGCGCGACCAATATGTTGCTCCATGATCATTCGATGTTCCAAGACCTCATTTCCATTGACGGTAAAGGCTACATACCCGCGATAGTTGATATAGCCGACTCTTTGATAAGAGGCGAAGCAGTTTCTGCTACAGAAGTGATTCCTGTTTCTGGCGATCTTGCTGAGCGAGGCTTGGAAGCTGATTCCGCATTGGGTACAATTGACGATAGGCATGGCGTTACTCCTGATAGTGACGTTGTGACAGAGGCCGGTGAAGCTACAACTTTGCCGGCTTCGTCCATTCTAGCAAAGAAATCTCCCGGAAAAAAGATTGAAGCGACAGAATTTAAAAAGTGGTTTAAGAAGTCAAAGGTGGTGGATGATAATAATCAACCATTAATTGTATATCATGGAACTAATACTGATGATATAGAGGCACTTGAAGGTAGTGTTTTTCTCGCTGAAGATCGAGTTATGGCGGAGAATTATGGTGGAATAATCATGGAAGTTTATGCTTCTATACAAAAACCAAAATATCTTGAAGAAGATAAATTTAGATCGTTATCTTGGAAAAAGAGCGAAGTTAAAAAGCTCAAGGATAGGGGTCATGATGGTGCCATGACTGAGACTGATGGTGGCGATATTTATTATGTCGCTTTTGATTCCGCTCAAATAAAATCAGTCGAGACTATTGCTAGCAAACAAGCTCCCGAATTAGAACTCACTCCCCAAACCGAAGAAACCGCCGCCGCAGAAGAGCAGGCCGCAGCCGCCAAGCAGGAAAAGGCGGAGGTCGATAAAACCGTCGAGGGCTTCGAGCTTGAGGGCGAGGTCACGCCGATCGAGCAGAGTGCGGCACAGGCTGGTTTGTTTGAAAAACCTGAGAAGAAGGCGCCGGGCAAGAAAGAAACAAAAGCCGCCATCGATGCCGCAGCGCACGAGGCTGCTACCAGTCCGAAGAATGATCGCCCTGAACCAACAGAAAAGCAGAAGGAAAACGGCAAATATAAGAAAGGTCCAATCGATTCCAGCGTAGTGCCATGGCTGAAAGGCCTGAAAATCATGATCGAGAATCCCGCTGGTACCAAGCGTAGACCAGAATGGAAAGCCATGAAAAACCATTATGGTTACTTCCAGGGTACGGAGGCCTTCGACGGTGACGAGGTTGATGTGTTCATCGGTCCGGATATGGCAACACAGCCAGAACAGGTCCATGTTGTTGATCAGATCAATCCAGGTACCGGAAAGTTTGACGAACACAAGGTCATGCTTGGATTTGCCGACGAATCCGCAGCAGAGAAAGCTTATCGCTCGAACTATCAGGATAACTGGCAGGGCTTTGACGGCATCCAGACCTATCCGTTTGAAGAGTTTAAAACAAAGCTGAAATCAGGATTCTTCAAGAACAGTACGCCTGCGCGGAAATTGAAAAAGGCGCCAGGAAAGAAGAAGGAACTCAGCAGCATGTGGAGCCATATTCAGGACTGGAAGGACGGAATGGTTGTGGCTACGGCTACTGGCGGCATGGCTAAGGGTAAGTATGTTGTCGTCAGGCCAAAGGAGATTCGCGGTAAACCAACGTGGGATATGGTTGGTAACTATCAGGACAGTATAGAAAAGGCCATCACTGAAGCTGAAAAGACATTAAGTTATCAAGAAAAATCTAAGGCTGAATCAGATGCAATCGATGCGGCCCGGGTGGCTCTGGCCGATAAACTAAAGGCCGGCACAAAGCCTGATATGGCCGACTTCATGAAGGCGTTCCCACAGCTTGAAGAATGGCACACATACATTCTGCAGCCTGAAATATCACCATTTTTGATTAAGTATTTCGGCTTTAGCAAGGCGCGGATCAAGAAGCCACTGGGTAAGGCCGCTGGTGATCTCGTTTCAGACATGGGGTCAAGACGCGCAATCGTTCATCTGCGATATCTGCATGAGGTTTTAGCAGAGAAAAAGGACGAAACGAAAGAAAAATTCAACAAAGATGCAAACGCACTAGAAAAGCATGAATTTTATAGAAATGATCTAACTGATTTAGTCAAAAAGCATGGTGATGAATCACTGTTTCAATCGTATGTAAAAGATGGCGATACAGATCGACTAACTGCGCGCATAGCTACGGAGTATTTCAACGAATTAGATCCAGCAACACAGCAATGGCTTGAAGTTGAAGCGGGCTATACAGACCTTGAAACCGGTGAAACGGGCAAGGGATTACTGGATGGCACAGTACGTGGTAGCCATATCTATCAGATGGATGTTGGTATTGATAATCTGAGAGATACAGAAATCGAGCAGGAAGCAAAAGCAAAGCCAGGCAAGAAAGAAGATCACATGATCAAATCTGGCGAGCAGCTGTACAGTAAAACTGGCCGCAAGATGAGTCTTACACCAAAGGTCGATGCTACAACTGATCGCAAAGCAGCAAATACAATCAAGCGTATTAATGCCTGGCTGCTGCATGAGGCGCGACTGGAAGCCGCTAACGAGCCGTATTTAACCACCCTGCTTGAAGGTATTGATCTCAAGAATATTAGCCAGTCTGATCAAGATACGCTGAATGAGGTTGTATTTGGTCGTACCGAAGGACCGGAAGCTGAGAATCGTACAGCACCAAAAACAGAGCCCGCCGAAAAGATAGTTGATGTTGGCACCGATAAGCAAATAAAAGCCGCAATCAGTAATGCAATAGCAATGTCAAAGGCAGATCCGCAAAGGGATTTTGAGGAAATTAGAACTGAAGCTTTGAAGGCTGTTAAGAATTGGGATAGTTACGACTTAGACGCTGTTGGTGAGGCGATTCATGCTGGCCGCTATGAAGCAATTAAAGAAAAGGCCGGGGCATTGCCCGTTCCTGTGCTTGAATCTGACATAAGGCCGAAAGGTGCATTTGATGGTATCAGCCATCGACCTGATAGCCATGAACGCTCATGGACGCGAGATTATGTTCAATCAATGGTTAACGCATGGGAAACTGTTGAGGATAGAATTACTGATGAAAATAGGGATAGAGTGATAGAGCAGTTTGAGAAACTAAGAGACGGATATGCCTCAAAATTAAATGCTTATTTCTCTGCACACGGTCGCGTAATGAGTTCATTTATTACAGGCCCTGCTAATTTTCCAGTCAGATCAAATGAGAAGAAATCTAATACCGCACAGAAGCGTATGGAAGAGGCGAGTGACTGGTTCAATAAGGGCATCAAGCGGCTTAGTACAGCAGTAACTGGTCCGGTTGATAGAAGTCCGCAATCTGCATTGGTACAGGCTCAAAATAAGCTCAAAGAGCGTGAAGAAACTCATGCGTACATGAAAGCAATGAATGCTGCGCATAAGAAATACCAGAAAGATCCAGCCAGTCTTGAAAAATCAGATTTATCGGAAACTGATAAACAGTCCATCATTAATTACAAACCCGAGTATTCATGGGAACCACACCCTTTTGCACCTTATCAATTGCAGAATAATAATGCAGAAATTAGGCGGCTAAAAAAACGTGTCGAAGAGTTGTCAATAAAAACAGAAAAGGCTGAAGAAGGTAAAACGGAATATACTTTTGATGGTGGTCGAGTAGAGATTGACTACGCTGATGATCGATTGCGAGTATATTTTGACGAAAAACCAGACGCAGATATGCGCCAAAAGTTGAAATCAAATGGCTTTAGGTGGTCCCCAAAAAATACGGCATGGCAAAGACAGATTACAGAGGCCGCAAAATATAAGGCCGAGTCAATACTTGGTATAGATATTGGCGTCAGACAAGAAACCTTACCCTATGGCACGGCAAAGATTGAACTCACGCCAGTAGAATTAAAATATTTCACCGATATTTTTAATACACCAGCCAATCTTAAAGAGCTAATGGAGTACGCACCTTCAGCCAAGCTCGATGGCAGCACGCTATCAATGGATAAAGTCGATGTAGACGGCATGAACTCATTTGCCGACCGTGCTGTTACATGGCGTGGCGAGGGCGATAAGGCACCACCTCGATTTGTCACCAACAGATTTATGAAGCTGCTGGATGAGCAGATAGAAAAACCTGTGTCTGAGTTCAGTGGCGTGACTGAACCAGGTGGTGACGAACGTCAGACTGATCTATTCACCGATAACCCGGTGCACCCAGCCAAGAAATCGAAATTCACGAACGCGACCAAGAAACTACAAACAGGCACGTTTGACATCACCCTGGATCAGATCAACAACAGCGCGGATGCAGCTGAGGTCATGCGACCACTGGCGCTTGAGGCTGCGGAAAACTTCGTAACGCTGGTGCTGGACAAGAACAACAAACCAATCGCACTGCTACGCCAGTTCTTCGGTACGATTGATGGCGCCAGCGTGTACCCGCGCGAGGTCATTACGCTGACGCATTTTATACCTGGTGCGAAAAAGGTTTATTTCTCGCATAACCATCCATCGGGCGTAGCTGAACCAAGCACGGCAGACAAGCGTATTACTGATCGGTTAATTAGCGGCTTTGCAGAAACAGGTATTTACGTGGCCGGTCATGTCATTGTTGGGCCTAAATCAATGACAGAAGTTAATGTAACGGTCTTTGATGAACTGGCAACTGATCGCCCTGGCGTGAGTGAAAAGCCGCTTAGCAAAGTGAGAACAATCCCTGAATACGGCCGCCGCGTGTATTCGAAATTCGAGGAACCTGGTGAGGCATTGACATCGCCTGCAGCATCACGCGAGGCGCTAAAGGATAAGCCTGCAGGCCTGTACTTGCTCAATAACCGGAATCAGCAATTAGGTTATTCGCCGCTGACTACGGATGAAGTGGCGCAGGACAAAAGGGGTAAATCTGGATGGAAGGCCAAGCTGATCAAGGTCATTCAGCAGTCGAATGCGGCTGCGCTTATCGTCAAAACTGCGGATACATCTGCACAGACCGACAGACTTGTTAATAAAATAAAGGACTACGCAGGATTGCTCGATGTCCGTGTGCTCGACGCATTCGATCCTGAAGGATTATCTTCAGCTGAACGCGGCGTTATGGAAGATCCTGCAACATCGATAACCAGCTACTCACGCAAACGCAAGCCACCAGGCTTAAAGCAAGCCAAAGGTGTATCAGTCGCAGCAGCCCAGACCGTTGTCGACAAGTTCAAGAAATCCTTTGACAACCGCATTGACGTTGAGTTTCGCGTGTATCCAGACAAGACCGCGGCCTTCGGCGAGGAATACGCACGGTCCCAGAAAAATAATCTAATACGGGGTGTTTACTACGCAGCCAAAAAGGGCAAAAAGCCCATTGTGGCACTGATTGCCTCTGACCTGGACAGCACGACCGATGCGCTGTACACGCTCCGCCATGAGATCATTGGCCACCATGGCTTAAACATATTCACGCCGGAATCCAAGCAGGCCATCATCGATGCCGTTGCAGCCTCGCGCAAATCACGCAGTTTGAAGAAGCTGTGGGCCGAAGCTGATGTTGATTACGCTCAGTTTGATGAGCAGAAGCGCGCTGAAGAGATCATTGCCAGAATCGCACAGGACAAGCAGGGCAGGCTGACTAAGGCCTGGGCGGCGATTGTCACGGCCATACGCAAGGCACTGCGGGCTATTGGCCTGATTGGTGATCGTGTAACTAGGGCTGAGATTCAAGACCTGGTTAATACCATGGCCGAAGGATTGCAGGCCGGCAAGCAGCAGCAGACGTACCAGGGTGCTGGTGAGGCGCAATTTGCTCGGGTATTTCATGGAACACCGCACAAATTCGACAAATTCAAAACAGATCGGATTGGTACGGGCGAGGGTGCACAGGCATATGGATATGGGTTGTATTTTGCTGAGAGTCCAGGCGTTGCAAAGTCGTACACAATGGCTGGATTGCGTGATCTTGATGAATTTACTGTTAGCGATAAGGCTCATGAATTATTCAATAAATATTATCCATCAGGTGAGGCAAAAATAGGGCAACTTGTCATTATGGGTCCAGCTCAGATGATGCCATTCCTGAAAAGGCAATCATTGATAAAAGACGCCGACATACCTGCCGACTTACTTGCTGAATTGAAACGATCTGCAAAAAGCAAAGCTAATCTCTACGAAGCAGAAATCCCCGACCAATACGTCGAGAACTTCCTCGATTGGGATAAGCCGCTGAGTGAGCAGGGCGCTCTCAATCAAATTGACAAGGAGCTGCGTGCTGAATTAGATGAAATACTCGAATTATATGATCAGCCTGATATTGAGGACTTAACTGGGGACGAATTGCATTCACTGCTTAATCGTTATGCTGGTGAATCACCATTACCTCGTACAACAGGTGATGGTAGCAACACAAAGGCTGAAGTCGCTGAATACCTCAATTCCCTCGGCATAAAAGGCATTAAGTACCTGGATCAGCAAAGCCGTTTCCAAAAAGACGAATGGCAGGTACAGGGTGGCGAACGTCCGCAGATGTTTTATAGTAAAAAAGAAGCGGAAAACCATGTCAAGAAATATGGCGGCGATATAACAGAATCAAAAGTCACAAGGAACCTGGTTGTATTCGATGAATCAATAATCGACATCAAGTCTGTGGATGGGGAGCCGATGTTCAGCCGCACCACAGGTCGAAAATACACAAAAGAACAGCTCGCCGCAAAAGAAAAGGGTGGATTTGGCAAAGGCGCCATAGAAAGAGCCCGGGTAAACCCGATAAAAAGGGCGCTCGGCGAGGCAAAAACCATGCTTGATGAAAGCAAGCAAGTATGGAAAACGATATTGCGCCAGGGATTCCTTGATCAATACGACAGCTTCAGGACCATTATCAATGATGAACGCGCCTGGATGATGGCGAATCTGTCAGAAAGTACCGGTGGTGCCATCGAGGCAGCATTGGAATATGGCCGGCCATTCATGAACCAGGGCGCTGTTGATGTTGATATTGGCAAGAATAGCCTGGCAGAAACACTTGAGCCCCTGGGTGAAGAGGTCAACGACTGGTTACAGTGGATTGCGGGCAATCGTGCTGAACGTTTGATGACAGAGGACCGCGAACGCCTGTTTTCAGATGTTGACATCAAGGCGCTGAAGTCATTGAATCAGGGGACCATGGCAGATGGCCGCAGCCGCAAAAAAGTGTATGAAGATGCCCGGATTGAGTTTGAAAAGCTCAATGATGCTATCGTCAAGATTGGCGTAAACACTGGAATTATCTCCAAAGGAAATCAGAAGATATGGCAGGAACAGGGCTTCTATGTGCCGTTCTACCGGCTTGCCGAAACTGGTGAGGGTGAAAATGTGCGCGGTCCCTACTCGGTAAGCGGACTGGTTAAGCAGACTGCGTACAAGCGCCTGAAAGGTGCTGATATTCCGATCAATGACCTGCTGACCAATGTAATTATGAACTGGTCCCACGTTGTTTCTGCCGGGCTGAAGAATCAGGCCGCAATAGAGGCAATGGCAACTTCCGAAGAAATGGGACTTGCTGAGCAGGTCGAGGAAAAAGACAAGTCAAAAGACGCGATTTTCATCAGGATAAGTGGAAATAAGCTGTGGTACGAACTAGATCAATCGAAAGAAGGTCAGCTTGTGCTCGAGTCATTGGTATCGCTCAATTACAATGGCCTGAATAACTTTATGATGAAAGCGGCCAGGCGGTTCAAGCGCCTGCTGACTTACGGCGTTACCGCAAGTCCTGAATTCAAGGTTGCTAACCTGATACGTGACTCGGTACAGGCTATAGCCGTTGCCGACATGAGCACGAACCTTGCAAAAAACATCCTGCAAGGATTCAGAGCCACTAAAAAAGACAGTCCAACAATTGCCAGAATGATTGCCGGTGGTGGTGCATTTGGCGATTCAGGCTATATCCATGGCTCGGACCCTGAAGCGCTGGAGCGGCTTATTCAGAAAGACGTTGACCGCATGACCATTCTGGATAGCCCGAAACGCATACAGAAGATGTGGGACGCCTATCAAGACTTCGGCGCCAGGCTGGAAAATGTAAACCGTGCTGCAAATTTCGAGCAGGATCTATCGCGCGGCGAGGTTGATCTTCTGACGGCCAATTTCAATGCGCGTGATCATCTTGATTTTCAGCGCACCGGTGCATTTGTCTCGATCAGAATGCTCGCCCAGGTGGTCCCGTTCCTCAATGCCCGCCTGCAGGGCTTGTCAAAACTGGGGCGGTCCGGGTTTGATCCAGCTCAACGCAAGCAGTTCTTCAGCGTCGTTGCTGTCTATGCGCTGGCGTCAACACTGTTGTATCTGTACATGAAGGATGATGAAGATTACGACGAAGCAGCACAGTGGGAGCGTGACACCTATCATCTATTCAAAATCCCGGGCAGCGATGTCATGTACCGCATTCCAAGGCCGTTTGAGGTTGGATTCATGGCAACTATCGTTGAGCGCGCAACTGAACAGGCAGTAAATGACAAAGTACATGGCCGCTTGTTCTTCGAGCGCCTATGGCACGGCCTGCTCGAAACACTGTCATTCAATCCAATGCCGCAGATGGTAATGCCAGCGGTCGAAGTGTGGGCCAATAAAAACACCTTCACAGGGCGTCAGATCGAGTCTGCTGGCATGAAAAACCTATCGCCTTCCGAACGGCGCAGGGCATGGACAAGCGATACCGCAATAGCGATGAGCAAGGGATTTGACGCAATTCTGTGGGATGAGGTCACGCTCTCGCCGGTTCAGATAGAGCACCTGGTCAATGGCTATTTTGGCTGGATTGGTGGTATTACGCTTGAGTCTGCTGATTCAATTGCCCGGGCAACAGGACTGGCGCCATCAATTCCAAAGCGCCGAATTCAGGATTATACCGTGGTTGGTCGCTTTGCCCGGACCGGCCCAACACGCGGATCGCGCTTTCTTACTGAGTTCTACGAGAACTTAAACGATGCTAACCGGGTATATGCTGATATCAGATTCGCCCAGCAGCTTGGTAATGAGGAAAAGGCCGTTGACTTGGCCAAAAAGAACAAAGACGTTCTTGCTTTACGCCAGGCATATACCCGCGCTCAAAAAGCGATATCCAATATAAATAAGCGTATTCTAATGATCAGAGTAAGCAAAATTCCAAGTGATGAGAAGCAAAAAGAAATGGAGAAATTTGCTGAAATGAAGAACGAAATAGCCCGGAGAGTCGTAGAAAAAACACAGGAAAAGTAGCTATTCTATAAAGATATCATCCTCATCAATGCTGCAATCTTGAGAAAAGAAGCTGTTGCCGACACCGACAAAAAAGACGATGAAAACAGCGAGTAGTGTGAATTTTAGCAATCTGAATAGTTCCATGAACAGCGAAATTATCACAGATCGGCATTAAATGGCTATAAATTACATTTATTTACATGAAAATATTTGCTTTGTGAAAACATTGTTAAAACAGAGGAAAATATGTGTCTAACGAACAAGAAATTCATATTACATTTACAACCAAGCAGGCCGTTGCAATCATTGTTGCACTGGTTGCCATTCTTGGTACTTATCCCGTGGCTAATCTGGTTACTCCTAATGCTCGGATAGACCCATTTACAGGTACTGAAGGCGAAGATTTAGAGGGCCGCCTATACTTTGTAGAAATACAGCAAAAGCAAATTATGCAAGATGATATGCAGTGTAAAAAAAGACAGGAGTCTCTGGAAAAAGAGTTAAAGTGGCTACACGATAAAGTGGTGACATACCAGGCCACCACTAAACAGGTCGACGCACACCAGAGTAAGTTAATAGCCGACTGTATGAAAAGAACTCAATGAATGCAATACGCCTTACTCTTATCGCTTGTCT
>Ga0209273_10000387_pt1 | contig 59535 bp, 60 predicted proteins | sample tdAd471_FD_187126 | JGI IMG/M metagenome (GOLD analysis project Ga0209273, IMG submission 187126) | Marine sediment microbial communities from the Atlantic coast under amendment with organic carbon and nitrate - tdAd47.1 (SPAdes)... | ecosystem: Environmental > Aquatic > Marine > Coastal >...
TGATGGAATCCAACCTACCCAGTTTTTCGTATGAAGCCTCAAAACGCTTCATGAAACGAGGCAGGGCCCCTGGGCTGATTGGGATATGCCGTCCGACCTCTACATCTCGATCACGAATTTGCCCCGGCACGACCTCAATCTTACCTTTAGTGACTGGGTCTTCCACCCACAACAGTTCCTTCGGGAGCAATTCACAGAAGCGACGATGGATTTCCAAAATGCCTGCAGCTGAAGTCGCCTTGCCCTTAAGGCCACCTTCATCAATCCATTTCTGCACAGCAATGTGGGCTTCCGCCTCAAGCTGCAAATCACGCTGTTGAGGGTCGGCGCTATAATCTTTGTTCATTGCGCGTTCGATATCGATCGGGTGCGTATCATGTCCCTCAATCAGATTGCTGTAATAGCAGTTCATCGCGCGTACGAGATCGGACAAGGCGGTAACCACGCCGTCGGGTAGGCTCCGCCGCAGGCCTGTCGATTTAGCGGTCAGTTCCAAAGCGAGATCAGCCAATTCCCCTCTGTGTTTGGAGCTTTCAGGCACAAGCATCGGCTCCATGCTTGTAACAGCTTCACCTCGATCTGCTGGATTTTCCTTGTCCATATTTTTGGCCGCTTATCTGTCCGGTTTCAAATGAGCAATAAGTACATATATATCATTATGTTATATTTTTAGATAGGCGTTTATGTCAGAAAAATTGGCCACTTTATTGGCCTATGAATTATAAGACAGCTCTATGCTTTTAGCATCGCCCAAAGGACGAGAGATCCCTAGCTACATTATGCCATGAAAACAGACAGCCGGTGAGGATGGTTGACAAGAACACCCACATCAAAAAGAGCGATTTAGTAAACAGGCGGTTTAACGCCGCCTGTTTACATTATCCTTGGTGGAACGATCCGGATTGTCGCGCGCATACTCACGGCCGTTGATTTTGACAACATGTGCATCTGGATGTTCGCCGCGTTTGATTTCAGCGACAACATTCCTGCGCGGTACATCTTTTCGTGCACCAATATCATAGTGTTCATTACGACCTCCAGGGCCGTCATTTTTGCCAACAATTTTTGTCATTTTGACTTTTCCTGCTATTTGGCTTTCCATCAGTTAAGTGAATTGATCACACGCCCGACCTAACGCAAGCGCCGTTTCATCCGTTCGATCTGTTCGGGAGAGCCTTCAGCGTCAAAGCCATTCCGGGTTTTCTTCATTCTAACGCCCGGACCCGCAGCCCTACGGATTCCCTGCTCAATCGTTTTTTCAAACGATCGTTTCATTTCGCGTTCAAGCTGCTGCGAGCTTGTAATGCGTTTACCGTTAAACTTCATATCAATGCGTACCATGTCAGGCCTCCTATTATCCTTTGGGCGGAAAGGGGTCGTTGCCATACGAGTCGCGAGCGCGGATACGTCCATCGCGACCGTGAATCAGCAATTCACTTTGCTGGTTGCGGGCAATTTCTCGGGCGGCATCAATAGCTTCAGCCTGAGTGTCGTGAATGGACGTTGCCCGGGAATTTCCTTCGCCCTGGACAGCCCACTGGCCTTGCCTTGGCGTAACATGTTGATTCTTAGACATTTTAGTTATCTCTTTTTGCATGGCGCGTTGACAAATACGCCCTGTCGTCATATTATTTGTGACGTTTTGTCATAGGTGTGGCTCAAAAAATATCGCCACACAATTATGACGATTTCGTCATTATAATAAATACGGAGTAGTCATGTCAAGTCCATCCCGCCCTGGTGATATCTTTGCAACCCGACTAGCTGAAGTAAGAGAACTTAGACGCCTTAATCAATCCGAACTTGCCCGCAAAGCAGGGCTACAGCCCTCTGCTATTGCCCATTTCGAAGGGAAAAGGCGTAAACCCTCGTTCGCCAACATTCTGGCGCTGGCAAATGCTCTCGGTGTTTCGTCAGATTATTTGATTGGAAAAGCAGACAATATTCAGGGAGCCACAACCGCCTTTCGAAACGAGGAAAAACTTACGGCTAATGATAGAGATTTTATTCAGTCAATCATCAATGCTCGTATTCAGAAAACCGAGGAAGAGTAATGGCCGAGCGTTTCCAGCTAAAGATGGCGAAACAGGAAGGTGAACGGATTGCAAAGGAAGCTGGCTTCGACAGCTTTCCCATCTGCCCGCGTACCATAGCAAGTAAACACAATATCCTTATTGAAGCTAAGCCGCCCGACATCGCGGGGGTAAGTGGCGGGATCATTTTTGTGAACAACCAAGCCATCATTTTTCACGCGACAAATATTGAAAATGAAGGCTTTATAAATTTCACTATATCTCACGAGCTAGGGCATTTCTTTTTGCCCGGCCACCCTGCAGCAATTCAAGAACAAGGTGGAACGCACGTCTCCAAAGCTGGCTTCACCCAGGGGGATTCCTCTATCGAGCTTGAAGCAGACCACTTTGCTGCGGGCCTAATGATGCCTGAACATCTGGTAAAAACACATATAGACCGTAATTCTCCCGGCTTAGACTCCATATTGGAGTTAAGTTCCATTGCAGAATGTTCTGTTACCGCCGCTGCTATTCGTACAGCCGAGTGCAGTCGAGACCCCATTGCAATTATTGTTAGCTACGCTGATACCATTGCTTATGCATTTATGTCAGAAAGGCTCAAAGACTATAGACCACGCTTCTTGAGAAAAGGCTCGCCTCTCCCAAACTCGGCGACCGCTCAATTCAACAAGATCCCAAATCAGGTACTTACTGCAACTCGCACATGTGCGCAGACACCGTTTTCAGACTGGTTTGGAGATGAGCATTCCTTCGTGATGGACGAGGAAATTCTCGGCCTTGGGCAATACGGATTTACGCTGACGGTCTTATCGTCGGAAGAAGTACCCGAACTCGATGATCCCGATGACGAGGATGAAGATAATTTGGAAGAAAGTTGGACACCGCGCTTTGCCTATGGACGGTAGTTCTGTTGAAGAGATAGGCCTCTCAGTTCAGCATACAAGGTCAGCAATAGACACCTTCAATGCCGCCGCAATTTCACTAAGCACAGTGATCGTGGGGTTCCGAACGCCCCTTTCAACACCTGAAATATAGGTGCGGTGCAGCCCCGACCGAAAAGCCAACTCCTCCTGCGAGATGCCTTGCTCTCGCCGAATTCTAGCAATGTTAGCGCCGACTTGCTGCTTGATATCCATGCAGCAACTGTTCGGCCATCGTAGATTATTGGTCTACAGACTATGAGTCACATTAAACATTGAAACGCGCCTCGAATTGCATACTATAAGTAACAGTGCGATGTGAGGAGAAGCGGGATGATTAGGAAAACTGCGGTTGGCTTGGCAGCTGAACAGGCCGTCGAAAACACCAGGCGGCGCCAGTGGGAAGCAGAACAGCACGCAAAAACTGAAAAGCTAGTTCAGGAAGCAGTAGAAGATGCGGTTCTGGAACAGACCAATCCCGCAGCTGCCAAACAGAGGAAGAAAGCGAAAGCAGATGCCAAAGGCGTCGTACCGTTTTGCCTTTTCTATTTGGTTGTGGGAGGCATCGCCTACAGCAATATAGGCCAATATGAAAGCTTGGCGTTTCTCAACTTCCCAGGAATCGGTTGGTTAATGGGGTTTGCAATCTTCTATTGCGGCATCATCATTCCTGCGAGAGACGTTCGTTGGCCCTACCTGCCAGGGATCGCGGTGATGCTCTACCCGATATATGATATGGCACCATTTTTTACATCCTTGGTTGGCATGCAGGAAAACATGCAAAATGTTGGCATTGTCGCCGCCGTCATGTTTGGGTTTTGGTTTATGGTGCTGCGGACAGCTCGAACCGCCCAAGGGTTTGCGTAGAAGCTTGAAGGTAGAAGCCACGCGTTCCCATGTCCGAAGGGACCCACAAAATGAACACGATCAGATACCCGTTTTACACAATACTATCGACGGTCAATGCGCCCTACAGAGAGCATATTGATGCCGACCAGCTAGCCGAGTGCATTCGCAACGTTGGCGAAGTGAAGAAGTACATTGGCCAAGTCTGGGGCTTTTTCGGGGAAGTACCAATCCCCCATCAAATAGCTTTTGCCGCCCACTATTCGATGTCCCCGAAAGAACTACAGGCGGCAGCGAAAAGGTTCAGCGAACTCTCGGGTGCGTACTTCAAAATCTGTGAAATCGACATCTGAATACGTAGAAATACGGCTCTAAAACACGCTTCAGATAGGTGTCATGTGTCGAAAAATTTTCAGACTTTTATTATAAAAATTTGAGACCATTTTGGATAAGTTTTTTATTTGGCCCCACTTCAACCGGTGTCAGTCGATGTCATTGGGGCAACATAGATATTCACTATATTTGTTGTTTTTCAATATTTTAGTCTTATAATGCCGATTAATATCTCGTCTCACCAAATCACATCTTTAGATCGGTTTACACTGGCAGTGTAGAGGTCGACGGTTCGATCCCGTTCGGCTCCACCATGAAAACCCTCGCCTGACCGGGCGAGGGTTTTGTCTTTTCAGCAGGATCGATTCCGGCGACGCCTTCGGCGATGCGCCATTTGGCCCGTTCGGCTCCTACCCATGAAAACCCTCGCCTGACCGGGCGAGGGTTTTGTCTTTTCAGCAGGATCGATTCCGGCGACGCCTTCGGCGATGCGCCATTTGGCCCGTTCGGCTCCTACCCATGAAAACCCTCGCCTAACCGGGCGGGGTTTTATCGTCTCCAGGACAAGCCTTAGCGGCCACCCTCGTCCGGCGAATGATGATCATAACTGAGCACCCTTTTCAGCAACCAGCTGTCGCCTTCTTTTATCCACACATGGGTGAAACGGGCAGTCGACGTGTGCCTGAGCGGCACCCCTTCCTGCCGAAGGAAAAATTCATGCTCGCCCCTTTGGATGGCGCCGTAGAGTGCACCGTTCTCATATAGCGGAAACACTTCCAGGCTACCGGCCACCAATTTCCTGATCGGCTTTATGGCGGGGTTGCCGCAGATGTTTTTCTGAACCGTCTGAATGAAGGAAGCCTTAGAATTCTCGAACCCGCCGCTGTCATGGTAGAATTCGAAATCGTCTGACACAATCTCGTTGAGCACCGAATATTCACACCGGTTGAAAGACCGTTCGAACAGAATATCATCAAGTTCCTTCAGTGCCTTGAAAAGATCACTTTCCGTGGATTCCTGCGCATGCGCAGCAGAAGGCACCCCTGCCAGCAGGAGTGCGACCAATAAAGCTTTCATGTTATTCCTCGCTATCTGTCTTGGTTACGCTGTCTTATCTTTATGACAGCCTCAATAGCACAGATCGGCAAATTGGGGAAAAGGCTTAGCAGCAGCTAGCCCTCGTGCATCAACTGAAGCTGGCGTTTCAGGCATTTCTTCAGGTCGTATTTTTCCAGAATTGTGGCCCGCCCAGCCTTGCCGAGTGCTGCTGACCCAGCCCGGTCGCCAAGCATGCGGTCCATTGTGTCTGCAAGGGCATCGGCATCGTCCATATCTACAAGGCGGCCATTCTCGCCGTCGCGGATAACCTCGCGCACGGGTTCAGTGTCGGAGCCCAGTACCGGTACACCAACGCTCATGGCGTTCAGCATCGACCATGACAGCACAAACGGGCGCGTCAGATAGACATGCAGGCTGGAGACCTGAAGGAAGCTGACAAACTTGGCCTCAGGCAACAGCCCAACGAAATGGATACGGTCTTTATCAAACGGGATTTCTTCCTCAGCCCGCGCTTTCAGCCCCGGGCCCTTCTTGCCGCCATAACAGATGCGGTCTGCGCCAGCGATCAGCACATGAAGGTTAGGCCGCACCTTTTGCACGCGGGCAGCGGCGGCCATGAATTCCATAAATCCACGGGTCGGCTCCATGCCGCGCCCGGCGTAGGTGACGATCTCGTCGCCCTTTTTAAAACGCTTGCCGGAAACCTCCAGTGTCAAGCTGGTCGCAGGGCGGTAAAAGCTGGTATCGACGCCGTCATGAAGCACCTCCAGCCGGCCCTGCCAACCTTTGGGGAACTGGGCCCGCTGGAACTCAGTCGGCACATAGCCTCCGTCCATCTGTTCGAAATCCCTCAGGATAGGCAGATTGGTCGCCGCCGCATTGCGGCACTTCTGGCGTAGTTCCGCGCCGGTCTTGACGTCTGTTGGCGAAGGTATTCCATAGTACCATTCGAACAGGCTGATCATGCGCGCATCGGGAAAAAGGTCCTTAAGGAAGAAAGAGGCCCCGCGCGACGCATGCGACAGGATCACATCAGGCGCCCACCCCCCAATCGCCAACGGCTTCAGCTCACGATAAAGGTTGAGGCCAAGCGCGACCGCCTTGTCCATAATGCCAACATCCGGCCCGGCGACATCCTTTGGCAAGTCATAGACCACCTGCTTGACCGGCAGACGAAGCGTCGATCCCTTGCGGCTGGCAACAATAATGTCATGCCCGCCCGCCTTCAGGAGATGCTTGTAAATATGAACAAACTGGCCAGGCGCCGCGTCATGTACGATCAGATATTTCACCGATTCACCCTTTTTTCGCCCCCTTGGCGACATCCGACTGTCTTTAGGGACAATCGCAAACGCGATCAAGACAGCAACAAAAAATTCATTTTCTACAGATGCTTACCAACACCACCAACTACATACGATAAAATTTTATCAATATTATCAATCATTTATAATCGAACTTGCTGCAATCCTTAAGGTCATTTTTACGCCGCGTCTCTAGGGTGAGTCTTTAATGGGGAAAACCCCATCAGGCACAATGGAGACATATAATGCGTATTATCGCCGTTACCTCGCAAAAGGGCGGTTCAGGCAAAACCACGCTTTCAGGCCACCTCGCAGTAGAAGCAGAACGCGCTGGCGCAGGCCCCGTCGCCCTCATCGACACGGATCCCCAAGGCAGCCTTGCCGAATGGTGGAACGAACGGGAAGCAACAGCCCCCGCTTTCGCCCAAACAGCTATCGGCTCACTGGAGCAGGACCTCAATCTCCTGAGGGAACAGGGGTTCCGCCTGGCCATCATCGATACGCCCCCGGCCATCACCCGGTCGATCCAGGCTGTCGTGAGCCGGTCGGACCTTGTCATCATTCCGACACGCCCAAGCCCCCATGACCTGCGGGCGGCAGGCGCCACCGTGGACCTTGTTGAGCGCGCGGGCAAACCGCTGATGTTTGTCGTAAACGGCGCCACAGCGCGCGCACGGCTGACTGGCGAGGCAGCCATTGCGCTGTCACAGCACGGTACCGTGGCACCCACTGTCGTCCACAACCGGCAGGATTTTGCCGCCAGCATGATTGATGGCCGAACCGTGATGGAAGCCGCAACAGGCGGCAAGTCGCACACTGAGATTTCAGAACTTTGGGCCTATGTGGCAGACCGTATCGCCCGCTTGCCGCTTAGGGCAACATTCAAGACTGTTGCATCGGGACGGTCACCGTTTGGCAATCGCCCAAGCTTTGGCAACGTGCAGCACATCAGCTAAGTCGCCGAGACAAGAAAGGAACGCACCATGACAATGGCATCTTTGACCGCATCATTGCTTGCCAGAAAGGGCCATGCGCAACCTTCCGCCTCGGCGCGGGATATTTTTGCCCCGGACATGCCGGCGGAAAAGGGCTGGCAATCGCCGGCCAGGAAAAAGCCGACGGCACTGGAAAACACACCATCACTGAAGGCCAAGCCTGAAGCCGTGAATGAACCGATTTGCTCGGCCCCTCCTCACAAGGCACCCGAGCAGACACCACCTCGTCCTTTGTTAGCCCCCGTTGAGGCACGGCATACACTGATGGCGCAAACGGACGGGGTGGTACGAACCTCGAAAGCCACGAAGGTGAAGACGGCCTGCGACACGCGCAAGCACAAGACGCTCAGGCTGAACGAAGACATGGACATGCAGCTTCGTCTTCTGGCTGCCCGAAAAGGCACCAGCCAGCAAGCCCTGATGGAAGAAGCGATCCGGGACCTGTTGAAGTCAGAAACACGCGGCAATAGCTGCATTTGCGGCTCAAAAAAATAAGCTTTGCCTGATTACCAGGGTTATGGGGATGCACCTCCCAAGTCCTGGCTCTTTGGGAGGAGCAAGCGGGGGGGCAGCTGAAACGGCTGTTCCCCCGTGCACCGTTTTCCCTATGCTCTAGCGCGGCGGTTTGGCGAAACAGTCGTATCCAGACCGCTTCAAAGACACGCAGCGCCTGACCGCATCCTGCATCGTGCCAACCGGACCAAACAACAGCCGGTAAAGGCCCGGCCTATTGGGCGCTTCAATCACTTCATGATAAAGGTCGCCCACTGTATCCGCCTTTTTGGCAAGGATTTCCGTTTCCAAGAGGCGCGTGTCCTCTTCGCCCATGGCAAACCCGACCTCCAGCCGCCAGACTGCCTCCCAATTTTCAGGTTTCAGTGACGCGGGATCGTCGTCAGGCAGATCTATTTCGGCGTCGGTCACCAGATGCAGATCCAGCGGCTTGCGGTCGAAGCCCTTGACTTCAAGGTCCCCTGCATAGTCATGCGCAGCCTGGATGGCCTCAGGCTTCAGCTGCTGCTGCATTGCCGGCTCTGTCTCTGTCGCGGGGTCATACCCCGCGCCTGCGGCCCGCCACACAAGCCCATAGCCCCTGATCGGGTCAGGCACCAAACCGCCTTCTCCGTTCCAGTACACCATGCCCATAAGGTACATGGCTTCAACGTCACCCAGAAGCGCATATTGCTGCCAGATGGCCATGGCCTCCTGGACCAATGCTTCATCTCGGTCACCTTCGAAAAACAGGATATTTGCCAGATTAAGAGCCGCCTGCTTGCTGCCCATCTGGGCACCAAGCCTGTAGTACATCAATGCAATTTTGGGTGCTGGCTCGCGCCCCACACCAATCCGGTGGATTTCCGCGAGGTGGAAAAAAGCCTCGGCGTTACCAAGCTCGCCGAGGCGGCGCAGCATGTCAATCGCAGCGCTTACCTGGTCTTCCCGGATCAGCTCCAGCGCATTTCTGATGCCGTCGCCCAACCGGTCATCGTCGGATCGCGTCTCCTGCAAACCGGATACGACATTTCCCCCGCCCGCGATGTAGCCGAGCAACAGCCCAGTGATTAACCATATTCGCAACATTCTCATGCCCTGAATCTAACGGGATTTTCGATAAAATTAAGCGAAAAAACGCCTAAAAGCATTTTGGAAGGTTAAACCTTCTTTCACGTCTTTATCATAGGGTATGACCTGAATTTATCAGGCAAAACCACGCTTACAAGTGAGCGTTATATGAACAGTTATAAAATGATCAGGCCACTTCTCATGTGCGCCAGCACCATCGCTTTGATGGGCTGCAGCTACCAAAGCGCATCCGATATGCCCCCTGTCGCATCGGATTTTTCCGCAAGCCGTGCCCAATCAGCCGGCGGACTTAAGGCTATCGCGGATGATCTGGCGGCCAACGGGCAGCATGAAGCAGCCATACCGCTGTATCGGCACCTAGGTGCCAGATCAGGCGACCCTGCAGTGCTGTCCGCATTGGCGAACAGCCTTTCTGCCCGCGGTGCGCACGAAGAAGCGGTCCGCATTCTAACGACCCTCGGGGCACGCGGCCAGATGGACGGCAACAGCTGGTATACTCTCGGCAAGGCTAATTTGGCGTTAGGCCAATTCGAAGACGCGCTGAGCGCGTTTGACCAGGCCCGCGCCTATGCACCAGGCGACACCAAGATTCTGTCTGGTCTTGCCATCTCGGAAGCTGCCTTGGGCCGCACCGGTGACGCCATGAACACGCTGGCCGTGGTCGCAGACCCAACAGGGCTATCGAACCGGGCGCTCCTTTATGCCACCACCGGTCATCCAGAAGTTGCGGTAAGCATCCTGGAACCGATGGTAAAGGCCGGCATGCTGGGCCCTCAGGGCCGACAAAACCTGGCAATGGCCTATCTCCTTGATGGCCGCGAATCGGACGCATTCAAGATTGCACGCCTGGACCTTGACCCTGAGACCATTGGTGACACCTTTACCTTTTACCGGTCACTTTCAAGCCTGGCGCCAAGCGAGCGCATGCAGGCGCTGGTCACCGGCACCATCGACCCGTCCTGGACGCGTGACGAGGCTGCAAACCTGCAGATAGCCGATTCGACCGACCGTCAGGAAGCCGCCAAACGGCTTATGGAAAAGCCGGTCATGATGGCCAAGGCACCAGAACCTGAGCCAGAGCCGGAAACAGAACCTGTCGTCGCACAGGCCGATTATGAGCTGACGGAAATTCCGCCCCTGGTAGAACCGGAGGGCTGGGCGCTGCAGATCGGCGCGTATCGCACGATCGAAAACCTGATGCGCGGCTGGACCATCCTGTACCGCCAAAGCGGCGACTTGCTGCAGGATATTCCGCCACGTCGGTCAGAAGTGGATTTCGGAGACCGGGACACAGACCCGAAAGGCTTCTATTACCGGCTTAACGCCGGGCCGCTCAAGACCCTGAAACAGGCGAAAGACCTGTGCAAGGAATTGCGGGCCCGCGGCACGTCCTGCTGGATCAGGCCGCCGGAGAAAACCGAAGGCAGCTTGCCTGAAGAAACCAGCGCCACCAAGAAGCCATCGGCAACAACAACCCAGACAGCCAGCTTGGGCTGATCAAAGTCAGCCAATAAAGTCTGTCAGTTGCGCTTTTCCTCTTGAACGGATGCGCCGCAATACCCAGAATTAGAAAGGATGCCAGACCATGGCATCCTTTTTCTCTATCCGCCTGGGCCGATGACAGCCCCGCGCCGCTTCCGGGAAGGGCGCCGAAGACGTCAGAGGGGATTTGGGCGGTATGATAGTGCCATTCGCTTGATCAAGGAGAGGCTCATGTCCCGCATGTCGATTTTCAACAGTCCGTTCCTTTTGGGCTTTGACCAACTGGAGGAACTTTTGGACAGTGTTTCGAAAAATTCAGGCGAGGGTTATCCCCCCTATAATATCGAGCATATCGGCGACAATGCCATCCGCATTACGCTCGCGGTCGCAGGCTTCACCCGTGACGACCTTTCGATCACCCTTGAAGCAAATCAGCTGATCATTCGTGGCAAACAGACCGACGACAGCAGCGACAGGGCCTATCTGCACCGGGGTATCGCAGCCCGCCAGTTTGTACGCAAATTCGTGCTGGCAGACGGCATGGAAGTCAGCGACGCATCGATGGAACATGGGCTCCTGCACATTGACCTGACGCGACCCGAGCAACAGGAAACCATCCGCACCATCAAGATCAGCTGAGACTGATGCGGCAGGATCAAACGACAATACAGGTTTCCACTTCTGGGCAAGGGTGTTTCGAGATCACGCGGGACGTTGCGGCATTTGTCGCGGCAAGCGGGATTGAGACCGGCCTGCTAACGCTTTTTATCCAGCATACAAGTGCATCACTTACCATTCAGGAAAATGCCGACCCGGATGTCCAGGCAGACCTGACCGATGCGCTTGAGCGCCTTGCGCCAGAGGACACGCGGCTATACCGCCACACCTGTGAAGGCCCGGACGATATGCCCGCGCACGTCAAAGCAGCACTGACAGATGTGTCGCTGACCATTCCGGTTACGGGCGGCAGGCCCGCCCTTGGTACCTGGCAAGGTATTTATGTCCTGGAACACCGGCGCATGGGTCACACGCGCCGTGTTGTGTGCCACCTGACAGGCAAATAAAGAAACTGCGATTTCCTAGAAGTCGTAAACCAACGCCGCACGGGTAATGGTATCCCAGGCCGCTGTACCAACCGGTGGGGCAGATTCATAGCGCACTTCAAACGACACACGTGCCGCAAGATGCGCATTGATGCGGGAAGTCATTTCCATCCAATTCTCCACCGTCGTCATGTCAACGCCCACAAGGACAGATGCCCGGTCCCTGAAGGTGAGGTTATCGCTCAGCTTCAGCTCATAGGTGCTGGAAATGCGGCCAAGAAATTCGCTCTCTGTCGTGGCTGGCGACAGCATCGCGCCCACATCGTCGAATGTTGCCTCCACCCGACTGATCCGGATGCCCGGACCACCCTGAATCCGGAGCTTGTGCCGCTCAGTATCCAACAGCTGGTAACCGATACCGATATTCTCAATGATGCGGTAATCATAGCCTGAGAATTTGTCCATCTCGAATTCTGTATAGTTCACCGCATAGGTTCCGTTCCACGGACGCCAGATGGTTTCATATTTGGCCAGAAAGCGCTCGCGGGTGGTCGCGCCGCTGCTGCGGGCCAGATCAAAATTCAGATCAAGGTCATGAGACCAGCGTTTGCCGAAATCACGGCGGAAGCTGAGGCCCATGGAAATGGATTGCTCGTCAGAATCACCAGTAGAGGATGTCGCACCCAGTTCGGCCTGCCCGTTCCACAAGGCCGGGTCGAGATAATAGATGATGCCGCGCGCCTTGGACGCCTCTTCAGCTGCAATCTTCCGCGCTTCAGCTTCTTCCACTTCCTCGATTTGTGCTGGCTCCATCCAGTCGGCCTTCAGGCCTTTGGCAAAAGCAAGGATAGCTTCCCGGTCATCGGGCCAGGTTGTCAGCGCAGTATTCAGGATCACATCGAAGGTAGCCTTGTCGCCACTGGTTACAGCAGTCTCCAGAAGTTTGTCATACCCCTTCGATCCGTCTGCAGACACAGAAGCGGTAAGAAGGGTGCTGGCAAAAAGAATTTGCGCCGCCAGTCGGAGTGTGTATTTGCCAAACGTCGTTATCAAGGCCATAGTCCTTCGGTAATCGGGGATATTTGGGCAGTCACTTAGCCCTACAGCGGGAAAAAGACAAGCCTTCAACGGCCTAAAAGGGGGAATAATCATGCCTGCAGCATTCATTACCGGCGCCACAGGATTCCTTGGGCGACATATCGTTGATGTCCTGCGCGAACAGGGCTGGACAATTTATGCCCTGGTCCGCAATGAGGATCGGGCTCGTAAACTGATCGGGGACGGCATCACCTTCGTGCAGGGTGATCTGCTGCATGTAACCGCCTGCAAAAACCAACTTCCTGCTGGCATCAACTGCATTTTCCATGTCGCCGCCGACACCAGCACCTGGAAAAAGGATGCAAGCCAACAGGCCGCCATCAATATTGGCGGCACAGAATCCATGCTGCAGCTATGCCAGGAACTGAAGGCGGACCGCTTCGTCCATGTATCCTCCACATCCGTCTACGGCATCCACGAAGACACCGTGACAGAGGCAAGTGAGAGAAAAGGCATCTACAGCTGGGTTTCCTATGCTCGCACCAAGGCCATTGCCGAGCGGCGCGTGCTTGACGCTGTCAGCCGTGGTATTGACGCCGTGATCCTGAACCCCACCCATATCGTTGGCCGCTATGACGATCATAATTGGTCGCGCATGATACAGATGCTGAATGAGGGCACGCTGCCGGGCGTGCCTCCCGGGGCCGGGAATTTCGCCAATGGGCGGGCCGTCGCAGAAGCCATCGTCACAGCCTTTACGAAAGGGCAAAAGGGCGAAAACTACATCCTGGGCGGACCCTATGCGACGATGCGCGAATTCCTGTCCCTCGCCGCGCAGGAACTTGGCAAACCTGCACCTGGAAAAGCCACACCCGCCATTATGCTGAAGGTTCTCTCCCGCCTGCTGTCGGTGGTTTCCGCTATTACCGGCAAACGGCCGATGATCACACCGGAAGAAGCCTATTTCGCGGCAGAGACCGTGGCGGCAAGCTGCGAGAAAGCAGTCGCAGAACTGGACTACCGCGAAGTGCCGCTGGAACAGTCGGTGAAGGAAAGCATCGAATACTTGCGCGAGCAGGGGCGGCTATAGGCTAGCGACCCTTTGCTACCGGCAACACCAGAAGGCTGCTGACAAGGCTGTGGACGATACCTGCCACCAGAAGCGTCTCGAACGCCACACCACTGTCGAGAAAAAGCCCAATAAGGTAGGGCGCCAGCGCCGTTGAAAGCACAAGAAGGGATGTGGCCAGCGCCTTGATTTCACCCAGATAACGGGTGCCGTAAATCTCCGCCCACATGGCATTGTTCACCGGCCCAGCAGCCCCAAGCACAAGACCCATGAGCGCAAGAAAAAGCCCGATACCAGCGCTGCCGCTGCTGATCAGCCCCACATAGAGACCCAGTGCCATCACCGGCGGATACCACGGCAGCAACCGGCGCCCTCCGAAATGGTCAACAAGCGCCCCACCCAGAAGAGGCGTTACCCCCGCCCCCAAGGCATACAGCCAGTAAAATCCCGTAAAGGCCTGCATGGTCCAGCCCTTGGAGTCCGCTATCTCTGCCGCAAAGAAGAACACTGCGGTAATCCAGAAAGGCGTGACGATCAGCGCTGGCAGCATCAGATAAAAGCGATAATCCCGGACAACATCGCGGCGGCGCCAGACCTTGCCGCCGACAGCCCCATCCGTTTGCCCGGCGGCCGTTGTGGCTGTCAACCAATCTGCATGATGCTTTTCATGATGCCGCAGAAGGTAAAGAACCAGCGGCAAGGCGACCGCCAGGCAAATGCCGGAAAAAACCAGCCAACTGGACTGCCATGTCATGAGTGTCATCAGGAACACCGCAAGGGGTGGAAAGACAGCCTGCCCCACGGGCATGCCAAGGCCGGCGATAGCAACCGCGCGCCCCCTGTTTCGCTCGAAATAGCGGGACATGGTGGTCATGGCCGCATGCACCATCATGCCCTGGCCCAGAAGCCGCACCAGCACCATCGCCCCGAACAGCAAGATAACCGGCCCTGCCAGCCCCATGAACAGACATGCCAGCGCCAGCAACATGACAAGCCAGGCGGCATAGCGCCTGAGCGGCATGTGGTCAATAAGGTGACCAAACTGGTTCAGGCCCACGGCACTGCCGATGGTGACCATCATATAGTATAGGCCGAAGTCACTGTTAGACAGGCCAAAGGCCACAGAGATCGGCTCCCGGTAAACACCGATAAAATAGGTCTGCCCGAAGCTTGAAAAGACCGCCACCGCAAAGCCAAAGGCAAGGAGTTTCAGGTCATTTTTCGCGAAGGGCATATGTCGGGCTCCAGAAGGTCACGCTAGTGCGGATTTTAAGCAAATTGGAAATTTAAAACCTTGTTAAGCAGATAGGCGCAGGCTGGAAAAAACTCAAATGAATTGAGTCGATCAGGCAACATAGGAGGTCTTCATGCCTCTCCCATCTCCCCTGCCCACCGGTACAGGCCCCGGCGTGCAGGATAATAGCCGTCAGGCCCGGCTTCTCGGGCATGTAGCGGCCGTTGATGCTGCGAGTTTCACACTGGCAGTCGATCCTACTCTCGCCCGCGATGGGTCCTTATCGGATTTTCTTCGCATCGGTGCAACGCTCAGGCTCCCCATCGGGGAAGACCAGCTATTTGGTGTGATCCGCAAGGTCACGGCCGGTCAGTCTGGCGCCCTGAACCTGACAGTCGATCTTCTGGGCCAATATAGCGAAAAGCAGTTCTCCCGGGGGGTGCGGACATTCCCGCTTCCCGGCAACCCGGCTTATGCGGCAACGGAATCCGATCTGGAAAAAATATATGCCCCCAGAAGCGACGGTTCTATCCGTGTCGGGACGGTGCATCCGAGCGGCACGATCCCGGCCAATCTTTTGGTGGAAAAGCTGCTGTCCAAACATTTCGCCGTTCTGGGCAGCACTGGCACGGGGAAATCAAGCACGGTTTCCCTGATGATCCACCGGCTGGTGGAGCGGTGCCCAAACGCTCATATCGTGATCCTGGACCCCCACAATGAATATGCCCGTGCATTTTCCGGCAACGGTGTTCATGTCTCTACCGACAATCTTAAGCTGCCCTATTGGCTTATGAATTTCGAAGAGCATGTGGAGGTTTTTGTCGGCCGCGATGCCCACAACCGGCAAGCGGAAGTCGATATCCTGAAACGGTGCCTGCTGGCCGCGCGCAAGATATCTGGGCCAAGCTACCAACTGACAAAACTGACGGTGGATACACCCATCCCCTATAAGCTGACTGACCTCCTTAAAACCATCGATGACGAGCTTGGAAGCTTTGAAAAGGCAGAAGAAGTTCGCCCGTTCCTGAGATTGAGGAACAAGATCGAGGAACTTCGGGGCGACCAGCGCTTCGCTTTCATGTTTTCCGGCATGCTGATGCAGGACAACCTGACCAGCCTGGTATCCCAGCTTTTACGCTTCCCTGTTGACGGACGCCCTGTGACCACGCTCGACCTCTCTGGCGTGCCGTCCGATATCGTTGATGTGGTGGTTTCTCTCCTGAGCCGTCTGGTATTTGATTTTGCCATGTGGAGCAGGCGGCATGCAGGCGCGACCCCTATTCTGTTGGTGTGCGAAGAAGCCCACCGTTATGTGCCCCACGCATCAAGCGATACCCGCATACACGCAGCGCGGAAATCGCTGGAACGCATTGCCAAGGAAGGCCGCAAGTATGGCGTGTCACTGGGGCTCGTGTCCCAGCGCCCCTCTGACCTTTCGGAAGCAGTGCTCAGCCAGTGCGGCACCATTGTGTCAATGCGCATGAACAACGAGAAGGACCGCTCCTATGTGGCTGACGCCATGCCCGAGGGCGGTGAGAGCTTCCTGGCGGCTCTGCCGAGTCTCCAGAACAGGGAATGCGTCGTCGCCGGCGAAGGGGTCGGGTGCCCGATCCGGGTGCGGCTCGATTTTCTTGATGAACACCGCAGACCTGCAAGTAATGATCCGGAGTTTCACGAAAGCTGGCGGCAAGATGTTGACTGCCTTGAGGAATTGGTGAACGATACGATCAACAATTGGAGGCGTGGAGTGAGATAGGAGGCACAATGTCCTTAGGCCAGAGCGTCCATTACGAGATTGTGGGGCGACGCGGCAGCAGTTGGACCATTCTGGAAGTAATCAAAGACCGGAAAGTTGCCGTTGAAAAAGCCGAGGAGCTTTGGGGCAGCCGCAGGTACACCGGAATCAAAGTCTCCAAGGAGAGCTACGACAAAGCTAACAATGAATTCTCGTCGATCGAGATTTATTCACGGGGTGCCCAGCGCAAACAGTCGAAGTATGACCAGAGCGGCACTATCTCACCGTGCCTGACCCCTGACGATCTCTACAGCCCGGATGGCAGGCGTTCGATCTGGGAACTCCTTGGCAACACTCTTGCCGACTGGATGATCACGCCCACAGAGCTCCTGCACAGCCTGGAACATTATTACAAGCTTTATAACGCCGGCACCAAACTCCAGAATGCTGTGCAACGGACCGCCGTTTCCTTCGAAGAGGAGCAGGGGTCTATTCAGGAACGCATGCGCAAGATCTACAAGATCATCGATCAGTCGATCGAGATCATGAAAGGCAATGCGGAAAAGATCCCCTCGCTTGAGATGGGCCGCCTGAAGCCAATCATCGAACAGCTCAAGGAAAAGTCCAACAAGCGATTTCTCCTGATTTCCGCGATCACAGAATACCTGCGTCCGGCAGTCACGCTCAGCGACAAGATCGGCCGGTCGATCATCCTTTTAGCTGCGGACCGCCCAGCCTGGGTGATCGAAATTCTGGACCAGTTCATCGCGGAATTGATGCAGCACAAATCTGTGCCCTTCCAGCTTCTTGGCGAACCTGAAGACAGGGCACAGTTCATTATCTGGCTCGCTCATCTGCAGGCTGGCCAACTGAGCATGATGGGCGAGAATGAACACTCGCCCTGCTTCAGTGACGAAGTGCTGCGGCTGAATGGTTTCCTGTCGCAAGGCCAGATGCCCCAGACAGCCCGCGTTCTGCTTGCGCGCCTACAGGAGGAAATCGAGGCCGCCAAGCCGATCAGCGACCAGGGACTGGTAGACCAGCTGAAACGGTTGAATGACATTCGGGATACCCTTGAATCGCTGGTGAGCGACATGAGCCAGTTCGAGGGACTGGAGGAAGCACTGTCCAAAAGGTCTGCGCGGCTTCTCAACAGCCAGGCTGTTGGCGAAACCCTCTTTGAGATGAAAAGCCCGATCGACCAAATGAACGCGCTGCTGGATCTGGAGAAATATACTATCGGACACGGCAACAAAAGGATGGTGGCCAACTTCATGCTACCGATCCTGACCCGGCCCGAGTACGAATCCGTTTTCGTCGGGCTGGACAACCACCAGCCGATCCAGCGCATGGGGGATTTGACCAAGCTGCAAAAGCGGATCAACGAAGCCGACCTCACGGAAATGCACAGGCGGAAGATTGCCGAAAAGCTGGATGCCTTCTGCCGTGCCATCCTGGACAATACACAGGTGCTTAAGAAGCTCCACGGTCTGGACATCAGCCTGCAGGAAAAGTCGAAGAAAATCCTGAACATGTTGGCGGACGATTTCTTCACGACCGGGGACTGCCGGGACAGGGCCGAGCATCAGGTGCGCATTTACATGAAGCAGCCGGGCTTTACCGAAGGCCTGATCGCGGGCCTCGACCGTAAGGCCGCTGAAATGGAGCTGATGTCATTCCGGCTGCTTCTGGAGAAGGCCGGGATTACCAAGCCACCGCAAGAAGCCGCCTCCGAAGAGGAAAGCATCGAAGAAACCGACATTAATGACGAAGATGCTGCGGCGTCAGACGACAGTAATCAGACGGGGACCGCCTGATCACCGCTTGAACACTGCTTTCTAGAAATCGGAAATAAGGCCGTTCTTTTCCCAGTCGCCGTAGCGCGTTGGCTCAGGCCCTTTGCGGCCGCCAAGTTCTTTGGGCGGCTTCTGGTTATCGGTTGTTGCCTGTTCGGCAACAGATTCAGGTTTGGCTTTTCCAGCGCCGGTCTCTGTCTTTTCACTCATCACACATTCCTTCGCCAGTCTTTCTTTCACCAGGCTCCCAGGCCATAGCTTACCCAGCTTTCGTCAGCCCTTCGCGGTGGGCACGATACCAGAAATAGAGGCCGAACGACGCAATAACAAGAGGCAGAATGAAACCGAATTCATTGGCATACCGCCAGGTTTCTTCATACTGCACGGTCATCGGCTGCAGGATCGACAGGATATAAGCATTGTGCGCGGCATGCAAAACGGTCGCTGTCCACAGGTTCCCGGACTTGATCCGGTAATAGGTCATGATAAAGGAAATACCCACCGTCATCAGGGCAAAGTTGGCAAACTGGACATGAAGATCCACCGGCCCGGCATTATATTTGGTGAAATAGATAAGCGGCATGTGCCAGGCGGCCCAGACAAGGCCAGTCACAAGGGAAGCAACCGGGAAACTAGTCTTCCGGAGAAGGAGCGGCGTCAGCAGGCCGCGCCAGCCGATTTCCTCACCCAGGGATGTCGCCATGTGCCAGATCATGCCCACGGCACCAAAGATCAAGACCCCCATGGCCACAGTGGCTGTAGGCGACCAGCCGACCAGCCCAAGGTGATACCCGGCTTCTTCAACAAACTTCGGGTCCAGCACACCGCCAAAGCCGAAGCCCCAGATGATGCCATATGCCACCAGGCCGTATATGATGGGCGTTACGAATGACAATATCTGCCATTTCGGCCGCCCCCAGGCCCAACCAAGGGAGGCAATATCCAGTTTCAGGAATTTATAGGCAAGAAGCGCCGAAATGCCTGGGGTCCACATCATGATGGCCACATAGTGACGCTTGAACCCCATTTCGATTACCAGAAGGGATGCGCCTGCAGACAATATGGCCGTCAGCACCAGAAACAGCGCGATAGCTTTCGATACCATATCCGCTGACGGAACATTTATCTGCCTGTTTTCAGACATGAAACTTCCCTTTTCCCGTTCGCCCTACATCTGTCTTAGCGAATTTTGGTCGCCTTTATAAGTGAAAGGCGCACATCTTGAACCAAAGTTCACGCTGCCCAAATATTAAGGGATGCGCAATATGGTTGCGACGGAACGACGTTTGAGTGAGCTATGATGAGTTTTGCCAGAACTGCCCTTTTGATGGCCACAATGACCGGCCTGTTCCTCGCCATTGGCTATATGCTTGGCGGGACAGGCGGCGTGACGATCGCTTTTATGATCGCAGCAGTCATGAATTTTTTCGCCTACTGGAATTCCGACAAGATGGTGCTTTCCATGCACCGGGCGCGCGAAGTGGATGCCCGCACGGCGCCGGAACTTGTATCGGTGGTGGCAGCCCTAGCGCGCCGCGCAGACCTACCGATGCCGAAGGTCTATATCATCGACAATCCACAGCCCAACGCATTCGCGACAGGCCGCAACCCGGAGAATGCGGCTGTTGCCGCCACAACAGGGCTTCTGAAAACACTGAACCGCGCCGAGATTGAAGGCGTGATGGCGCATGAGCTGGCGCATGTGAAAAACCGCGATACGCTGACCATGACCATCACAGCCACCATTGCCGGTGCCATTTCCATGCTGGCCAATTTTGCCCTGTTCTTTGGTGGCCGTCGCGATAATCCGCTTGGGCTGATCGGTACGATCCTGGTGATGATTTTCGCGCCCTTAGCCGCTATGCTCGTGCAGATGGCCATCTCCCGCACACGGGAATTTGCAGCCGACAAGACCGGAGCAGAAATCAGCGGTGAACCGCTCGCCCTCGCCAGCGCCCTTGAGAAACTGCACTTTGGTGCCAGCCGAACAATCAATGAAGCGGCCGAGGACAACCCAGCCACCGCCCATATGTTCATTGTGAACCCGCTGCATGGCCGGGCGTTTGACAGCCTCTTTTCCACACATCCACGCATGGAAGAGCGCATAGCGCGGCTTCAGACGCTGGCCAACCATAGGCCGCCTGCTGCTGCTCCCGGGGCTTCCGGCATTCCTGACAGCGGGTCATCCCGCCGGGGGCCTTGGGGTTAAGGGATTAAGGGGCTGACTTACAGCCCCTCTTTTGCCGCCAGGTCTGCAAGGTTGGTTTCCGGGCGCGCGCCCAGATGCGAAATGACTTCCGCAGCCGCCAGACCGCCAAGCTTGGCGCAGGTCTCCAGGTCCTTGCCGCTTGTGTAGCCATGCAGGAACCCAGCAGCATACAGGTCACCGGCGCCCGTTGTGTCTTCAACGGTGGTCGGATGGGCTGGAACCGTCACCATCTCGTCAGCCGTCAGGATCACAGATCCTTTTTCGGACCGCGTCAAGGCCGCCAGCTTCACATGGGGGCGCAGGCGTTCCATCGCTTCCTCGAAGCTATCCACCTGGTAAAGCGAGGTAATTTCGGCCTCATTGGCGAATAGGATATCAACCTTGTTTTCAACCAGATCCACAAATTCACTGCGGAACCGGTCTACACAGAAACTGTCAGACAGCGAAATCGAAACCAGCTTGCCGTTTTCGCGCGCCACATCCATGGCATGAAGCACCGCTTCTTTCTGGTGATCGCGGTCCCACATATAGCCTTCGATATAGGTCACGGCCGAATTCGCCACGACATCTTCATCAATATCGCTCAGGCTCAGCTCACCACAGGCGCCCAGGTAGGTGCTCATGGTGCGCTGGGCATCGGGCGTCACCAGGATCATGCTGGTAGCGGTTGGGGCGCCTTCAGACGCGGGCGCGGTCTCGTATGACACGCCGACGGCGCGAATGTCATGGCGGAACACCATACCCAGCTGGTCATCATGAACCCGGCCGATGTAGGCTGCCTTGCCGCCCAGAGACGCGATACCCGCCGCCGTGTTGCCAGCCGACCCGCCGGACCGTTCTACCGCGGGCGGCATGTCGTCATAGATGCGCGCGCTGGTGTCTGCATCCACGAGCATCATCGAGCCCTTGATCCTGTCATGCTTTTCAAGAAAAGCATCATCCACCCGGGCAATGATATCCACAATCGCGTTCCCGATGCACAATACCTGAAATTTTTCCGACATATGTAATTCCTTGCGGGCGGGGCCTGGCCCCGGATTTTTCCTTAGGCGCACCATAGAAAACATGTGCAGCATTGCAAGCCTTGATGCTTGTCCCTATCTTTTTAGGATAACAACAGGCACTTCAGTTGCCAGAAATACAGACGCGAGGGGATAGATCATGATCGGGCAAGCCATTAACCGAAGTTGGCAGCAGCTCTTACACCCAAAATTCAGGAGCGTGTTCCTGATATCCTTGATTGCAGCGACATTAACGCTGATCGGATTGAACTATGCGCTCTATATCTATTGGCCCGAAGACTGGACCACCGGCATCGACTGGCTGGACCAGTCTGGTTTCTGGACCATGTCCATCATCGGGTCCTACATCCTGTTCCCTGGTCTTGTGACCATGGTGATGGGTTTCCTGGTCGACACGATCGCCGATGCGGTCGAAGAGGAATATTACCCGAACCGAAAAGGCATGCGGAAGGTATCCCTGGCCGATGTCATTTTCGGGGCGCTCAAGCTGACCCTTCTGGTGATTCTAGTGAACATTATTGCCTTTGTGCCGTATGTGGTGCTGCTGTTCACCGGTATTGGAACACTCTTGCTGTTCGTTGCGGTCAACGGCTTCCTGTTGGGCCGGGAATATTTCGAAATGGTTGCCATCCGACACATGCCCATGCGCGAAGTCAACCGCATGCGCCGCCTTTATGGGGGCAAAATTTTTGTGGGCGGTGCCATGATTGCAGCACTTTTTGCTGTACCTTTCCTTAATCTATTGGCGCCTATCCTTGGTGCCGCGATGATGACCCATATCTTCCATTTCCTTGCGCATGAGGATGGCCGTGTCTTTGACCGTTAAGAGTTTCAGCAAAAGCATTCTGTTTATTGCCGCCAGCGGCCTCTTGGCCGCCTGCGGCCCCACCGGTGTGGAACCGCCACAGCCGCAGGCCCCTGAACCACCTATTGAGGCCGAGCAAGCCGTGCCTCAAGATATCCAACAACCTGCACCGCCGCCTGAGCCTGAGCGACTGCAGGGCATGAACCCTGGTGAAGTAATGGCGCTTCTTGGTGATCCATCGCTTGTTCGCCGGGACGGGGCCATACAGGTCATGCTGTTTGAAAATGAGGCTTGCGTGTTTGAGGTGGTTTTCCGCGAACCCAGCCAAAACGAATATTTCCAGGCACATCATATAGCTGCGAGAGATCGGGACGGCAGGGCCACAGATACACAGGCCTGCCTTATGAAAGTCTTGCCGAATGGCCAATGGCCTGACAAATAAGGTGATCAGAAAGCGGCTCGAAGGGAGACATACATGCAGTTCAATGCCGGCGTCATCATCAAACTGCTGATCTGGAGCTTCCTGGTCGGGCTTTTGCTGTACTGGCTCGAGTGGAGCCCGGGCGACGTATATGGCTGGATCGCCAATAAAGTTGCCACGCTCTGGGCTTGGCTGGTCGGCAGCGGGCTTCAATATGTGCTTCTCGGCGCTACGATCGTCGTGCCCATATATGTCATCATGCAGTTCAAGAACCGGCGGCGGGGCGGATGACGCGCTTTTTCAACCCAGGCAAACATGAGGACGCGGCGTCCGACGCACGCCTCCACGCGCCTGCCACAGCCCGGAACAGGGATGTGATCCTGGATGTGCTCAAGGCTCACCTGCCGGAAACCGGCAGCCTTCTTGAGATCGCGGCGGGCACAGGCGAGCATGCGGCCCATATTGCTCCGCAGTTCCCAAGCCTTCACTGGCAACCAACCGATATCGACCCGCGCCATCTGGATAGCATCGACGCCTGGCGTCAGCATGTTGGGCGGGACAACATTTTGCCCGCAAGGCATTTCAACCTTCTGGAAGACGACTGGCCGATTGACCATCTGCCTGAGCCCCTGATAGCCGTGATGGCAGCGAACCTTATTCACATCAGTCCCTGGGAGGTCGCTGAATCCCTGGTCAGCGGCGCTGGACAGGTCTTGGATACGGACGGCACCCTGTATCTTTATGGCCCCTACAAACGGGAAGGCGCCCATACGTCCGAATCCAATGAGGCCTTCGACACGTCACTCAAGGAACGTGACCCGTCATGGGGCGTCAGGGATATGGAAGCGGTCGTGGAATTGGCCAGGGGCGCAGGATTTAGCGCACCGGACATCATCCCAATGCCCGCCAACAATTTCTCGCTGGTATTCAAAAAATAAACGCCCCGCAGGCTGCAGGGCGTTCGGTCTGTCACACATAGAAGGCCGGTTAATTGGCGGCTGCTTTGGCCGCTTCTGTCTCTGTGCTGTCGTTCGCAAGCTCGCCCACATCATAATGTTTGGAATAGCGCTTGGCGATCCGCTCAACCGGCAACAGGATAAACACGTCAGTAGTACCGAACTGTTCGTCCACCACCGCACCGTCACCGATGAAGCAGCCGATCCGCAGGTAGCCTTTCACAAGAGGCGGCAGCGCGCGGCGCGCCATGCGCACATCCAGGTCGCTCTCGCCGATATTGTTCATCTCGATATATTGGCCATCGAGCGCTTTTACGTGGAAGTCGTCCGGCACAAGATGGTTATGGTAGAGATACGAGAAGGCTTCCTTGAACTCTTCCGGGTTCGTGCCCTCGAAGCTCGCGCAGCCGAACATGTAAGCAATCTTGTGCTCTTTCAGATATTCGGCGATGCCCTTCCACAGCATGTTAATGGTGCTGTTGGCGCGGTAATCCTTGTGCACACAGGAGCGGCCAAGTTCCAGAAGTTGGCGGCCCTCACCCATCTGCTCTTTGAAGCTATCGCTCATCAGTGGGGTGATATCGAACTCACCTGCGGAATAGAAACCGTTGTTCCGTTCCGCCTCTTCCTGCCGCAAGAGGCGGTAAGTACCCACGATCCGCTTCGACTTCGGACGGTCATGGTCGATCACCAGCAGGTGGTCACAGACCGTATCATACGGGTCGATGTCGCGCTTAGTCATGCGCATGCGCCAGTCGGGCTTGGCGTGCATTTCTTCATAGAAAATCTTGTAACGCAGCTTCTGTGCCGCTTTGATTTCCTTGAAGGACCGCGCCAGACGCACCTCAAGGCTGCCTTGTCGGACATATGATGGAGCGCCAGCCATGGCTTGGGCCGCGGCGACACGGGGGCGAATGCGAGCATATCTTTTCATAAGACCATCCTAGTAGATGCGGTAGGTTGCAGCTCTATTACAACAATCTGACCACATCATGACATCACATGTCGCCATTTCTGGTAACATTTTCAAGATTTCGCGCCCTTATATCCTTTTTCCACAGAATGAGAAGCGCAATCAGACCTGGTGCTGCCATTGCTGTCGATACCAGGAAAAATTCGGTCCAATTCATCGCGTCCGCGACGAAACCGGTGAAGCCGCCAAAGAAGCCGCGCGCCAGGCTCGAAAGCGTGGACAACAGCGCGTATTGGGTCGCTGTGAACGAGAGGTTACACAGGCTACCGAAGTAGGCGATCATGACCGTGCCCCCCACACCAGTGGCGAAGTTTTCCAGTCCAACTGTTACGGCAAGGGCAGTAGTATCAGTCCCAATCATGCTAAGCGCCACAAACCCAAGGTTGGTGACCATCATGAAAATCACACTGATTAGAAGGGCCCTGAAGGTATCAAACCACCACCAGACAAAAATCCCCGCGCCGCCACCGGCAGCTGCGGCAATCGCACCGACTGTCTTGTTCGCGATGGCCATTTCTGTCAGCGTAAACCCGAGATCAACAAGGAACGGCCCTGTCATCACCGACGCCATCACGTCGCCGAATTTCACCAGAACGACAAACAGCAAAATCCAGTACCAATTCTGGCGCAGGATAAATTCCTTAAGCGGCAACACCACAGCTTCATATATTTGCAACTGATAGGGGGACAGATGACTGTGGGCCGCACGCTCGTCGCGCAGGAACTCATCTTCATAGACTTTGGGTTCACCAAGCCACAAGATCGCAAGCAGCCCCGGTATCACCAGAAGCGGCAACAGCGAGAGGGCAAAGGACCAGCCCAGTTGATCAGCAACCAGGAACACCCCGGCGCCCGCAATCAGGTTTGCGATGCGGTATCCCCATTGATACATGCCCGCGCTGTGCGCCAAGTCTTTCTCTTCCGTCACTTCAATTCGGTAGGCGTCAATCAGGATATCGAGGCTGGCCGACAGAAAACCGATGGATACAGACAAAGTCCCAATCGCGGCCAGATGGCTCTCGGGCATCAACTGTGACATCCCCCAAATCGCAAGCGCCATTGCAGCACAAACCAAAAGAATCCAGCTGCGTCTGCGACCGAAACGGGACGAGAGAGCGCCAAGCTGCAACCGGTCCAGAAGCGGCGCCCAAAGCACCTTCAGCGCATAAGGCAGCGTGGCCCAGGTGAAGATGCCGATTGTCGACTTATCGATGTCATATTCACGGAGCCATGTGGTCATGATTCCGAGAATGATGGTCAGCGGAAACCCCGACGTCATGCCCAGAAGAAAAGCGCCAAGAAGCGGCTTCTTGAGAAAAGTCAGAAACAAACGGCCAATTCGCTGGCCGAGTGGCAGCGCCTGCACCGGCGCGGTTTCCGTCATGCCTTGATCTTCTCGGGGTCGACAATGATCCACAGCCCTTCGGCCTTGGCCACAAGCGTGCCATCAGATGCATAAATCGCCGTGCCGCACTTGCGCTTGCGCCCTGTACCGCCCAGATCCCAGGCGATCACGGTTGCTTCGCCTTCAGCCTTGAGAGGCGCCAAAACTTCAGCCGTCAGGCGACCAAGGAGCGCTGCCTCCCCAGCCGCGCAGGCGAAGTAGCCGGGGCAATCAAGGGCGGACCAGATAAATTCAGGTGCCACATTGCCACTCTCGTCCGCATAATCCCCATCAAGGCCCCACTGGCTTGCAACCAGGCCCTCATGCCCCTCCACAAGCTTGGAATGGATGCACAGGCCGTCAGGGTGCGTGCGGTCATGACCGCACACGAAACAGGTGCCGAAAGGTGTGAATTTCTTGGGCCTGCCCGGCGCGTCAACCGGATCACCCCCCAACACCAGCGGGTCGGGAAGCACAGGCACGTCCAGATCAAGCGTCGCGGGCTTTGCAATTCCCACAAGCGTCTCGCCGTGCTGCATCACAACACCGTCGTCAGTCGCGACAATCTCAAGCGGTGTATCAAGGGGTGGCGGCAACCTCAGGCTGGCCTCAACGACACCATCAATGTGGCGCGCCATCACCCCGCATGAATAGCCGCCGTTACCGCTTTTTGGCGGGCCTTTATAGCGGGCGTCGATCGTTACTTGCTCGATCATGTCTCTTCTTCTCCCCTTGTTTCATTCCTTAGTAGGCGGCAATGGGCGCCCGCGCAAGCGCATCATTGGTTGGCCAAGAATGCTTTTCCCTTCCCTTTGGGGCAGGAACAAGGCTATGAAGCGGCATGAGCAACGAGAGCGAAAATACAGGCCTCAAGGCCCGCAAGGCAGCCATCCGGATTCTGATGGCCGTAACGCTGAAAAACCGTCCGTTTGATGCGGCGCTGGATGAGATCACCAAAGGTGCAGACCTTGACGTACGCGACCGTGCCTTCGTCATGAATCTGGTGATGCTGACGCTCCGCCGGTTGGGCAGCCTGAAGGCCATGATGGGCCACCTCCTGGACCGCGGCCTGCCCAGGAACGCCACCTGGACCGAAGCCGCCATCCTGACGGGCCTCGCACAGATATTGCTGATGCGCACCGCCGACCATGCCGCCGTGAATGAGACAGTCACGCTGATCAAGGACCTGCCGGGCAAGGAAAAGGGCTTCGCGGGCCTCGTGAACGCAGTGCTGCGGCGCGCCGCCCGCGAACAGGGCGCGCTCCTTGAGCGGCTGAACAGCACCCCGCAGGATGACCTGCCCGCCTGGCTCGCTGAAAGCTGGACCAAAACCTATGGTCATGACGAGATGCAGCATATCGCCCGCGCGCTGCAGTCGAGCCCGTCGCTTGATATCACGCTCAAGCCGGGTGAAGACCCCGACCTATGGGCTGACCGGCTGGATGCCAAAATCATGCCCAATGGCACGCTGAGGCGCGGCCTGACAGATGTGACCAAGCTTCCGGGCTACGAGGACGGCATCTGGTGGGTACAGGATATCGCCGCCAGCCTGCCTGTCGCGCTTCTGGGCGACATTCAGGGCAAGCATGTGCTTGACCTATGCGCGGCACCAGGCGGCAAGACCATGCAGCTGGCCGCACGCGGCGCGACCGTGACCGCCATTGACCGCAACAAGAACCGCCTCAAGCGCCTGAGCGCCAACCTTGAGCGCACGGACCTTGAGGCCAGCGTGGTGACAGCAGACGCCGCCACTTACACGCCCGATACGCCCGTCGACGCCATCCTGCTGGACGCACCGTGCTCAGCCACCGGCACGCTCCGTCGCAACCCGGATGTCACCTGGACCAAAGCACCCGAGGACGTAGCAAAGCTTGCGAACCTGCAGGCCCGCATTCTTGATCACGCTTTCTCGCTACTGCCCGCTGGCGGCGTGATGGTTTACTGTGTATGCTCCCTTGAAGCCAGTGAAGGGGTTGATCAGGTCGAAGTCTTCCTGAGCCGCGAAGCTACTGCTGAACGGGTGCCCGTGGATGCGAGAGAGATCGGCGGCATGAGTGAACTTGTAACCGACAAAGGCGACCTTCTGTGCCTGCCCTCAAAACGGGCAAATGAAGGCGGGATGGACGGATTTTTCGCCGCCCGATTGAAAAAGACAAAATAAGCCCCGCTTCCCTCGCATTCCGCGCTATCTGGCGCTTGCGGGACAAGGGGCAACCTGATATGGAGGCCCCATGCAAAAGCCAGTCAGAATAGCCCCCTCAATCCTGTCTGCAGATTTCAGCAAACTGGGTGAGGAAGTCAGAGCCGTCGACGCCGCAGGCGCCGACATGATCCATATTGATGTGATGGACGGTCATTTCGTGCCCAATATCACGATCGGCCCCGATGTGGTGAAGGCGCTTCGCCCCCACACAAAAAAGCCGTTCGATGTGCACCTGATGATCGACCCGGTTGATCCCTATATTGAGGCTTTCGCCGCTGCTGGTGCCGATATCATCACAGCGCATGCCGAAGCGGGCAAGCACATCCACCGCACGCTGCAGGCGATACGCGCGCAGGGCGTGAAGGCCGGTATCTCGCTCAATCCGGCAACGCCCGAGACGGTTATCGACTATCTCTATGAAGACCTGGACCTGATCCTCGTCATGTCCGTGAACCCGGGGTTCGGCGGCCAGAGCTTTATCGAAAGCCAGCTGAAAAAAATCGAGAATATCCGCAAGCGGATCGATGCACTGGGCCTGGACATCGACCTTGAAGTCGACGGCGGCGTGAATGCAGCCACTGTTCGCAAGGTGGTGGACGCGGGCGCGGACCTTCTGGTGGCCGGTAGCGCCACCTTCAAGGGCGGCCCAGACATGTACGCACCGAACATCGCGGCACTGAAAAACCTATAGACCACAAGGGAGCAGGCGGCGATGAACGCGGCCTTTGATCAAATTGCCGAATATGCAGCCACGGCGCCGACGTCGCGCTCAACGCTGAGGCGCGATCAAAGCAGCCATTTTATAGGCCGCACGCTCCGGAAAATGGGCCGCACAGTCCGCGAGTGGGGCTATGCCTCCCCGCTTTATGCGCACCGACTGAAGGGTCGGCACCCGATGCAGCTTCTGGGGAGCCCGGACGACCCAGCCCCCGGCAATGCGACAATGGGGTCCGCCATCTTTGGCGGTGACATGCTGTTTGAAGGCGAACAACATGCCCTGAGCGAGGATTTCTGGGTTCGGCTTGAGAAAGCGTCCCCTGAGTTTCAGGCCTATGCCCACAGCTTCCACTGGCTGCAGGACCTGGCACAGGTGAATGACCAAGCCAAGGCGCGCGATGCTGCAGAGACTATTCTTTCCTGGTGGCTGCCTTTTGGCGAAGACTGGTTCAAGGATGTCTGGGCCGCTGAAACACTCGCACGCCGCATCATCAACTGGTTTACCCATGCACCGCTCATTCTGTCGTCGTCTGATCTGGTTTACCGGTCAAAGGTTCTGACTTCCCTGGCCAAGCAGGCCCGTCACCTTAGCCGTGTTCTGAACGATACGGATGAAGGCCTGCCGCGCGTCTACACCGCTGCGGCACTGACGCTCGCAGGGCTGCTGCTGCCGTCTTCTGACGCGCTGCTTTTGAGAGGATCGCGCGCGCTTGAGCGCACGCTTTCCACCTTCATTCTGGCTGACGGCGGCCCGGTAAGCCGCAATACGTCTGACGCCATCCGCACCATGCAGCTTCTGGTGCTGGTGCGCGACGCCTACACTACCCGCGGCGAAGAGCTGCCCGGTTGGGTGCAGATCACGCTGGACAAAATCGGTCCGTTCGTGCGCGCCATGCGCCACGGCGATGGCAATTTCGCTCAGTTCGGGGGCACGTCTGCCGAAGGCGGCCATGGCTCCAACGCCGTCCTCGCTGCCAGCGAAGCCAAGGGCAAACCGATTGAGAATGCCGCCCACAGCGGCTTCCAGCGCATAGAAGCAGGCCGTTCTGTGCTGATCATGGATGCGGGCGCACCGCCGCCCACCGCCTACAGCCGCAAGGCGCACGCGGGCACGGCGGCTTTTGAATTCTCCACCGGGCTTGAGCGGCTGATCGTCAATGTGGGGCACTCCTCCAGGCGGGGGCCTATCCCGGCGCTGGCGGAACTGGCCCGCACCACAGCCGCGCACTCAACGCTGATTATCGCTGACCGCAACTCAAGCCGCCTTCTGGAAGGGGGCCGCATGGGCCCCGGCGTGTCGGAAACGCTGACCATCCGTGAAAAAACGGATGAGGGAACACGCATCCGCCACAGCCATAACGGCTACCTGAAGCGTTTCGGCGTGAAGCATGAGCGCACGCTTGACCTGTCAGCCGACGGTACGCGCCTGAAGGGCAGCGACAAACTGTTTGGCCCCAAGATGAAGAAGCTTGCGGGCAAGGAAATACTTCTCCGGTTCCACCTGCATCCGAACATCAGCGCGCTGAAGGCCTCAGACGGCCGCATCACGCTTGAGACACGGGCAGGCAAGACCTGGATTTTCGATGTTGATGGCGGGGAAGCCGAGATTGAGGAAAGCCTCTATCTCAGCCGCCCCGATCATCCGGTGCCGTCACGCCAGATTGTGGTGACGATGGCGCGGGAGGGGAACGAGCAACCCACTTTAAACTGGGTATTGAGTGAAATGAGCTTCTGACCAGCCTGCTGTTGGGTTGCGGGCGCAGAAGCTTCGAATTGAAGGCTAGTATACTATGACCAAAGTCACCATCAAACGCGCCCTTCTGTCGGTTTCCGACAAGGCCGGGCTGGTTGATCTCGCAAAGGCGCTTGCGGATCAGGGCGTTGAAATCCTGTCAACCGGCGGCTCCGCCAAGGTAATCCGCGACGCCGGCATCCCGGTGAAGGAAGTGGCAGACCACACAGGCTTCCCCGAGATGATGGACGGCCGCGTGAAAACGCTGCACCCCAAGATCCACGGCGGCTTCCTGGCGCTGCGCGACAATCCTGAGCACGTGAAGGCAATGGAAGAGCATGAGATCGGCGGCATCGACCTGGTGGCCGTGAACCTCTATCCGTTTGAAGCAACCGTGGCCTCCGGCGCGGACTTTGACACCTGCATTGAGAATATCGACATCGGCGGCCCCGCCATGGTGCGTTCTGCGGCCAAGAACCACGCGTTCGTCACCATCGTGACAGACCCTGCCGATTACCCTGAAATTATCGAGCAGATCAAATCTGAAGGCAGCACTACGCATGAGATGCGCAAGAAGCTGGCGGCAAAAGCATACGCCCGCACCGCCGCTTACGACACCGCCATCAGCCAGTGGTACGCCGAGCAGAACGGCGTAACCTTTGCCGACCGCAGCACCTTTGCCGGCACCAAGGTTCAGGAATGCCGGTACGGCGAAAACCCACACCAGGTTGCCGCTTTCTACAAGAACGGCGAGGACCGTCCGGGCATCGCCACCGCCGTGCAACACCAGGGCAAGGAACTTTCCTACAACAACCTCAACGACACCGACGCAGCGTTTGAACTGGTGAGTGAGTTCGACCCATCTGTACCGACCGTTGCCATCATCAAGCACGCCAACCCGTGCGGTGTGGCCACGGGCGCAACGCTCAAGGAAGCATACGAGAAAGCCCTGAAGTGTGACCCGGTTTCCGCATTCGGTGGCATTGTGGCCCTCAATGGCACCGTGGACGCCGAAACGGCTGAGGAGATCATCAAGGTGTTTACTGAGGTGATCATCGCGCCAAGCGTGACGGACGAGGCCAAAGCCATCATCGGCGCAAAGAAAAACCTGCGTCTTCTGACCACCGGCGGCCTCGCGGACCCAAGCCAGCCAGCCAAGATGGTGAAAACCGTCGCGGGCGGCTTCCTGGTGCAGAATCGCGACACGGGCCGCATCACGCTGGATGACCTGAAGGTCGTCACCAAGCGCGCGCCGTCTGACGAGGAACTCAAGGACATGCTGTTCGCCTTCCAGGTTGGCAAGCATGTGAAATCGAACGCCATCGTTTATGTGCGCGACGGCATGACCGTGGGCATTGGCGCGGGGCAGATGAACCGCCGGGACAGCAGCCGCATCGCCGCGATCCGCGCGAGTGAGGCGGCTGAAATGGCTGGTGACTCAGAAAGCCTCGCCAAGGGCAGCGTGGTCGCAAGTGACGCCTTCTTCCCGTTCGCCGACGGCCTTCTGGCAGCCGCCGAAGCGGGCGCGACGGCAGTGATCCAGCCGGGCGGCAGCATGCGCGACGATGAAGTGATCAAAGCCGCCGATGAAGCAGGCCTTGCCATGGTCTTCACCGGCATGCGCCACTTCCGTCACTAAGGCAGGCAAACACCTGACACTTTAAAGGCCGGGGCATCCGCTCCGGCCTTTTCTTCTTTGCCTTCAGCTATCCTAATCTCTCGGTGCCGCCGCAGGCTGTGTGCGCTCAGGATTAAACTGGCGGTACAGTGCCCACTCTTCATCAATGCCCGGGCATTTTTCGGTGCCGAATGGCTCCAATGCCACGCACATTTCGTGTGCATGTTGCAAAACTCTCAAGAAATATTGGGTGAAGCGTATAAAGTTTCGGTACTCGCTAAGAATATCGGACTGGTAAGCCTTGTTCCCAAACGCCTTCTCGATCTCAAGCACGATTCTTGACCGCACCGCAGACGTTGGATCATAGACACGATATTCCCCTTCTTCGGGCGTCAGTTGAAATTGGTCGGTATCAGCCTTAAAGCCTGGCAGTTGCCCTTGGATGTATGCCAGCCTTTGGTGATATTCGGATATCGCCTGCCGAACAGGCCGCGATGTGATCTTGGACAAAACGCCGGCACTACGCAAATCTGCATATTCTGTCACGGGTGGCGCAATGGTCGGATAAAATCTAAGGCTCGCTATGGCATCAGATGTATCTTCCGATGATTCCATAGACTTACCTGAAAACAACACCTGAAAAACCTTGTCGGCCCGCATAATGGCTTTCATGCGGTAACTTACATGTTGCTTGAAATAGTCGACCGTGGCGACGGCCTCTGTATGCAGCCGCGCCAATGCTTCAGCTTCGATTTTTTTTTGCTTCCGGTTCTCGTTCCAGTCATCGACCTGTAGGCCAATAAAGATACCGACAACCACGATGGCGATCTCAATCAGAACCGTGAGCCAGTTCTGCCCCCTTATGGCTTCCGCCAGCCTGCGCAAGATCATATAGGCTTCTCCCTTTCAAGGATGTGCCCCCAGAATAGCGCAAGCCAGGGTTTATGTAACCCTCCAAGGCCCGGCCAAACTCGCGGACTGCTGCAGCCACAAAAAAGGCCAGGGCATCCGCTCCGGCCTTTTTCCTTCCCTGCTGCAAACCCAATCAGCCGTGCTCAAGCGCGTCCCGTATGCTGGAGACGGTCGCGTCCAGCTGGTGCGGCTCATAGGGTGTCGCGGGCACCGCACCCCATATGGGGCCGGGCCAGGCAGGGTCGCCTTCGAACCGCGCGATGACATGGACATGCAGCTGCGGCACCATGTTCCCGAGCGCCGCCACATTCATCTTGTCGGCGCCCACAAGGGCCTCAAGGCTTTCGGCCACACGGGTGATTTCCCGCATTAGGTTTTGCTGGTCGTCGTCATCCAGCTGGTGGATTTCACGGATATCCCTGCGTTCGGGCACCAGCACCAGCCAGGGGTAGGTGGCATCTGTGATCAGAAGCACGCGGCAGAGCTTGAGCTTGGTCACGAACACCGTGTCCTTTGCAAGTTGCGGGTGCAGGGTGAAGTCTGTCATACTTGGTGCCTCAAACTTAGGTTATGGGGGACATGGCCATGTATCGGTTCGATCATATTCGCAAAGCGACCGAGGATGACATCTTTTTCATCCGATCGCTGGAGATGGACCCGGCCAACACCTTCGTGCACAGCTGGGATGAGGCCACGCACCGGCGGAATATCAGCGACCCTGCTTTTCACTATTTCATCGCAGTGGATGTTGAGGACCACCAACTGGGTTATGCGATCCTATTGGACAACACACCGGGCCGCGTAGAATGGCGGCGCATCATTGTGGCCCGCCGCGGTGACGGCATCGGCAAGGCTTTCATGGCTGCGGTGCTGGAGTATTTCTTTACCAAGCACAAGGCCGAGGTGGTGTGGCTGGATGTTTACGAGAAGAACGACCGCGCCCGGCATGTGTATGAAAAGCTCGGCTTCACCGAGGTCGGCGAGGACCTCGCGAAAGTGCCCGGCGAACGGCTGGTAATCATGGAGTGTCACCAGCCGCGTTAGCCGCAATGAGTGCCTCATAAAAGCTCACCTGCCGGGTGAGAGCTTCGACGCTTATATGCTCCGCCGTGCCGTGAATCTGCTTCAGCGTGTCCTTGCCCACCACGAGCGGCATGAAGCGATACACCCCGTCTGCAACACCGTCATAATGCCGCGCGTCCGTGCCCTGTACCGTTAGCGTGGGCGCGATGGGGATATCGCCGAACTCTGCCCGAACGGCATCCGCAATGGCTCGGTAGCCTTCGCCCAAAGGGTCAGACAGGCTGGTGGCTTCGCGCCCGCCGCCCAGGTTTTCAATCTTGATCCGGTCATCGGCGACAATGTCCCGCGCGCGGTCCATCACGCCCTGAACCGTATCGCGCGGATGAATGCGGTAATTCACCACGGCCTCGCCATATTGCGGCAGGATATTGGTCTTGGTGCCAGACTGCATCATGGTGAAAGCCGTGGTGGTGTGCATGAAGGCCGCCACCGTCGGGCTTTTCGCCAGCTCCCCCGCCATCACGCCGTTTGTCGCCCACAGGTTGGCGATCATGAAACGGTTCAAGAAGGGTTGTTCGGGTGCAACGGCCTTGAGAAAAGCCTCAAGATGTTCATCCAGCACCAGCGGATATTGGTTTTCCGTAACCGCAACGCCAGCTTTTGCGGCGAGTGAGGCTGCGGTGAAATCCTTCGGCGCGGATGAATGCCCGCCATCATCGGTGGCGGAGAAGCGGAGCGTGACCGACCCCTTCTCACCAAGGGAAATCAGCGCCACGGGGCTCTTGACCCCGGGGATGATGCCGTCAGGTATGGCGGAGCCTTCGTCCATCAGCCACGAAAGCTGCACGCCGCGGTCCTTGAGTATTCCCGCCATCACGGCCGCGCCCTTGTCACCGCCGAGCTCCTCGTCATGACCAAAGAGGAAATAGATATCGCGGTCAGGGGCAAAGCCCGCGCGCGCCAGCTTTTCCACCGCTTCCATGATGGAGATCAGGATGCCTTTGTCATCCAGCGTACCGCGCCCCCACAGGATGCCTTCACCGTCGATCACGCCTGCGAACGGCGGTTGCGGCCAGCCCGAAAGCCCGCGCTCTGGCACCGGCACCACATCCATGTGGGCGGCGAGCGCAATGGGCTTTTTGGCCGTGCTTGAGGCCGCAGGCCAGCGGTACATCAGGGAATAGTCTGAGACGACTTCGCGTTCCAGCACCGCATGGGCATTCGGGTAGGTGGTTACCAGATAATCGTGAAAGCCCTTGAAGGCTTTGTGGTCTGGGGCTTGGTCAAGGCTGTAGGACACGGTCTCAAACCGGATGGCGCCCGCCAGGTTTTCCGCCATGCGCCGGGCGTCTAGGGCGTCATAGCTTGCGGGCTTCAGGCTTTTCGCCTCCCCCGCTGGCAGAGTCGCCACCGTATTGGCCACCATATAGATGATGAGCCCCACAAGGCCCAAAACCAGATATCCAAAAATACGCATGCTGTCCCCCGATTATTCCAACGATACTTAGCTCTTTTTCAGCATTAGAAAACTGCCAAGCCCGCGAATTATGGTCTTCTTTGCCTTAATCTTTCTGACAGGGCTTCAAGCAGTTCAAAGACTTCCCGCCCAGCCTTATCCGATTTTTTGATCAGATCTTCACAGTTCATATTCTCGGACCGATAGTAAGCCGCCTGACTGCCAACACGCGCAAAAGCCTCGGCTTGGCCACCATCACATATCGCTTGTTCGTTCGTCTCAATATCAATGGGATCAAGCCCGCTGGAGCGTTCAACAATGCCCGCAATCTGCTGCCAGAGTTCCTTGTCAATATATGTGACACTGTTCGACCGACCGTAGCCGCCTTCATATCGCCAATGAACGGTGCCCGAAGGATAAACAAACAGCGCTGGTCCGCCAAACATTCCGCCAGAATAATAGCGCGCGCCGTCTTTTTCCTGACCAAGCGCATATCTTGCTTCCCAACCGCCAGAGCAACTGGTTAGGAGCATCAGGCAGATGGCAGCAAGCCACCTCACAGCGTCTTTTCCTTATAAAGGCAGATGTCCGTCAGCTTGCACTTGGCGCAGTCGGGCTTGCGCGCCTTGCAGATATAGCGGCCGAGAAGGATCAGCCAGTGATGGGCATGCAGCTTGAAGGGATCGGGGATCACCTTCATCAGCGCCTCTTCGACCTTGTCCACATTCTTGCCGGGGGCGAGGCCGGTGCGGTTCGAGACGCGGAAAATGTGGGTGTCGACCGCGCAGGTGGGCTGGCCGAAGGCGATGTTCAGCACCACATTGGCGGTCTTGCGGCCCACGCCCGCGAGGGCGACGAGCTCCTCCCGCGTCTGGGGTACCTTGCCGCCGTGTTTGTCGATCAGGTCCCGGCACAGCTTGATGACATTCTCGGCCTTGGAGTTATAGAGCCCGATGGTCTTGATATGTTCCTTCAGCCCGTCAACGCCCAGCGCCAGCATCTTCTCCGGCGTGTCGGCCACGGGCCACAGGCTGCGCGTGGCCTTATTGACCCCCACGTCTGTCGCTTGGGCTGAAAGCACCACTGCGACCAGAAGTGTGAAGTCGTTCACATACTCCAGCTCACCCTCAGGGTTGGGGTTGTCTTCCGCCAATCGGGCGAAAAACTCGAAAATCTGCTTGCGGTTCAGTTTTGAATATTTCCCGGCCATCAGATGTCGCTCGCGAGGCTATCGACCACGCGCACAAGGCGCTTCAGGTCCACATCGCGCGACAGGCGGTGATCGCCGCCCGGCACCAGGATGACTTCCGTGTCCTCGCCGGTGATATTGTCGGCGATCTTCAGGGCCGTTTGCCACGACACGTCCGGGTCAGCGGTGCCCTGGATAAGCCGCACAGGGATATCCAGATGGATCGGGCCGTTGTTGATGCGGTTCTGCCAACCGTCGTCGAACAGTTCCTTGGTGAAAACATATGGGTCCGGCCCATAGTCAGAATAAACCTCAAGCCTGCCGTCCTCGATGATGGTTTGCTGGTCCTCCGCGCTCATGGCGTCCCAGTGCCAGACGGTGAAATCGGGCGCGGCGGCAATGCCCACAAGGCCCTTCACCCGCCCGCGCCGCGCCTTGGCGGCCAATAGCGATATCCAACCACCCATGGAGCTGCCCACCAGAATCTGCGGGCCTTCGGTGAGCCAGTCGATCACGGCGAGCGCGTCCTTGAGCCACAGGCCGATGGTGCCGTCCGCAAATTCGCCGGACGACTGGCCGTGGCCTAAATAGTCAAACCGCACGAAGGCGCGGCCCACACGGCGGCAATAGGCTTCAAGCTCCAGCGCCTTGCCGCCTTCCATGTCGCTCATGAAGCCGCCAAGAAACACCGCGCCGGGGCCAAAGCCCGCGCTCTTGTGATAGGCTATTCTGGTGCCATGGTCTGTTTTCAGGAATGACGGATTTGTCATGGAATATTCCCCCACTGGATACGCTGTGACGTTTGGGTGACCCTAGCAGGCCTCTTTTTCGCGCTCAAGCGCACAAAAGCCTAGCCTTTGCTTGACTTCCACGCGGACCGTAGTTAACTCGCCGTTCCACTATTTTTTTATCTCAAGGAAACCAGAACAATGAACGAGAATGTGAGTGTCCAAAACCCGGTCAACCTGCGCCTGCCAGACGGCAGCGTGCGCACGTTTGATGGCCCGGTGACCGGCACCACACTCGCAGCCGACATCGGCCCTGGTCTCCTGAAGGCCGCGCTTGCCATCAAAGTGAATGGCGAGATGTGGGACCTGACCCGCGAGATCGAAGAAGACGCTGACGTTTCCATCGTGACCAAACGCGACACGGACGACGCGCTCGACATCCTGCGCCACGACTGTGCGCACGTGATGGCCGAAGCCGTGCAGGAACTGTTCCCCGGCACGCAGGTCACCATCGGCCCGAACATCCAGGACGGCTTCTTCTATGATTTCGCGCGCGACAAGCCCTTCACCGAAGATGACCTTGCGGTAATCGAGAAGCGCATGCACGAGATTGTGGCGCGCGATGAAGACATCACCCGCGAAGTGTGGGACCGTGACGAGGCGATCGCTTACTTCAAGAAGATTGGCGAGCACTATAAGGCAGAGATTATTTCCGACCTGCCGGAAGGTGAGCCGATCACGGTTTACCGCCAGGGCGAATGGCTTGACCTGTGCCGTGGCCCGCACCTGCCGTCCACCGGCAAACTGGGCGATGCCTTCAAGCTGATGAAGGTGGCGGGCGCATACTGGCGCGGTGACAGCAAGAACGCCATGCTGACACGCATCTACGGCACCTGTTGGACAGACAAGAAAGAGCTGAAAGCCTACCTGCACCGGCTGGAAGAGGCCGAGAAGCGCGACCATAGGAAGCTCGGGCGCGAGATGGACCTGTTCCACCTGCAGGAAGAAGCGCAGGGGTCGGTTTTCTGGCACCCGCAGGGTTACACCATCTGGCTGCAGATGGAAAAATACATCCGTAGCCGCCTGCAGGGCGCTGGTTATCAGGAAATCAAGACGCCACAGCTTCTGGACAGCAAGTTCTGGGAACAGTCGGGCCACTGGTCCAAGTTCCGCGAGAATATGTTCGTTGTGCCGGACGAGATCCCAAGCACGGAAGAAGACGCGCCGATCGTTTCGTCCGACGCCAAGCTGATGGCCTTGAAGCCGATGAACTGCCCGGCCCACGTGCAGGTGTTCAAGCAAGGCATCAAAAGCTACCGCGACCTGCCGATCCGCTTTGCCGAGTTTGGTTGCTGCCACCGGAACGAAGCGCACGGTGCGCTGCACGGGCTGATGCGCGTGCGCCAGATGACGCAGGATGACGCGCACATCTTCTGCCGCGAAGACCAGATCACGTCGGAAAGCGTGGCTTTCTGTGACCTCTTGGCAAGCGTTTACCGCGACCTTGGCTTCCCGGAATTCAAGGTGCTTCTGGCCACGCGGCCAGAAACGCGCGCCGGTACGGACGAAACCTGGGACAAGGCCGAAGGTGCGCTTGAGGCGGCGCTGAAGGCCGCAGGCCTTGAGTACGATTACGCACCGGGCGAGGGCGCCTTCTATGGGCCGAAGCTTGAGTTCCACCTCAGTGACGCCATTGGCCGGACCTGGCAGTGCGGCACGCTGCAGCTTGATTTCGTGCTGCCGGAGCGCCTGGACGCATCCTTTGTGGGTGAAGACGGCAACAAGCACCGTCCTGTGATGCTGCACCGCGCGATCCTTGGCACACTCGAGCGCTTCATCGGCATCATGATCGAGCATTATGCCGGCCGGATGCCGCTCTGGCTCGCGCCAACGCAGGCTGTTGTGACGCCGATCACGTCCGATGCAGACGATTATGCGAAGGAAGTGTTTGATGCGCTTGAAGCCGCAGGGCTCCGCGCCAAGCTGGACCTGAGGAACGAGAAGATCAACTATAAGGTCCGCGAGCATAGCCACGCAAAAGTGCCTGCAATCCTTGTTGTTGGTGGCCGCGAAGCGGAACAGAAAACCGTCAGCGTGCGGCGCCTTGGGTCGAACGATCAGACGGTTGCACCGCTTGTGGAAGTTGTTAAAGGCCTGACGGCAGAGGCAGAAATGCCGTCTGGCAAGGCCTGATTAGCAAACGCTAAGCGTTTCAAGGCTTTGCAGGACATAAAAGAAGAGCTATAATAGCGACATTGGCGAGTCATTCTGGCTCGCCAAAGTTACATGAATGGTTAACGAGATATAGGAGAACTGACCATACGTAGAGGGCAATTTGCGGCGCCACCCAAACAGGAAGGGCCGCGCGTGAACGATCAAATCCGGGTACGCGAAGTACGCTTGATCGGAGCAGAAGGTGAAAACCACGGTGTTGTTTCAACAGCGCAGGCGATGGATATCGCGCGCGACAGCGGGCTTGACCTGGTTGAAATCTCGCCAAATGCGGAACCCCCTGTATGTAAGGTTCTCGACTACGGCAAGTTCAAGTACGAGCAGCAGAAGAAAGCCAATGCTGCACGGAAGAACCAGAAGACCCAGGAAGTCAAGGAAATCAAGATGCGTCCCGGCATCGATGTCCATGACTATGAAACCAAGATGAAGAAGATTCACCAGTTCATCGGCAAGGGCGACAAGGTGAAGGTAACCATTCGGTTCCGTGGCCGTGAGATGGCGCACCAGGAGTTGGGGATGCAAGTCCTCAACAAGGTAGCCGGTGAGATGGAAGAAGAAGCCAAGATCGAGGCACGGCCAAAAATGGAAGGCCGTCAGATGATCATGGTGATCGCGCCCAAGTAAGCGCACCTTCCAGTCCCAAGAATTCAGAAAACCGCCCTCTTCCGGGGCGGTTTTTTTGTATCCCGCCCCGGATAGCCGTCAGCTTTCTTGGATTATGCATGGTAATTCGTCTATATTTGCCTCGCATTCATGGAACGACTGCGGAAGAATAAGGCCGTATTTTCATGATGTTATCGATTGGGGGAAACAATGAAATTCGGTGCATATATCAAAGCCGCACGGGATCGGCTGAACTGGACCCAGCCGGAGGCTGCCAAAGCGATCGGTGTGGAACAGTCCTATCTGTCTAAACTGGAGAATGGCCGGAACTATCCAGCAGAGGATGTCTTCGATGCCATCCTAAAGGTCTACGCTATCGATCTTTCCACCCTGTGTAGTGAGGTCGATGATGCAGAGCTGTTGCGCCTGAAAGAGATCAAGCAGGTACGGGACAGATTAGCGCAGCACACAAGACGCAAATCCAAGCTGGCCATGCATGTTGCTATTGCAGCCTCTGCAGCACTAGCCATTGGCACCGGGCTCATCACCCATGAACTGATAGCGCCTGAGACAATTACTTATCATTACCAACACTACCGGTCCTACGGCGTTATCCGGGACGGGGAGTCGCTCAATCTGTTCGACTATGCTTTTCGGGATCAAGACCAAACCGTCTATAACATTTCGGAAATATCGGCACGCCTCGACTATGATTTCATCAAAACAATCGAGCGGCGCGGCACGGTGTTTGTAGTCCCCGTGGAAGGTGGCAGACGGCGATATGATTTCACCCACGAGAGCACGGAGAGGCTCGGCAACCGCAATCAGATGTTGGTGGGCATCGGCGCGGCCCTCGCGGCACTTGGGATCGCTGGCCTGTTTGCAGGTCTTGCGATCTATAGCAGCAAGAAAGTCTCTCAATAATTCTTCCCCAACAATCGGGTTTGCTGTTGCGCCGCACGCAACATTTCTGCACCATCAGCGGCAATTCGTTTCGCAATAACAAACGAGGCCGTCATGGACCTGCAAGCCATCCGCACCTTCTGCCGAGCCGTTGAAGCAGGCAACCTGACAGCCGCCGCCAAGGCGCTGCATATCACCAAATCGGTCGCCAGCCGGCGCATCCAGTCGCTTGAGGACGGGCTTGGCGTCAAGCTGCTGGCGCGCAACACCAAGGGCGTGACGCCCACAGACGAGGGCGCGCTCTTTTATGAACGCGGCATCCGAATATTGGATGATGTGGAAGATGCCGCCCAGGCGGTGAAGCACACCAGCGACAATTTGGTGGGGACGCTCCGCTTCACTGCCCCCAGAAGCTTTGCTGACCTCAAGCTGGGCTCGCCGCTGATGGCTTTTGCCCGCCAGCATCCGGGATTGAAGCTTGAGATGAACCTGACCGACGAACGGGTGGATATCATTGGTGGCGGGTTTGATCTTGGCCTCAGGATCGCGCCGGAACTTTCAGACACCAGCCTGATCGCGCGCAAGATCTGCGACATTCGCCATCATGTGGTGGCAAGCCCCGCGTATCTTGAAACACACGGCACGCCCAAAACACCCGAAGACCTGAAGGATCATAACTGTGTCTTCTATTCGAACGTGGAGGCGGCCAAACAGTGGCGGTTCGGCACAGGCAGTGATGCCCGCGCCGTACGCGTCACCGGGCAGGTGACATCGAATTCCGGCCTCATGCAACTCGCGGCGGCGATTGAAGGTGTGGCGATCGCAACCCTGCCGGATTTCTTCCTTGAAGACGCCGTCCGGGACGGCAAGGTGATCAAGCTTTTTGAAGATGTCCCGAGGGCCCCATCATTCCTTTATGCACTCTACCCCGAACGCCGCCTGCTGCCGCTCAAGGTGCGGCTGTTCATCGACTTCATGGCCGATTGGTTCGCCGACCCTGAAAATCACTGCGAGGTTTGATCCCGCACGTCAGACTGTGAGTTCGCCCGCACCCACCTGAGCGCCGCATCGAGCCGGGGCACCAGTGCCTCATGGTCGCGGCGCAGCACCGTATAGTAGGGCAGGCGTTCCAGCCGCTGGAGGGCAATACCCTGCTTATTGGAAATGAGCGCCACGAGACTTTCTTCCATCAAACCTACATCTACGCGGCCAATGTGCAATAGCTCCAGATACCGGCTGGCAGAACTTGTTTTCACCGGCTCAATGCCCAGTGCCGCCAGCTTTGCTTCCGCCCAGCGATGGCCACCCGCAATCACCACCTTGTAGGGCCGCAGGTCATTCATCTCCTGAATTTTAAGCTGCCGCGCCTCAAGGCTTATTGCCATCATATGGTCTTCGAAAAACGGTGTCGGGACGGCAATAATATCTTCCTTGTGCTGCTCTACCCACAGGGCGGTGCGCAGTATTTCACCGTCCAGTCCTCCACGCAGGACCATCTGTTCACCGCGACGTACCGGCATTTCTACCAGATCCAGGCACAGGCCTGCCCTGTCGAAAACTCGCTGGGCCGCTTGTTTGACCTGCAAGACCGTTTCCGCCCGAAAGATCACGCCCATGCGCAGACAAGAAGTGTCTGCCCGCGCGGTCCCTGAAGCCAAAGGCATACAAAAGGCCCAGGCCAACAGCACCAGAATCAGATTTCGGCACAATGCGGCCACAGGCATCCTTCCCTATCATTTGATCACAGCAGCATAACCTGACAGGCAATCCTTTGAACATGGTTAAACCCCATGATTAAACACCATGGTTAAACACCAGGGGTGTTCGCAATTTTGCAACGCTGCCTTGGGCGATAGCCTCCTACAAGGCATGCACCGAAAACCCTATCTTTGCCCTAACAACAATGGAGGCACAAAATGGGACTTCTGATCGACGGCGAATGGCACGACAAGTGGTATGATACCAAATCAACGGGCGGCAAATTCAAGCGCAGCGAAAGCCAGTTCCGGAACTGGGTCACCAGCAATGGTGCCGCCGGACCAACAGGCGATAGCGGCTTCAAAGCAGAGGCCGGGCGCTATCATCTTTACCTATCCTACGCATGCCCGTGGGCGCACCGCACGCTGATTGTTCGCGCGCTCAAGGGCCTTGAAGACATGATCGACGTGTCTGTTGTGGGCATGACCATGCTGGAGAACGGCTGGACGTTTGATAAAAGTGACGGCAGCACGGGCGACGCGCTTTATGGCGCAGACTTCCTGCACCAGGTCTATACGCGAGCAGACCCGACCTATTCGGGCCGCGTCACCGTGCCTGTGCTGTGGGACAAGAAGAATGAGACCATCGTATCGAACGAAAGCGCTGATATCATCCGCATGTTCTCAACCGCGTTCGACGGCCTTGGTGCGACGGAAGGCGACTATTACCCAGATGCGTTGCGAACTGAGATCGACAGCCTCAACGACCGCATTTATGACACGGTCAACAACGGCGTCTACAAGGCCGGGTTCGCCACAACACAGAAAGCTTATGAAGAAGCCGTGGTGCCGCTGTTTGAAACACTGGACTGGCTTGAAGGCCATCTGGCGGAGAACCGCTATCTGGCCGGCGACAGCTTTACCGAGGCTGACATTCGCCTCTTTACCACACTGGTAAGGTTCGACCCCGTCTACGTGGGGCATTTCAAATGCAACATCCGTACGCTGAAGGAATACCCCGAGCTATCCGCCTATGTGCGGGAGATCTACCAGATGCCTGGCGTGCGCGAGACCGTGCATATGGATCATATCAAGACCCACTATTACGCCAGCCATAAAACCATCAACCCCACTGGCATCGTGCCCGTGGGCCCCGAAATTGACCTCTCGGCCCCACATGGCCGTGACTGGCTATAACGAAGGCCTGATTATAACGAAGGCCTGGGAGACAAGCGATGAGTCGCAAGATCAAAACACTATTTGAGGCCGTGGCCATGGCTGAAGGCCAGGGCGTGACAGTTCACCGGAGCATCGGCCGCAAGGGTCTGATGAACCTGGACCCTTTCCTTCTGCTGGACGAAATGGAATTACCAAAAGACGCCAAGGGTGCCGGCTTTCCCGAACACCCCCATCGGGGCTTTGAGACCGTTACCTATATGCTGTCAGGCAAAATGAGGCATGGCGACACAAGCGGTAACAGCGGCGTCATCGGCCCGGGCGACGCCCAGTGGATGACGGCAGGCCGCGGCATTGTCCATTCGGAAATGCCTGTAGCAAGCGGCGAGGACGTGCGCGGCTTCCAGCTGTGGGTCAACCTGCCGGGGGCGAAAAAGATGATCCCGCCTCGGTATCAGGATGTGTCGAAGAATGACATTCCCACTGTATCTGGCGACGGCTATGAAGCCCACCTGATTGCCGGCGAACTGAACGGCCATGAGGGCCCCGTGCGCGATATTGCGGTTAAGCCTTTTTACGGGGACATCACACTGACCGGCGAAGAGGCAACCCTCCCCGTGCCGAAGGGCCACACGGCCTTTCTTTACGGCATCCAAGGCGGTTTGTCGGTCGAAGGGCAATCGTTCCCCACGCGCACGCTTGCGATCCTGTCGGACGGCGACAGCGTCACAGTAAAAGGCCGACCCGGCGCCCGTTTCCTGATGATTGCAGGCGCCCCGATTGGCGAGCCCATTGCGCGCTATGGCCCGTTCGTGATGACCACGCGTGAAGAAATCCTGAATACTTTGGAGGATTGGGGAAAAGGACGGTTCCTGAACCCCAATTGATATCCCTTCCCTCAGCAGGTCAGCACCGCTCCCTTCAAAGGCTGCTGATATCCCCGCTGAAAACTAAGGGGCCGCCGGAACAATCGGCAGCCCCTTTTTCTTGCTTCTCTGTGTGCCCTGTTACCTGAGGATCGAGCGCAGGTGACGGGTCGCGAAGCTGAGTTTCGCAACCGTCAAACCACCAGATGAGCTCAGGTCCTCCACCAGGCGCTTGGCGCGGATGATCCGGGTCTGCTGATCCTTGGCCCAGGCCTTGGTGGCCTGCTTGGCTGTCATATCGCCCGCACCCATGCAAACAGCATTCACCAGATCGCGCTGCTGGTCAGACAGGTCTTCAAGCTCGGACCGGATGGACAAGAGGTCCCAGTGGTCTTCCGGCGTGATACGGTCAGCCCGCTGACGAAGCCAATCGAAGCCAAGCTCATCACCGAGCGCGAAGTGAACCGCAGCCACATAATCAACCGGCTTCTTGGCCTTCTTGGCCACCTGGATGATATCCGGGCCAGACACCAGCACCTCAAAACCGGACACGAAGGTCGCCAGATCGTGACCCACCTTCATGGCCTTCAAGGCATCGCGGCGGTAAACAAACGCTTCCTGAGCAGGTTCAGAAAGGATCGACTGATTGATCGCAAACAGGTCCTTGACCGGTTCCCTGAAGGCTTCAACCATTTCGCTGATGTTGATTGGCCGCGGCATGTTCCTGAGCACCCACATTACCTGTGTCTTCAGGCTGTCGGATACCGACTGGTGCATGTCATACTGCGTGCCGGCCGTAACCTTATAGTCCAGGTCGTTGATGGCTTCCCACTGGTCCCTGAGGCCGAAAATTTCGCGCACCACCACAAAGGCGGCAACGATATCTTCCACGCCCAGGCCGGTTTCTTCCTTCACTTCGTAAACGAAGGTCAGGCCCGCCCAGTTGACAACTTCGTTTGCCAGCACGGTTGCGATAATCTCGCGGCGCAGGCGGTGTTCGCTGAGCTCGGTAGCGAACCTGTCGCGCAGGACAGTCGGGAAACCCCATTCGAGCTCAGGCTGCATCACAGGGTCGTCAATCAGCTTGGATTTCACCAGGATATCGAAGAGTGACATCTTGGCGTAGGCCATCAGGGTCGAAATCTCGGGCCGGGTCAGGCCGCGGTCATTGGCGGCGAGTTCCGAAAAGCCCTCGTCGGACGGCAGCACCTCGATCTCGCGGTCCAGCCCACCATCGCGCTCAAGCGCCCGAATGAGGCCCAGATGATATTCGCGGGCATTGCGGGCATTCACTTCCGCAAGCGAAATAGCCTGGGTCTGCAGATAGTTGTCTGAGAGGACAATGTCTGACACTTCGTCGGTCATGGACACGAGAAGATCATCACGATCTTCGCGGGTCAGGTTGCCGCGGGCGATCGCATCGGCCAGAAGGATTTTGATGTTCACCTCTTTGTCCGAACAATCCACACCGGCGGAGTTGTCGATAAAGTCGGTGTTAAGGCGGCCGCCTTTGTGACCAAATTCGATCCGGGCTTTCTGGGTCATGCCCAGGTTGCCGCCTTCGCCGATCACCCGCACCTTCAGCTCATCCGCTGAAACGCGGAGCCCGTCGTTCGCGCGGTCGCCCACCTGGGCATTGTTCTCGGTCGTGGCACGCACATATGTGCCGATCCCACCGAACCACAGAAGGTCGGCTTCCGCCTTCAAGATACGGTTGATCAGGTCGGTCGGCGTCATGGCGTCCGCTTCAACGCCCAGCCACTCTTTCACCTCTGGTGACAGGGAGATGGACTTGGCCGACCGTTCAAAAATGCCGCCGCCCTTTGAAATAAGCTTAGTGTCATAATCCGCCCAGCTTGAGCGCGGCAGATCAAACAGACGCTTGCGCTCTTTCCAGTTAGCTTTGGCGTCACCCGGGTTGGGGTCCAGGAAGATATGCATATGGTTGAAAGCCGCCTGCAGGCGAATGGTTTTCGACAGCAGCATACCGTTGCCGAATACGTCACCCGCCATATCGCCCACACCAATAACCGTGAACTCATCCTTCTGGGTGTTGACACCCAGTTCGCGGAAATGGCGTTTCACGCTTTCCCAGGCACCCTTGGCGGTGATGCCCATCTTCTTGTGGTCATAGCCGTTCGAACCACCGGACGCGAAAGCATCCCCAAGCCAGAAGCCCTGGCCTTCGGAAATGCCGTTCGAGATATCAGAGAATGTCGCGGTACCCTTATCGGCCGCCACCACAAGGTATGGGTCGTCACCGTCGCGGCGCACCACGCTTTTCGGCGGCTTCACCTTGGCGCCCTTCAGGTTGTCGGTGACCGACAGAAGGCTTGAGATGAAGGACCGGTATGAGGCCACACCTTCCGCCATGAAGGCTTCCCGGTCGCTCATCGGCGGCAGCTGTTTCGGGAAGAAGCCACCCTTCGCGCCCTGCGGCACGATAACGGCGTTCTTCACCTGCTGCGCTTTCACAAGACCAAGCACCTCGGTGCGGAAATCCTCGCGCCGGTCAGACCAGCGAAGGCCGCCGCGGGCCACTGGTCCACCACGCAAGTGCACCCCTTCCACCTGGGGTGAATAAACCCAGATTTCGGCAAAAGGCTTCGGCTTCGGCATCTCATTGACCTCGCGCGAGCGGATCTTGAAAGCAAGCGCGCGCTCGTCCTGACGGTCCACAACGCCTTCCTGATAGAAGTTGGTGCGCTGCGTGGCCCGGATCACATTACCGTAAGCCCTGAGGATGCGGTCAGCGTCCAGGCTCGTGACGGCCTCAAGCAAAGACCTGAGGTCGGTCACTATATTCTGGGCCATGGTTTCGCGGTCCGCGCCTTCGTAGGCCGGGTCGAACTGCACCTTGAAAAGCGCCACTAGCTGAGCCGAAATTTCGGCATTGGCCACCATCGTGTCGGCGATATATTCCGGGGTATAGCCCATGCCGAGCTGGCGCAGATATTTGCCGTAAGCCCGCAGGATCACAATCTCGTCCCAGCGCATGCCGGCGGTCAACACCAGTTCATTGAAGCCGTCGTCCTCGATGGTGCCGTGCCAAACCTTGATGAACAGGTCTTCCACCAGCGGCTTGAGGCGCTCAAGCCCGAACGGGCTGCCTTCCGGGCGGTCGAGCGCGAAATCATGAATATAGCTCGTGACCTTGCCAGACACTTCATAGGAGTGCTCGGATAGCACCTTGAAGCCCATGTTTTCCAACACCGGCATACAGCTTGAAAGCGCGATCAACTGGCTGCCGTGATAGATTTTCAGTCGGTAGTGATTGGCGCCGTCATCAAGGTGACGGTAGAAATCAACCCGCACATCATCCTTGCCGCGCACGTCTTCGAGCTTCTGAACGTCATAAGCCGCCTGTGCCGGCGTGAAGGCCTCGATGTAGGCAACGGTGAAGCGGTTCTTATATTCGTGATGCAGCTTGTTGCCGTGCTCCTCACCGATCCGGTTCGCAAGCTCGGAATGAAGGCGGTCCATCCAGCCTTGTGCTGCCTCTGCGATCGCAGCGTTGATGTCTTCCTCGGAAGGCTTCAGCACCTCGCCCGGGCGGGTCCGGATAATGAAGTGCCAGCGCGCCAGTGCTTCCTCAGAGAGGTTGGCATAATAAACCGAGACTTCACCGTTATAGGCCTTGCACAGGATTTCCTCGATCGCGATCCTCAGGCCGGAGTTATAGTTTTCACGCGGCACATAGACGAGCGCCGAGACAAAGCGTTCGAACCTGTCCGGGCGCACAAAGGTGCGCGGGCGGGGGCGTTCTGTCAGCTGCAGGATGCCCATGGATGTTTCAAACAGCCAGTCTTCAGACACCTGGAACAGTTCGTCCCGCGGGAATGTCTCAAGGATATGGGCAAGCGCCTTGCCGGCATAGGACCGCTGGGCAAACTTGGACCGCTCCAGCACATTCGCAACCTTCTTGCGCACGATCGGCACATCGGTGGTGAACTGGTTATAGGAGAGCGAAGTGAAGAGACCGACAAAGCGGCGTTCGCCAATGGCCCTGCCTTCGCTGTCAAAGATTTTCACACCGATATAGTCCATATGGGACTGGCGGTGCACCGTGGATTTCACGTTCGCCTTGGTGATGATGAGCGGCTCAGGATGCGTCAGGAAGTGCCGGATTTCCGGTGACATAGGCGTCAAGCCGTCCTTGTCGCGCAGGACATTCCGCGCCGGGTCACGCAGGATACCAAGGCCTGACCCATCCACCCGGTTGAAGTCGAAGGTGGCAGGGTCACCGTCAAACCGGTATTCGCGGAAACCGAGGAAGGTGAAATGGTCTGACCCAAGCCAGCGCAGCAAGCGGATAGTTTCCTCGACCTCTTCATTGTCAATCGGTGGCGGGTTCACCGTCAGGCTGGCGACCGTCTCGTCGATTTTCGCCAGCATCGCACGCCAGTCGCTCACTGCCGCCCGCACGTCCGCGAGTGTGGCCCTCAGCGTATCTTCAATTTCCTGCAGCGCAGCTTTATCCGATTGGGCGTCGATCTCAATGAACATGTATGATTCATTGGCAGCGTCTTCGCCAGACGCTAGGCGCACACCCTTATCGTCGCGGGCAACCTGCAGGATCGGGTGATGCATCATATGGATGCGGTAATGAAGCGTAACCGCCAGGCAACCGGTGATCGAATCCACAAGGAAAGGCATATCGTCATTGACGATCTGCAGCACCGTGTTGCGGCTGGACCAGGAGCCCTTCTTGCCGCGCGGGTTCAGAACCTTGATCTGCGGCGTGCCCGAGGGGCGCTTCGCTGCCATGTCCCACATGCTGTGGGCGATGGCAAAAAGCGTCTCCGGATCCGCGCTCATCAGGTCGTCGGGACCCTGGGCATAAAAGCCCGTCAGAAATTTCTCAAACTCTTCAAAGGATTCGCCGGGCATGGTTTCCATGGCCAATCGGCCAATCTCCGCCATGACTTGTGCGCGTTGCTCATCCGTAGTCACTATATTGGTCCCTTCACAACCCTACCGGGCCTGGTTTCATGGTCTTATTTTATTTTGTCGGCAAAACGCCTGATAATGGCGTCCACCGTATTTTGCCCGACATCCGCCAGGCCCACCGCCTCTAGACCGCCGCCTTCTTTTGGGCGTGCTATCACAAGGCTGAATTCTTTATCTGAAGAGAGGTCATCAAGCGATACCCCCCGGACGTTACTCACCAGGGCTGCGGCCTCTGCCTGCCTGCGCTCTGCGGCACTGCCAACCTGGCCGCGCCGGGCAGAGCGTTCCCGCCGCACACACCCCTTGATGCCGCCAGGCTCATTCTCAAGGAACGCTGCGACGGTTTCTGAGGTTTCGCCCTGACGCACGGCATAAGCCAGCGCAGAGGCATATTCCGTCAGCCGGGTTTTGTCATAGTCCTTGCCGAAGGTGATCTTGAGCGCCGGCGTATAGGGTGCACGTTTCTGCGCCTTCAGGCCCGCCTCACGCAGAAGGGCGGCATAAGCATCCGGGTGCGCCTGACCTTCTTCATAGAGCTTGAGCGCAGCCGCGAGCGCTTCATACAGGCTGGAACAGCTGCCGCCATCCAGGTGCGCGACGCTGCTGGCTGCGCGCTCGCACGCACCCACTGCTTCGCTCATGTCATAGGTTTCGCCGTGCTCCACACCTTCGCGGCGGCGGAAGTTCACCACCACCATGGCGAAATGCGCCACATCGCCTGAATGGCTGAAAGGCAGCATGATGCCGCGGCAGTCCAGAAGGTCTTCGATAAATTCAAATTCGGCAGCGCGAATGCGGCCTTCTTCCGTTTCGAACTGGCCCAGCAGCGCGCTTGCGAAGGCGGAATCCGGGAAGGCATTCAGGTTAGTGCCCTTCAGGATTGGCTCTTCCAGCAGCAGGCCCACATTGTTGCCGATATAGCGCACGGTGGCGCCGCCTTCGGTAAACTCCAGAAGCAGGCTGTTGTTGCGGTATGGGGCAAGGCCTTCGGGCGTCAGCTGCGAGAACAGGGGAAACTCACGATCGCCTTTCAGCGAGTGCCAATAGTCAAACGCCCGGAGGTGCAGACGGCGCTCGTCGATATCGGCTCCCTTTTCACCATGAAAGTCGTCTTGGACGCCAGCATCGCTGGGCTCGTTATCGGATATGTCGTTTCGTGTGCCGTTCATGGCCAACAATTCGCTAAACCGTAAGGTAAACCGCCTGCAATATGCAGCGGCCCGTTCCCTCCCTAATGGCACCCAAAATCTGTGCTGGCAAGGAAGATCGGACTCAGTAGACGACTTTTTCGTAGATTATTCGTTAACAGCCCGCTTGCCAACGCTGTCACTTCGGTTCTGACGCCGATGTGAGGCCGTTCAGACTTGCGGGAATAGAATTTTTGCGCAACAAAGAGCTACCTGTGGGGGGACAATAAAAAGGGGACTCGCGCCATGTCAGCACCAGAATGCCCAATCAAAAAGTGGCAAAGCCTGACGGCAATGTTTTTCGACCAAGCCAGTGTGCTTGAGAAGAAGCCACTTCTGCACGCCAAGAAAGACGGCAAGTGGCAAACCCAGACCTGGGGCGAAGTGGCCCAGAAAGTCTGCCAGTTGGCCAGCGCCCTTGAAGAGCTGGGCGTGCGCGCAGGCGACCGGGTGGTGATTGTATCGGAAAACCGGCCCGAATGGCTGATGGCTGACTTTGCCGTGATGGCGCTTGGCGCTGTCAGCGTGCCGGCCTACACCACCTATACGGCGCGAGACTATCTGCACATTCTTGAAAACTCAGGCGCCAAGGCGGCGATTGTGTCCACAAAGGCGCTCGCGCGGACCTTCCTCAAGGCCGCCCACCAGTCGGATGAGCTTGAGCATTGCATCACCATTGATGAAGTGAAGCTTGAGCAGGCAGTGAATGTGAATGTGCATCACTGGGCCCAGGTGGTAGACACCCAAACGCCGGATATCGCCAAATACCGGAGCCTGGCGCAAAGCGTGTCGCGCCATGATATCGCCTGCCTCATTTACACAAGCGGCACCGGCGGGGCGCCCAAGGGGGTGATGATCCACCACGGCGCCATCCTGCACAATAGCGAGGCCGCCGCGATCGTCTTCGACGAGCTTGGGCTCAAGAACAACGCGTTCCTGTCCTTCCTGCCGCTCAGCCACGCCTATGAACATACGGCGGGCCAGTGCTGGCCGCTCACGATCGGTGCAGAAATCTGGTACGCCGAAAACCTTGATAAGCTGGCAGCCAATATGGCGGAAGCCAGCCCCACGGTCATGGTGGTGGTGCCACGGCTTTTCGAGATGCTGCGCACGCGCATCAGTCGGGGCATCCTGAAGGGCGGCGGCCGGAAAGCAGCGCTTTTCAACCGGGCGATTGAGCTTGGCACCAAGGCCTTCAAAGGCGAAGAGCCCCTGACGCTCAAGGAAAAGCTTGAAAACAAGTTCCTCGACCTGACGGTGCGGCGCAAAGTGAAGAAACAGTTTGGTGGGCGCCTGAAGGCGCTCGTCTCGGGCGGTGCACCGCTCGCGCCAGACGTGGGCGCCTTTTTCATGAGCCTGGGACTACCGCTCCTGCAGGGCTACGGCCAGACCGAAAGCGGCCCGATCATTTCGGTGAACCCACCGGCCGCACCAAAAATTCACACCGTGGGTACGCTTCTCGCGAACACCGAGGTAAAAATCGCCGAGGACGGCGAGATCCTGGTGCGCGGCGAGCTGGTGATGAAGGGCTATTGGCACGACGAGAAAGCCACGGCCAAAACCATTATTGATGGCTGGTTGCATACCGGCGATGTGGGCCGGTTCGACGAGGACGGCCACCTGGAGATCACCGACCGCAAGAAGGACATTATCGTCAACGCCGGCGGCGACAATGTCTCGCCACAGCGCATTGAGGGCATGCTAGCGCTCGAGGATGAAATCGCGCAGGCGATGGTTTACGGCGACCGCAAACCGCACCTGGTGGGCCTGATTGTGCCAGACGCGGAATGGCTCCGGGACTGGGCGAAGGAGAATGGCAAGGAAGGCGGCCTTGATGTGCTGCGGCACGACAAGGACCTGAGGAAAGCGATGGATGCAGCGGTAACGCGCGTGAACAAGCGCCTATCGAACCTGGAAAAGGTGCGCAAGTTTGCGATTGCCGGCGAGGCCTTCACCATCGAGAATGAACAGATGACGCCCACCCTGAAGCTAAGGCGGCATATCGTGAGCGAGATATACCGAGATACGCTTGAGGGGATGTATCATTAAGGTGCCGGTGCAAATGCTATGACCTCAATGAAAGATAAATTTAATCGCTGGTTCATTCCTGGGTTTATGCTGGTGTCTAGCGTTACACTTATTGTGATTGGCGTGCCCCGTTTTCTGCATGAATTGATGCTCGTACCTGGAACGCCTATCTTACACCAGGTAAATGCAGGCGAAGCTGTCTCTGAGGAAGAACTCAAAATACTGGAGAAATCCAGACTCGATGCCCTTGGCATCATTGAACTGCCAGATGCCTATTTAAACTTGGGGGCCTCATACCTCTACCGTGCACGCACGGCAACTGATCCTGTGGAGGCTCAAAAATATGCTGCCCTGACGATAGAGGTTTCGGAAAAGGGCCTCAAAATGGCACCGCTCAACACTTACGCCTGGTTCCGTGTAGCGACAGCAAATGTGATGCTCGGAAATTACCAGGAAGGTCTTGATGCATGGAGAACATCTATCGCCACGGCCAGATTCGAGCCATTCCTTCTACTTCAAAGCTTTCATCTTGGGACCATCCTCTACCAAGATATGGCCGACGAAGATGTTGAACTGCTCAAGGACCAAATAAGGATGGCCTATCGCTGGAATAAGCAGTATCTACGTAAATATGTGCGTGATAATAATCTCGTAGTTTGGATGGCCATACTATGCGAACCAGAAAGTGAGATAAAAAAATATTTAACGAATTAATAATTACAAGACACTATTTGATAGTATAGCAAAAAATCAAATTAAGACATTCAAACGCAATGAACAGATAATTAAATATGATGAAAATGATTTATTTAATTATAATGCTCTGCCCATTACCCTTTGCAAGCGCGCGGCCTGTCTGGGGCTATTTGTTCGCCGTGCTTGTGTCATTCGCGAGCGTGCTATTCATTGTTTTTTCAAAGTCTGCGAAAAATCGTAATTTACCAAAGATATTTTATTTACCTGTGGCCAGCGTTATATGCTTGATCTTAATGGGAGCTGCGCAAGTCTTTTTTGGCTGGTCAGTTGCACCTGAAGGTACAATACGAACGTCTATTTATGCACTCAGCTATTTGACTTTTTTCTTCCTAGTTTTTGAAAGCGTCAAGGACACCCTGAATCTGCCTGGCTTTTTCCGCATAATCGGATTAACTGTGACTGTTTATTCTATTTATGGCCTGGTCATATATTTTTCAGGCAATGAGAAGGTTTTATGGTTTGATAAGTGGACATCGCTCCAAGGTCTTACCTCCACCTTTGTGAATCGCAATAACTTTGCTGCATATGCGGGAATAGGCATTAACTGCCTGATCGCTTATTCTTTTTGGCTGTTGGAAACAACAAGCTCCAAACCCATCGTATCAAAGACCCAGCTTCTTGATTTCCTTAGCACACATTCAACACAAGCCATGGTTCTTACTCTAAGCCTAATGATAGTATTTACAGCGCTATTGCTAACCGGGTCACGAGCAGGCATCGTTAGCGTAATTATAGCCATTACCTATACTGGCGTTAGACTATATTTCCTATCGAGAAGCAGACCAGGAAGTCAAAGAAATGCCGCATCTCTCAACAAAATTTTACCCGTATTTCTCATATGCCTATCGGCAATGTTCGTTCTTAGCGGGGATCTAGTGCTAAACAGACTGAATTCAGGTTTGGTAGAAAATTACCGTCTAGAAATCTACCCTCTGCTCATCAACCTAATTCAGAGCGGTCCAGCTTATGGAACTGGGCTTGGGTCTTTTTCAGAGGTGTTTGCTCAGTACAGAACTATAGATCTGCACATTTTTCTTCTTAGAGCACATAATGACTATTTAGAAATTCTCTTAACTGCAGGACCATTCGCAGGAGGAATATTCATTGCGTTTCTCTTGTGTTTTGTAATGAGATTAATCCTTAGCAATCCGCCAACCTCTTCAATGAGGCCTTTCTCAATCGCGTCTACCAGTATATTGATCCAATTGGCCCTGCATTCCAGCGTGGACTTTCCGCTTCAAATCCCGGCAATTGCGATTACCGTGAGCGGTGTTATGGGTGCTAACGCGCTATTTTGGCACAATTATTTGGTTTCAAAATAATTGACCTTCCCCCGGCTTGAGGCCATTTCCTAGGTTAGGAACTTGATGGTTATCATGCCACGGCCTTCTCAGCTACAGGCAAGTTAGCGGAAGGAGCCGCAGGCGACTGGAAGCGTCTTGCCTGTAGCTTTGCAAACGTCGCCGGCGGCTGGTATCCGAGCGAACTGTGAGGCCGTTCTTCATTATAATGCTTTCTCCATTCGTTGATGACTGAACGAGCCTCCTTGAGGCTCATGAACCAGTACTGGTTGAGGCAGTTGTCTCTGAAGGTACCATTGAAGCTCTCGCAGAATGCGTTCTGCACCGGTTTGCCTGGCTGGATGAAATTGAGCTTCACCCCTGTCCTTTACGACCACAGGAACATGGCCTTGCTAGTAAGCTCCGGGCCGTTGTCCAGAACAATCTCCCGAGGTAGGCCGTATTGGTTGCCAAGGACATCCAGGAAAGCCGCCAACCGCTGGCCTGAGATGGAGGTATCAACCAGTTGGCCGACACACTCGCGGGTGTAATCATCCACAATATTGAGGGTGCGGAAGCGCCGACCTGTCGCCAACTGTTCTGACACAAGATGGCGTAAACGCCCGCTTCGCGAACCAGGGACCACCTCTCTGTCTGCCGTGACGGCAGAGCCATCGACTGGCGCGGAACGTTAGGCAGCTTGCGCCGCTTCTTCGTGCGGACCTGTAGACCCTCTTCCGTATAGAGGCGGTATGTCCGTTTGGCATTTTGCACCAGGCGTTCCTGTTTAAGGAAAGCATGCAGCATCAGGTAGCCATAGCGGGGATAGCGTTCCGCCAGTTCCTTGAGGCGCAGACGTAGGGAAGCATCACAGCGGCGACGGCCGTTATACTGGACTACCGATCTTGATATGCCAACAAGCCCACAGGCACGGCGCTCAGACAGCAACTTGCCTGAGACAAGATGCTGAACCTGCTTGCGCCTGACCGCGGGCTTTACCACTCCTTTGAAAGCAATTCCTTCAAGGCAGCGTTGTGTCTCCGCTTCGCTCCGTCAGCTTCGCAAACGAGCATCTGATCGGCTAGAAGCTTCTTCAGTCGAGCGTTCTCCGCCTCCAGCGACTTGAGCTGCCTGGCATCAGACACATCCATGCCACCATACTTTGACTTCCAACGGTAAAAAGGTCTGCTCGGCGATGCCATGTTTGCGGACGAGGTCCTTAACCTTCATCCCCGCAGCATGCTCCTGCAGGATCGTAATAATCTGTTCTTCTGAAAATCTTTTGCGCTTCATAATTGGATCTCCTGATCATCGTTTTACAGAAAATCCTAACTTTAGAAACGGCCCTATTTACGGGGGAAAGATCAAAGCAACCCTGCCCCTTTCTTTACCAACGGTTTTGCCGGATTGCCGACAACAGTAACTCCAGGCTCTACATCGCGGGTCACGATGGCCCCCATCCCAACTGTCGCCCCTGCACCAATATTTATGCCCTGCCGCAACACGGCACCAGCACCAATGTATGCATGATCTCCGATGACAACATTGCCATTCACCTTTGCCCCAGGAGCAAGAGTGACAAAGTCGCCGATCACACAATCATGCTCAACATATGAGTTAAGGTTTGCATGAAAACACTGCCCAATACGTATATTTGAAGTAAGAACGACAAAGGGAGAGAGGCATGCACCGCCTCCTATAACAACATCATCCATCTGAACCACTGACGCTGCTCGAGCTTCAACCAGTGGGATGCCGACGGCCGCGCATTTCTCCGCAAGCGTCTGGCGAATCCTGGATGCCGCAATGGCGATATTTACAGACTTAACAGATGCCTTACACTCCAGAAAACTTATCCAGTCGACAATTGAGTGGCTATTGATAAAACTAGGAGCTTGTCCATCATCAATAAACACCAATTCAGAAGTGGGGTATTGGTCCCGGAGCAAGGGCATAATCCCCCGTCCACAGCCAGCTGCACCGTAAACACCAAGCAAGTGTTTCATGAACTGGTACCCATTTCCTGTGTATAAATATCCTGCAGGACCTGTTCTATTTTATCTAACCGTCGGCGTAACTCAAAAACTTCCGACTCCGTATAATAGCCCAAGAGAGCACCAACACGAGGCGTCCAGCCGTTATCAGTGCTCCATTTTGTAATGTTCAAAATACCATCCCCGGTTTGAACATCGAAGCTTTCGTCAGAATAAACCCTCAGGATGCGGCCAGGCACCCCGATTTCCGCTCGTTCCGCAAAGCTTGCTTTAAACACAATGATTTTATGATCCCGACAAAAAGTAAAAGCTCCAGGATGCGGCGGAGCACTAGCGCGAACCAACCTTATGAGGTCAATGCGCGAGGCACGCCAGTTAAGCCACCCATCCTCTGGTGCACGACGACCAAGCCATGTTGCTTGGTTATGATCCTGTTCAACCGAGGATAATTGGCCTTTTACAAGACGCGGTAACCATCGTTCAAGTGCACGCTGTTCGGCAGCAAGTAACTTACATTCGACCTCAGCTGCATCATCCGCATCAGTGATGACAAAGGGCTCTTGAACGAAAATCGGCCCATCATCAACGCCGTCCCTCAACTCAAAAAATGTTGCTGCCCCGTTCTTTTCTTGAAGGATAAGCCACGCAAGCGCAGCACGCCCACGACCATGTGGCAAAGCTGTCGGATGGAAGCCGATATTGACACCGGCCGCAATGTTCATCATTGACTTAGGGAGCATCTGTGACAACCCAACCACAAATAAGATATCAGGACCGAAGGCTCTTAAGCTTTCTTCACATTCGGTTACATGACGAAATCCCTCGAAAGGCAATTCCCGTACTTTGGAAAGGTGTCGAAGATCTCGCCAGCCAGAAACATAGGTAATCTCTTCCGGCTCATAGCCCCACACCTTTATCTTCTCGAATCCATGGTATATAAGCGACCGAATGAGTGTCTCGGTTGAGGCTACACCTCCGACAACGGCTATTCTCATAAAGAGCCCTCGAATTTTTCTTCGCCAAAAACCACCACAAGGATAGTCTTCAATATAAGCATCACGTCAAGGAACAAAGATTGCCTATCAACATATTCTATGTCCTGCTCCCATCTTTTCTCCCAAGACAAAACTGTGTTACCACGTGTTTGTGCTAACCCAGTGATGCCTGGGCGAACCTCGAAACGGCGCCATGCCCAATCCGGCATACTATCCTTGGTTTCCTCGAGGCAAGGCCGCGGTCCGACAAAACTCATATCACCAAGGATAACATTTAAGACCTGTGGCATCTCGTCGATTTTGAAACGGCGCAAGAAACGCCCCGCAGCAAACACACCGGGCCCGAGATTTCCCACTTGGGTTGTAGCATTACGGCTCCTGTCAACTTTCATAGTGCGCAATTTTAATATCCTGAATGATTGGCCATCTCGCCCCACCCTAATTTGCACAAAAAATACTGGTCCTGGCGAACTAAGCTTGACTGCAAGTGCCCCCAAAAGGATAGGAACTGCAAACAATGACATTGCGCAAAGGCCGAAAAAAAGGTCCAGTAGTCGTTTTCCTCCACATCGATATATCATCGCTGGTATTCGCCCAAAAGCACAAACCCTTCGGCTGCATCAACCCCAATATGGGTACCACGAAATGTGGCCAAAGCCCGCAACGCCGCAATAGAGCGAGGCAAGTTATTCGCCTGAATTTGACTGGCGTAAGCCCTCATGGCATCAAGCTTACGCTCGAGAGTCATCGATATGTTTATATAGACATTTGGTTGGAAAGCTGGCGCAAGAAATGGTGGTGCCAAGTGAGTTTCGGATAAAGTCTCATATGCAAGTACACGTCGGATGCCCCTTGCTGAATCAAGATAGGGGCGTGTAGCGACCGAAACGCCATAAGCAATGGCGCCATGGTCTTTGTGCAAATCAAAAGCGAAAGGTATGTAAACCTCACATGGGTCAATTTCAACCAGTAGGTCACTGATTACCCTGTTAACCTCATGTGACGGAGCTATATCCAAGCACGCAGCAGGAAGTTCACGAAACAACGGA
>Ga0209273_10000391_pt1 | contig 59157 bp, 56 predicted proteins | sample tdAd471_FD_187126 | JGI IMG/M metagenome (GOLD analysis project Ga0209273, IMG submission 187126) | Marine sediment microbial communities from the Atlantic coast under amendment with organic carbon and nitrate - tdAd47.1 (SPAdes)... | ecosystem: Environmental > Aquatic > Marine > Coastal >...
GGGAAAGAACTCGTCGGGCAGCGTCTTCGAGAATTCCGAGTAATCGATCCGAAAATCTTCGATGTTGATGCGGGATTTGGGAACGCCGGTCGTGCCGCCGGTTTCAAACACCGAAACGGGCTTGTCCGCGAGACCCTTAGGAACCCAGCGGCGGACTGGGCCGCCTCGCAACCACTCGTCCTCGAAGAGCGGAAACTTCGTGAGGTCGGCGAAGGAGTTCACGTCCGTCAACGGGTTGAAGTCGAACGATTTCGCCTTCTCCAACCAGAAGGGACACCCGGTCTCTGGCGAAAAGTGCCACTGGACCGTCTCGCGCACATGGGCGTCGAGCCGGGTTTTGGCTTCATCAATCTGCGCCCGGGAGGCGCTGGGAACTGTGGCGAGGCTCATGGGAACTTCTATTGTGCAAAAAACGCGGGGAACACAAGGGCGACGGGCGTCGATTAGATGTTACGTATAGGGTCTACAATATACGTAGTCTATGAAGACCAAGCTGACACTTTCGATCGATGAGGAGCTCTTGCCCAAAGCGAAAGCCGCAGCTCGTAAGAAGGGCCGCTCGCTCTCTGAGTTGGTTGAGGATGCGCTCAGAGAACTAAGCGCACCTCCGTCGAAGTCGATCGTCGATGAGTGGCGTGGAGCGTTCGAGCCGGCCGAGCGGCAAGACGAGCGCTACAAGTACCTGGCTGAGAAGTACCTGTGAAGGTCCTGCTGGACACCGATGTCCTGGTCGACGTGGGTCTTGAGCGCCCCGGATTCGCTGATCCAGCCACGAAACTCCTTCGGGCGATTGAAGAGCGTGCCTGCGAGGGGTTTCTCGCTTGGCACAGCGCAGCCAATCTTTACTATCTGATGCGGCCGAAGCGTGGAGGCGACGACGCGCGGCGCCTGATCGGTCGGCTGACCGAGATCGTGGAGATTCCCGCCACGGATACAAAGAGTCTTCGCCAAGCCGCAGCGCTGCCGATGGCCGATTTCGAGGACGCCATGCAGGCGGTCGCGGCTCTGGCGTGCGGCGCGGACTTCATCGCTACGCGCAATCTGAAGGATTATCGAAAGTCTCCCGTACCGGCTGCGGCTCCCGAGACGATCCTCGCTCTGCTCTAGCCCTATTCGCCCGCGATCGCGTACAAGTGCGACCGCGTCATGATGTACAACACGCCGTTGGCGACCACAGGCGTTGAGTAGATCGTATTGCCGAAGTTGATCTCCGACAGCACCTCCAACGAAGCCCCCGCTTCGAGAACCGAAACGTCGCCGTCCTCGTCGCCGATCAGGACTTTGCCGTCCACGACGTAGGGCGAACCCCAAACCGCCGCCAGCATGTCGTGCTCCCAGTGCATCTTGCCGGTCTTGACGTCGAGCGCGTGCAAGAAGCCGGAGAAGTTGACGGCGTAGAGCACGCCGTCATGGATCGCGACAGTGGAAATCGTCCGCCGGAAGGGGTGATGCCACACGACGCCGGACTCGCTGATGTCGCCGCGCTTCGTCGCATCCACCGAGTAGAGGTGGCCGACGCCCTCGCCGTGCTCCGGGTCTTGTCCCACGGCGATAAAGACCTGGTCGTCGTAGATGACCGGCGTGGCGATGAGATTGTTGCGGTCGCCGCGGCCTTGCTTCCATTCGGAGTCTTTCGGGTTGGCGTCAAACTCCCACAGGATCTCGCCCGTCTTGGGTTCGTACCCGCGCAGCCATCCGTCGCCGCCGGCGAAAATGACCTGCTCGACGCCGCCGATCGTGCCGTAGGCGGGGGACGACCATTGTCCGTGCAGGATGTCCATGCCCGGCGAAGCGTCCTCCCAGACGATCTCTCCGGTGTGGCGGTTGAGCGCCAAGAAGCTCGGGCTGCGCGGCGAGGGGATGTTGACATGGCTTTCGTCCACGCCGTTCGACGTATTGACGTACAGCATGTCGCCCACGATCACCGGCGACGTCGCCGCCATGTTGTGCGGGAAAACCCCCAACTCGTCGTACATGTCGAGCGACCAGAGAATGTCGCCGTCAATCTCCGACGTGTTCTTCTCGTCTTTGAAAGGGCCGTCGTTCTCGCCGTCCCGGAATCCCTCGACGTCCGCTGCGACCACTTCCGCTCGCGAAGAAACGTAATAGGCGACGCCGTCGACGATGGCGGGGGAAGAGCAGACGCCCTGCTCCGGCCAATCGTTCACCCGGCCCGACTCCATCTTGTCGTGCGCGATCTGCCACAGGAACTCGCCCGTCTTCTCGTCAAAGACCATCAAGACGCCCTTGTCGCCCTGGACCTCCGGATTGCGTTCGAGTTGGTTGTTGGTCCCGACGAACACTTTGCCGCCCGCAACAATGGGGTTGCCGTAGGACTGCGAGCCGATCTCGGCGGACCATTTCACATTCGTATTCGACTGAATGTCCCAAGTCCGCGGGATGCCGGTCTCGTCGGAAACCATGTTGCGGTCTGCGGTACCGCCCCACATCGGCCAATCAGCCGCCCAGGCGGCGGAAGCGCCGACCAGTGCAAAAACGAGGAAGAGTTTGAGTTTCAGCATCGTCGTCCGTATCTCTAGCGAGCCATCGGTTGGACGGCTAAGTTGTCGTAGTAGACGTCCGCGGAGGAGTATCCGTAAATCCCGGGACTGCCGTGCGTGTGCCCGATCTCGTCGGTCGCCTCCACCGTCCATGCGTCCGGCTCGGGTTCATCGCGCGGCCAGACTTTGGCGCGGATCGTCGTCGGTTGATTCTCTCCGGTGGGCTCCACGCGAACCTTCATGCGGTACCAGACGTCGGGATCCCAGCGAAAACGAATCTCCTTCACAAACCGGTCAAATTCAGACATCCAAGTCCGAATCATCAACTTCTGAGCGTTGCCCATCATCGCCACCGTATAGCGGTGCGAAACGAGACCGGCGTCGGGCATGCGGCGGCGCATTTCCGTCGCGCGAATGTCGACCGCGATTTCGTATCCGGCGTCGTCGGGTTGTCCGACGTAGACAGTCCGGCGCCAGCTCCGCTTGTTCGCCGACGGTTTGAGGTAGACCTTCTCGCCGTCGAGCTCAGCCCCGCCGAAGGCCCCTCGGGAGGCGGTCCAACTCGCCGGTACGCCCTTTTCCGGCAAGCCGGAGAAATCCATCTCAAAGGGAATCTGTTGGCGTACGGCGACCACGGCTTGTCCTACGACGTCGCCTGCCGTCGCGACGACCATACCGCCGCTCGGCTGGTTGTCGGCGGCTACGGTCAGCATGCCTGCACCCGCGATCGACGCAGAGAGCCCGTCGCCGACGGTCCACTCGACGCCCCGCGCGTTGCCGATCAATCGCCCGTGGTCGTCAAACGCCTGAGCCCGAAAGCGCTGGGTCTCGCCTGGCCGCAGCACCACTTCCGCCGGGCTGACTCGAATGTGCGTCACATCCGCGCCTGCCGGGGCCTTGCTGGATGAGCCCAGTATCCGGACGGCCGGATTCGACTTGGCCGACGGCGTGCCGAAGGCATACAGCGTGTTGTTCGTCGGGAAAAAGACCACGCCGTTGGCGATCGCCGGCGAGCCGTTGATTTGGGTCGCCGATCCGTCTTCTTCTTTGAACTCGTCGTGATCCGTCTTCTCCGGGCGATTGCGGCCGTTGAGCTTGAAGATGTGGAGCTGTCCGTCGACGTCGGAGACGTAGAGTTTGTCGTCGCCCACGACCGGGGAGGCGCGCTGCGCGATTCCCAGGTTCTCCTTCCATAGCTGTTCGCCGTTCTTGACGTCGAACGCGGTCAAATTCGCCGAGTTGTCCACGTGATAGAGGATCCCGTCCGCGACCACGGGTGAAGCGTAGCCGCCGGTAAACCCTTCGACGCGCCAGAGTTCGGCCGGTTTGCCTTCTGCGACCTGGCCGGCGTCCAGCGCCACCAGACGGCCCATCGCAGTCGACCCGTCGGAGTTCTCCTCCGAGTGCGAGGCAAACACCGTCGTGCCGTCGACCACGACAGACGAGTTGATGCCGCGTTTGGAAATCGAGAAGCCCCAGACCTTTTGACCCGTCTTGACGTCCAGCGCATAAACGCCTCCGTCGCCGTTGCCGTCGATGAGCAGACGTCGCCCGTCGATCTCGCGCACCACGGCCGAGGAGTACGTCGTGTCATAGGGCGCTTTGCCCGGCGTGGAAATCCACACGGTATCTCCCGTGGATTTGTTGAGCGCGTAGTAGCGGTGGCGCGGGATGAAGTTCGGCCCGAACCCTGCGGTCAGAAAGCTGACGACCAGCAGGTCCTCGTCCAGTACCGGGAACGTGGTCCGTCCGCCGAAGCCGGAGATGCGTCCGATCTGCTCGCTCAACGAACGCACCCACAGGATCTCGCCGTCCGGCTTGAACGCCGTCACGCGACCTTCCACGCCTTGCGTATAGATCACTCCGGTCGCGGGGTCGCCCACAGGGCTCGACCACCCGACGCGATGGTGAGGAATATCCGTCTGATAAACGTTGTAGCGGTGGTCCCAGCGGACCGCGCCGGTCTCCTCGTCGAGGCAGACGACCTGCTCCTGCCACTTCGTCGCATCCTGCGGCTCAGCAAGTCGAATCACACAGACACGCCCGTCGATCACTATGGGAGCCGAGCGTCCGCCCACGTCGGCCTTCCAGAGCAAGTTCTCGCCGTCCGGCGACCAAGAGGCGGGCAAGCCCGCGTCCGGCGACAGGCCGTCCGAGTTGACGCCGCGCCAGGAGGGCCAGTCGGCGGCGGAAGCCGTCAGGGCGCAGATCGACAGAAGAATCAGAGCTTTGTGCATGGCTGGGACGGGGCTGGACGAGCCGTTTTCAGGCCCAAAAGCCTCTTGAGTCTATCAAAGGAGACGACGGTCGCCGGGCGCCAGGTTACCGTGGAACAATGGCGGACTACCCGTCCGCAATGCTCCGTATTCTCGCCATCCTCGCCGCCATCCTCTCCTCTTGGCCGCTCCAAGCCCACGATTTTGAGATCTCTTCGGCAGTCGTGATCTTGGGGTCCGAGGGCGCGGTGCAAGTCGACGTTTCACTCGACGCTGACGCGCTGGCTCTGGGGCTGCCGCTCGACGCCTCGGTCGAAGAGGTCGGAGCCGCTATTTCAGAACTCTCGCCGGAACAAGTCGAGCGGGCCAGGAGCGAGTCCGAAGTCCTGGTTGTTCTCCTGGCGGACGGAGTCCCGCTGCCCCTGCGCGCGGAGTTCCCCCACCAGGGAACGCCCGCCGTCGACCCGCCGCTGGTACTAGGCGGGCTTGCTCGTCTTCGCGGCGAGATCCCCTCCGGGACGCGAGAACTCGTCCTCCAAGCCGACGAGCGCCTCAAGACCGTCGAGCTCAAGTTCTTCGACCCGGCGCGGCAGGAACCGGCCGCCTACCTCGTGAACCCGGGAGAACCGAGCCCGCCCTACCCGCTGGGCGACGGCGCTCCGGTTCAACAGGACGTCTTCGTGCGCTACCTCGTCCTCGGCTTCGAGCACATCCTGCCCAAGGGCTTGGACCACATCCTGTTCGTCCTCGGCCTCTTTCTGCTCGGTACCCGTTGGAAGCCTCTGCTGTGGCAAGTCACCGCCTTCACCCTGGCCCACTCGATCACGCTGGCCCTGGCGATGTCGGGCGCCGTCTCATTGCCGTCCCAGCCGGTCGAGGTGTTGATCGCTCTTTCCATCGCCTACGTCGCGGTCGAAAACCTCTGGACGAGCGAGCTCAAGCCGTGGCGGCCCTTCGTCGTCTTCGCCTTCGGCCTCCTGCACGGACTCGGTTTCGCCGGGGTGCTTGCTGAACTCGGAGCCCCCGCGGCACGCCTGTTCGAATCCGTGCTGGCCTTCAATCTCGGCGTCGAAGCGGGACAACTCGCCGTCATCGGGCTGGCCTTTGCCTTTGTCGGTTGGTACCGCCGCGATCCGAATTACCGCAAGAGGGTCGTCATCCCGGTCTCGCTCGCCATCGCAGCCACAGGGCTCTACTGGGCCGTGGAGCGCGCCGTCGGTTGAGTGCCAGGTGATATGTTGAACGCTTGTTCACCCTCAGACTATTTCTTTGTTTCGTGTCGTTCGTGGTGTTTGCCGAGGCTCAAACGGCTTGTCTCGTAGAGACCCTGGCGGGCGACTTCTCCGGACCTCCTCCGGGCGAGGGCGGCCCGGCACTGGAAACCGAACTCGCGGGCCCATTCGACCTCCGCGCGGCCTCCGACGGATCGTTGCTGATCTCCGACCCCGCCCACAACGGCATCCGTCGCGTCGATGAGGAGGGAATCATCTCTTCTCTGATCGGCAGCGGCCGCCCCGTCTCCACCGGCGACGGCGGTCCGGCTTCCCAAGCTGAGACGGTTGCTCCCCTTTCGGTCGCCGTCGGCTCCGACGGATCAGTCTACTTTGTGGAGTCCGGACGCATTCGGCGCATTGATTCGCAGGGCGTCGTCTCCACTATCGCGGGCAATGGCCAGACCGGCCCCGTCGAGTTCGGCGTCCCGGCGGTCGACACGCCGGCGGTTGGATCACCAATCGTCGTCGACTCGCAGGGAGTCGTCTACGCCCTTTCCTCGATCAACCGCCAGGTCTATAGGATCGGAGCCGACGGACTAATTACCCTGTTCGCGGGCAACGGCCTGAAGTCTCAGGGACAGTCCTCCTTTGAAGGCGAGGGGGGCCCCGCCGTGGAAGCTTCGCTTTTCTCCCCCCGGGATCTCGTCGTCGATTCAAACGACCTTGTGTACATCCTCGATTCCTCGGTATTTGATCCTCGAGTCCTGCTGGTCCAGGCCGACGGAACCATCGTCACTTACCTGGGCGGGTCCAGCGCCGGGCCGAGCCCGGATGGGACGCCTAGATCGCAGATTGGCCTGATTGGAGCAATGGGTCTTGAGATCGATGCGGCCGACCATCTTTATTGGAGCGACGGCGGAGGCATCCGTCGCGTCGCCCCCGGGGGAGAGCTTGAGACTGTAGTGCCGACCGGCGGGCCGATGAGCCGCTTCGCCGTCACGGCTGACGGCGGCGTATTCGTTCTGCGGAACCGTCAGGCGTTGGCCGCGGCCTCGGACGGTTCGCTCACAGCCCTGGCCGGTCTCGGTCCCGCATCGTCTTGGGGGGAAGGGGGCCCCGCCCGCAACGCTCGTATCGAGTCCGTCGGGGGACTAGCCGTCGGGCCCGACGGCTCGATCTATTATGCTGACTCCTCGATGGCCCGAGTGCGGGCCATCCGTCCCAACGGAATCATGGAGCGCGTTGCGGGAACCGGAGAAACCGTTGGTCCCGGAGACGAGGGCATGGTTGCGATCGATGCAGCCGTAGGGCCCAGCGGCCTAGCCGTCGACCCGCAAGGCCGCGTCCTCTTTAGCGAAGAGAGCCGGTCGCGATTGGTGCGCATCGAGACCGACGGGACGCTGACGCGAATCGCTGGAGACGGCCTCAACCGCGGCGACTGCCCAATCTTTCAGTGCGGAGACGGAGGACCGGCCCGCGACTCCGTGTTGTTGAGGCCTCGTCGTATCGCCGCCGATTCGGTCGGCAACGTCTATATCCTTCAGCGCAACCCCTCCCGAGACCCTGCACCCCGCGACTGGATCCGTCGCATCACGCCGGAGGGGACGATAACAACCCTGGCCGTCCCGCCGCCCGCGCAATCGGCCTGGACGTTTACCGCTCGCCCTGGAGGCGGCGTGCTGGTCGCCACCGCGCAAGGCTTCCTGACCAACCTCTGGTCCTATTCCGCCGACGGCGAGTTCACCGCCGTCCCCGGCGTCTCCGGCGCTCTCTTCCCGGGAGGCGCCCTGGCCGTCCACCCCAACGGAGAGCCCTACTTTGAAGAAGGCCCGTCCGTTCGCCGATTCGATGCTCAGGGCAAGAAGCGCCAAGTGGTCGGCGATCGAGCTTTTGGGACCGAGGGCGGGGATGGTCCGGCCGCCGACCTGCGCTTCTCGACGATTCGAGAGATCCTGCTCACACCGGAAGGCGACCTGATCATCGCCGACAGCGGGCGCGGCAGGATCTTCCGTGTTCGCAACGCCGCTTCCTGTCCCGCTAATCCACGCCCCCAAATCTCCTTCGGGTCGCCGCTCCGCAACGGAGCGTCGTTCTCTCCGGACATCTCGCCCGGAACGATCTTCTCTGTTTTCGGACTCGACCTCGGGCCCGAGACTCTCGCGACGGCTCAGCTATCGGACAACAGCTTCCCCACCGAGGTCGGTGGTACGCGCGTCCTTGTCGACGGCGTTCCGGCGCCAATGATTTTCTCGCTGGAAGGCCAGATCAGCGGCATCCTGCCTTGGGGTACGGATCCCAACTCAGCCTCGGTTACGGTTGAGAAAGACGGAATCGCGTCTTCACCGGCGCTCGTCCAACTACGGCCCGCCTCTCCAGCCTTCTTCACCTTCGACTCCTCCGGCAGCGGCCCGGTCGCGGCTCTGAACCAAGACGGGACCGTCAATACCAACGACAATCCGGCTGCCCCAGGCAGCATCGTGGTCTTCTTCGCCACCGGCTTCGGCCCCTCCGACCCGCAGAGCCCGGACGGAGCCTTGGTCCAAGCCCCGCTTCCCATGCTCGCCACCGCGCCCACGCTGCGCATCAACGGCACGGAAGCCGAGTTGCTTTACGCCGGGCCCGCCCCCGACCTCGTGTCCGGCGTCGTCCAGCTCAACGCCCGCATCCCAGCCGAGACCAGCGCAGGTCTGGCCCGAGTCGAAGCTCAATCCGGCGATCAGCGCTCACCCCTCACCCAAGTCCACGTCGGACCCTAGTCCTTTCCCTGGGCCACGACAACGAAGCCTCCGCCCTCAACGACGACGTTCTGCCGATCGCCGTTCGGCCAGACGATCTCCACCGACTCGCAGCATTCCGCCTCGCCCAGGCCGAAGTGCAGGTCCAAACTGCTCGACGACAGGTAGCTCCCCGCCGCGCTGACAAAGTTCGTCTGTTCCAGACCACCGGAGGCACGGACGGTCACGCGAGCTCCCACTGCATCACGGTTGTCCGCCGTTCCCGCGAGCCGTAGCGTGAGGCTCTTCCCGGCCTCCGCCGTCACGTTGCGTAGGACCAGCGCCGGACCGTCATTCACGTTGACCACAGCGTCCACCCTGCCGTCTTGATCCAGGTCCCCGAACGCGACTCCTCGTCCCGCGACGCGCCGTCGAAAAACTTCTCCGCCGCGCCCAGCCGCGTCATAGAAGCGGCCGAACAACCCGCGAGCGAGCATGAGCGGCTCCCGATGGGCGAGGGCGGGGTCGGTGTCGGCGATGTCGTCCATCACATGACCCTGCGCGACGAGCAGGTCCCGCCAGCCGTCATTGTCGAGATCGACCAGCCCCATCCCCCAACCCGAGCGCAGCTCCGACAACGCCGCCAGCCCGCTGCCCTCCGAGATCGGCTGAAAGCCCAGTTCGTCTCTGTGGTAGAGCCAATACCCCTGCCGACCCAGAGCATTGACGAGAAGGTCCGCGGCCCCGTCCCGGTCTGCGTCGGCCCACACCGCGCCCATGCCTGCGTAGTCGCGGCCGTCCGCATCATAGGCCGCGCCCGCCGCAACGCCGATCTCTTCCAGTCTCTTCCCTTCCCCATTGCGGAACAGTTGCTGCGGATACGAATCGTTGGCGACAAAGACGTCAATCCAGCCGTCCTGGTCGTAATCCCCCAGCGCCACGCCCAGTCCCTTCCCAGGATGCTCATCGAGTCCCACCACTTCCGACACATCCTCAAACCGGCCGCCGCCCAAGTTTCGATAAAGACGGTGCGCAACGGCCCCAAATAGCTTCGGATGGCAGTACGAGCGGCGCTCGGGCAGGAACGCCCCGCAGGGCCGGCTTTTTGATTCGTCCCAATCCAGGTAGCGCGCGACGAACAGATCGAGCAGGCCGTCGCGGTCGAAGTCCAGGAAGGCCGCCGCGCTCGACCAGCCTTCGCCTGCAACCCCCGCCGCCTCGCCCACCTCTTCAAAGCCGCTTTCGCCGTCGTTGCGATAGAGGCGGTCCGCGCCTACGTTGGAGACGAACAGGTCCGGGTCCCCGTCGTTATCGAAGTCGCCGACTGCGACGCCCATGCCCACTCCGTCTCCGGCCAGGCCAGCCGTGTCGGTCGTGTCCCTGAACTGCCAGTCGCCCAGATTGCGGTAGATCCGATTGCCTCCCGGCGCACCGTCGATGAAGTAGATGTCGAGCCGACCGTCGCGATCGTAGTCCAGCACTGCGACGCCCGATCCCATCGCCTCCGGCAGCAGCTTCTCCGGCGTCTTCTGGGCGTTGTGCTTGAAGTTGACTCCAGCTCGCGCAGCAACCTCTTCGAACTGCTGAGCCAAGGCGGCCGAGCAGCAGCAGAGAGCGCAGAGCATCACGAACGCACGCATGCCGATCCCTCTAGGGTGACATCCGCGGCGGCGCCTGGGGCGACGGCGCCAAAGTGCTGGTCGTCTATTTCCGAAAGCAGGTCAGGCCGAACCAGCAGTCTCCCAACCTCGGTATTCGCTGCGTCCAGGACTCCGACTGACGCTGCGGCATCCCATCACCCGAGCGGCCGTAGCCCACCCCATCCACGGCTGCTAGGATGGCCCCTTGAGCGTGCCGGTCAAGGTTCTTGCGGCTCTCCTCGCCCTGTGGGCGGTTCTCGTCGCGCCGACCCTGCTGGAGCAGCGCGCGCAAACCGATCGTCTCGCCGCCGCCCTGGGTGATCGCTCGCCCGCGGCGCGTCAGGCCGCCCTCGACGATCCTGCCTTCCGGGTGGCTCAGTCGATCGCCGCCGTGGTTCCCGAAGACGCCTGCGTAACCGTGATTGCCTACGCCGGGCCTGCCGCCGTCGACTATTACGACCCCCGCTTCGACTACTTGCTCTATCCGCGTCGATCTCGGGTCGTCGCCGATTCCTCGGCGGGCGGAGACGACTGCGGATACCTAGCCGTCTTCCGAGACACGCAACGCAACCTCGCCGCCGAACCCTTCAAGGGCCAATGGGGTCAGCAAGCCTTGGACGCCCGCTTAGCGGCGCTCGAAAAGGTGGGCGGCGAGGACGGCGTTGACGTCTACCGGAGGGGGCGATGATCCCGCTCGGCTTGGCGCTCACCACGCTCCTCGGCTGGCTCTGTCTCCCGCGCAAGGTCGCGCCCTCGCCCATAGCAGGTCTCGCCTTCGGATTCGGACTCGGGGCCTTCGCCCTCTCGGTCGAGATGTTTCTACTCGCCACCGTCGGCGTGGGCTGGAACGCCTGGGTCTTGTTGCTTCCGCTTGCGGCCCTGGCCGGCTGGAGGCTCACCCGCGAGAAACCCTCCCTTGAGATCTCCTTTCACTGGGCTGACGGCGTCGCTCTAGCGGCCGTTCTGGCCGCCCTTTGGGTTTGGTTGCCGGGCGAGCGTCTGATGCCGCTCACCAGTCAGAGCTGGGACGCCTGGGCGATCTGGCTGTTCAAGTCGAAAGCCTTCTACCTCGACGGCGCCGTCGCTCCCTATCTCGAACGATCAGGCGAATTCACCGGCCAACCCGGCTACCCCCTGCTGACGCCGCTCTATGGGACCTTCCTCTACCTACTGAACGGCGGTATCGACGACTACGCCGCCAAACTGATGACGCCGGCGTTCTTCCTGGCGCTGCTCGGCGCCGCCCACTCGTTGCTCGTTCGGCTCGCCCCGCGTCCGGCGGCTGGCCTCCTGACGGCCATGCTCGCGCTCACGCCGCAACTCGGTCGCGGTGCCTTCGCTCAAGCGGGTTACGCCGACGTGCCTCTCGCCCTCTACACCCTCTGCGCCGCCGGTTTCCTAACGCTCTGGCTTCGCGAGAGGAGCCTGAGCTTGCTTGCCGCAGCCTCCATTGCGGCGACGGCCGCCGCCTGGACCAAGAATGAGGGGCAGCTTTTTCTCGCAGCCTTCGCCCTCATCGTCGCCGTCGGCCTCCTCCGCAAGAAGTCCCCGCCCATTCACTGGGCGACGGCCTTTGCCCCGGCCGTCCTCCTGCTGGGGCTGTGGTCCATCGTGCGCTCATCCGCCGCCGTGGAAGCCGCCGGGTTCACCCCCGGCCTCGACTTCGACGGCGCCTTGTTCGGGCGAGCCGCCGAGTATCTGACCGAGCGCGCCTTCACCTTCTCCGAGTTCGGCCTCGCCTTCCTGCTGCTCCCCGCAGCGGCGGCCGTCCTTCTCTGGCGCCGACGCGACGGGACGTCCTGGCCGATCGTCGTGCTGGCCGCGGCGCAACTCGGCGGCGCCCTGCTGGCCTATGCCACCGGCCGGAACGAGATCGAATGGTGGTTGGGCACCTCGGCCGACCGGCTCTTGCTCCAGGTGATTCCGCTGGCCGTCTTGGCGGCCGGAGTCGCAGCACGAGACGAAGAAGCTTCGAGGTGATAGGTTTTAGGTAATAGCCGCGAACACCCGATACCTGAAACCTTCTTCCCCCGTGCATACCCACGCACATCCGAACACCCCCGGCCTCGGCCGCCGTCTACAGTTCTCCCTGTGGATCACGACGGCCTTCATCGTGATCGAGGTCTTCGCCGGCCTCCGTGCCGACTCGCTCGCTCTGCTCTCCGACGCCGGACATAACTTCACCGACGCCCTGGCCCTGGCGCTTGCCTGGGCCGCCTTCCGCTGGCAGCAACTCCCGCCCGACCCCTCCCGCACCTTCGGATACCAGCGCACCGGCGTCCTCGCCGCCTTCGTCAACGCCCTCGTCCTGATCGTCCTATCTCTCTGGATCTTCTGGGAAAGCTACGAGCGCTTCCTCGCCCCGCGCCCGGTGGAGGAGAACCTGATGCTCTGGGTCGCCGGGGCCGGTCTGGTCGTCAATCTGGCGGTCATGAAGGCGCTCCACGCCGATACCGCCCACGACCTCAACGTCCGCGGCGCCTACCTCCACATGCTCGGAGACGCGCTCAGCTCCGTCGGAATCGTGATCGGCGCCGTCGCCCTCAAGTTCACCAACGCTCTCTGGATTGACCCGCTGCTCTCCGTCTTGATCGGCGCTCTGATCATCTGGAGCGCGTGGGGAGTCTTTCGCGAATCGATGCAGATTCTCCTCGAGGGACTGCCCGCCGGTCTCGATCGCGACGGAGTTTGCGAGTCCCTCAAGCAAGTCGACGGCGTTCTCGACGTCCACGACCTGCACATCTGGAGCCTCTCCTCCGACGCTCGGGCTCTCAGTTGCCATGCCCTGATCGAAGACGTACCGCCTTCGGAGAGCCGGGTGATCCTTCGTCGCGTGAACGCCGTGCTGGAGCGCGACTTCAACATCTGCCATACGACCGTGCAGTTCGAACATGTGGAGTGCGAGCACGCCGAAGAGATCTGCACCGGCGTCCACAAAGCTCTCGCCCATTCCGACCACGAACACTGATGCAGACCCGTAGGCAATCCGCCGAGCCCGACGTCGTCGCTCCCGACGGCTCCGCCATCCGCCTGCTCGTATCCGGAGGTCGCGCCAGTACGGTCCACTGCAGCCTCCAGACGGGTGAGACGACGGCAGCGGTCCGTCATCGGACCGTGGAGGAGATCTGGTACTGCCTCTCGGGGCGCGGCGAACTCTGGCGCAAGCTCGAAGGCCAAGAACAGATCACCCCCCTCGAACCCGGCGTCTCCGTCGACATCCCCCTGGGCGTGGAATTCCAGTTCCGCGCCGCCGACGACGAACCGCTCGAAATCTTGATCGCCACCATGCCGCCCTGGCCCGGCGAAGACGAAGCCGTCGCAGTCCGGGGACCTTGGGCCGCCTCGGCTTAGCCTTGCTCGCCGTACTCGACGCTCACCAAGAACAACCCCACCGGCGGCGCCGTTCTTCCTGCGGCCCTGCGATCGCGCTCCTGCAAAATCCGGGGAATATCGTCCGGCGTCCAGTTCCCCTTGCCGACTTCCAAAAGCGTCCCGACGAAGTTCCGCACCATGTTGTAGAGGAATCCAGACCCGCGCACGCGGTAGATCAGCCGCTCGCCCTCACGCGAGAATCGCGACGAGTAGACCGTGCGTACCGTCGACTCGACGGACTCGCCGTTGTTGGTTGCAAACGAGCGGAAGTCGAGCGTCCCCTCCAACAGCGGAGCCGCCGAGAACATCGCGGCTTCGTCGAGCGGATAAGGGTAGTGGTAGACCGTCCGGCGCTCAAATGGCGGACAGATCTCTCCGCGCCAAATCCGGTACTCATAGGTCTTCGCCGTGGCGGAGAATCGAGCGTGGAAGTCCTTCGGGACCTCCTCTACTGACAGAGCCCGAATCGCCGGCGGGAGCCGATGGTTCAGCGCCTTCCGTAGATTGTCGAGCGGAATCTCGTTCTCCAGTTCGAACGATGCGACCTGCCCGAGCGCGTGCACGCCCGCGTCCGTCCGCCCCGACCCCTGAATCCGCACCGGTTTCCCCTCGACCTCTTCCAGCACCGATTCGATCTCGCTCTGGATCGTTCGCTGATTCGGTTGAACTTGCCAACCGGAATAGCCGTTCCCCTCGTACGCGATGATGATCTTGACGTTGCGCATTCCCGGCAAAGCGCGCGGTAACCCCGGCTGGCCCGCAGACGCCCTTTTCCATTTGTCGCACGGATTGACTACAGGCCGACGCAAGAGAAGACCCATCCGAGCGAGAATGGTTATTCGGTCGGGCTTCTGATCCTACTCCAATGGACATTCGACGCACTCTCTCAGTTTTCCTAGCGACGGCGCTTCTGCTTGAGCCCGCTCTGTTGTCGGCGCAAGAGTACCGACGCCAGACGTTCGACTACAGCAACGGGCCGCAGACCTGGCCCAAGTTTTGGAACGCATTTGAGACGCCCAACGTGCCGGAGTTGGATCTGCGCAACTCGGGGCGCCTGGACCAGTTGATTCGCGAGGGCCGTCTCTATCTGTCGCTGTCGGACGCCATCGCGTTGTCGATTGAGAACAACCTCGATCTCGCCTGGGCGCGCTACGCGCCGCTGGTGGCGCAGACGGATCTTCTGCGCGCCAAGTCGGGCCAGCAGCTCCGCGGCGTTCAGACCCAAATCTCGACCCTCTCCACCGGCCTTTCCGTCGGCGGCGGTCAGGCTGCGCGCGGCGGCAACGCCACAGGCATCACCGGTCGCGCCGGCACAGCCGGCGGCGGCGGGGGCGGCGGCGCCGGCGACGCCTCGAGCTTCTTCGGAACGCAAGCCGTCAACCTGGACCCGATCCTGTTTGCCGGGATCGACTGGGGCCACTTCTCGAATCCGCAGACCTCTGATTTCGTCACCGGCACCACCAGCTTTATCAACGAGCGGTCCAACTCCAACGTCGGCGCCCGCATGGGATTCAAGACCGGCGGTCAGGCGACTCTGCTTTGGGCCAACACCCGCTCGGACACCAACTCGCTGACCAACAATTTCAACCCCGCGCTGCGTTCCAACGTCACCCTGACCTACACGCAGCCGCTCATGCGCGGTTTCGGTTTCGCGGTCAATACCCGCAACATTACCGTCGCGAAGCGGAACCAGGAGGTATCCGACCTAGCGTTCCAGGACCAGGTCATCACCATCGTGGTACGCGTGCAGCAGCTCTATTGGGACCTGGTCAGCCTAAACGCCAACGCCGATTCTGCTCGCGAAGCGCTCCGCCTCGCTCAAAAGCTCTATGAGGACAACCGGCGACGCGTGGAGATCGGCACCCTGGCGCCGATCGAGATCGTACGCGCCGAAGCCGAAGTCGCGGCTCGTCAGGAAGAGGTGACCATCGCCGAGACCCAGACGTTGCTGCAGGAGACGCTGATCAAGGACGCGATCAGCGTCAACGGCATCGCCTCGCCCTCCCTGCAGTTTGTTCGCATCGTTCCGACCGACCGGATCGAAGTGCCCGAAGAAGAGACCCTTCAACCGATCGACGTCCTCATGGAAAGCGCGCTGACCGCTCGCCCGGATATCGAGCAGGCACGCATCCAACTCGGTAACCGCGACATCAACTTGAAAGCCATCCGCAACGGTCGGCGCCCCCGCTTGGATCTCTCCTTCGACGTGACCAACAACGGTCTTGCAGGACGTGTAAACGAGAACTTCGTGCCGCGCCCCGGGCAGGATGCGGCCGTATCTCAGTTCTTCCTCGGCGGCCTCGGCAACTCGCTCGGCCAGATCTTCCGGCGCAACTTCCCCGACTATCAGGTCTCGCTCAACTTGGTCGTGCCCCTGCGCAACCGCCAAGCCCAAGCCGACTTGACCGCCACCATGTTGGAGGGGCGTCAGGCCGAAATACGCCTCCGCCAATCGGCTAACTCCATCCGTACGGAAGTCCAGAACGCGGTGATCGGCATTCAACAAGCCCGAGCGCGCCACGTGTCGGCCGTCAAGTCCCGCGTATTGCAGGAGCGGACGCTGGAGGCGGAGCAGAAGAAGTTTGACCTCGGCGCTTCGACCATCTTTCTGGTCGTCCAGGCTCAACGCGATCTCGCCCTCGCCCGAGCCCAGGAAATCGCCGCCAAAAACAACTACGCTTTGGCGAAGGTGGAGATCGACCGCGCGGTCGGAGCGACCTTGGCCGAGAACGGCATCTCCGTCGAGGAAGCCTACGACGGATCCGTATCGCGAGGTCCGAGCGTCCTCCCGGCCTCCAACTAGATCTCGCCCGTCGGCCTCTCTGCTCTAACGCAGGTTCATGCGCTCCAGCAGTCTCCGATATCGAGGCTCGTCGCCGAGTTCCCGCGTGAGAATCGGATGGAGCCCGATCGACAGCAGTTCACTCTCGCGGATCTCATAGCCGCGTTCCAGCGCAGCAAGCGCTCGCTCCTTCTCGCCGAGTTCCGCGTAGGCGATTGCAATCGCGCACCAGAGTTTCGGTCCCTCCGACGATTGAGCTGCGTCCAGCATCTCCAGTGCTTGCGATTGCCGCCCGTTCGTGATCGCCAGAAAGAGTTCCCCCACAGATCCCGTGTCGCTGGTGCTCGCGGCTCTCCGCCACGCCTCGGTCGCCTCCGCGCGGTTTCCCTCCATGAGGTGTGCGAATCCGAGACCGATCAAAGCCTCGCTGAAATTGGGCTCGATCTCCAGCGCCCGCCCGTACTCTCGAACCGATTCGGAATAGTTGCCGCTGTAGGCCAGGAGAGAAGCGAGATTCGCGCTCACCGGAGCGGATTGTGGATCGAGTCGAGCGGCTTGTTGCATGACCACAACGGCCTCATCCAGACGGCCCAGCGGACCCAGCACCGTCATGCCCAGCGCATGGCGCGCGTCCACTGAACCGGGGTTGAGTTCCAGCGCCTTGCGATAGTGGCGCTCCGCTCCGCCCCAGTTCCAGTCGTAGGCCGATTCCACAAATCCGAGCGCCGCGTAGGCCTGGTCCAGCGTTGGGTCCAGTTCCAACGCCCGCTCGGCGGCCGCACGCGCCTTCGGCCAAAGCTCGTCCGGCGGGGCGACCGCATTCAAGCTCATAAAGCCGTAGGCGTAGGCCAGCCCGGCAAAGGCATCTGCATACTCAGGCTCAATGGAGATTGCACGCTCGAACTCCGCTACGGCTCGACGCGCGCCGCCGGGCGTCCAATCAAACGCCGCCATCCGTCCGCGGACGAAAGCAGCATAGGCCTCCGGGTCGACCTCCCTCACCAGTCGCCGTGCAATCGATTCGCGCGTCTTCATCTGACGCGAAACGGCCTCGGCGAGATCTTGCTGGACGGTCAGTACGTCCTGCGCTTCAAAGTCGAAGTTGCTCGCCCACAGGTTGACGTCGTTCATAGCGTCAATCAGGCGAACGCGGACGCGGATACGCTCGCCCGCAGCCAGGACGGATCCCTCGATAATCCGCTCCACGCCAAGCTCGCGGGCGATATCAGGCGCCTGCCGCTCGCTGAGGGCCGCGACCGAGTTCCGCGAGACGACCCTCAACTCGTCGAGCCTGGCGAGATCCGTCACCAGCGCATCTGTCAGCCCCGCCGCCAAGTAGTCCTGCGCCTCATCGCCGGAGAGGTTCTCGATAGGCATCACCGCGAGCGAAATGGGATTCTCCGCGGAGGCCGGCCGCTCAACGGCGTCTCTGCTCAGCAGCCCGAATCCCGCCCATGCCGCAACCGCCGCCAGCACCGCTGCGACGGCCAAGGTCCGGAATCCAACCCTCAACGGCCTCCGCGCCAACTCCGCCCCGGCTGCGGCCGGCGTCCCGTTCGCTCCCACGGTTGCGAGGTCGGCTGCCAGCGCGTCGATCGACGAATAGCGGTCATCCGGGTCCTTGGCCGTTGCGCATCCGATGATCGCGTCCAGCCCCGCGGGTAGATCCGGTCGCGAATCTCTCACGCTCGGCGTGGGAGTATGCACCACGTCGTAGAGCACGGCCGCCGGGTGTTCGCCGATGAAGGGAGGTCGCCCGGTCGCCAGTTCGTACAACACGATCCCGAGCGAGTAGACGTCCGATCGCTCATCGATGGCGCCGCCCTGGCACTGTTCCGGCGACATGTACGCCGCGGTCCCTTTGATCGTGTCTTCAGAGGTCCGTCGATCGCCGTGGATCGCCAATCCAAAATCGGTGATCTTCAACTCGTCTCGCTCGCCGAGCATCAAGTTGTCCGTCTTGACGTCGCGGTGTAGGACGCCGCGCTGGTGAGCGTGCGCCAACCCCTGCGCGCATTGGCCGCCGTAGCGGACGACGTCAGCCAGCGGCAGACCGGATTCAGGCAGCCTCTCAGCCAGCGTCCCTCCGGGCAGGTATTCAAAGACAAGGTAGGCCCGGCCGTCGGCCTGGCCGCGATCGTGAATGGCGGCGATATGCGGGTGGTTCAGCGCGGAGACGGCTTTGGCCTCCCGCTCCAGCTCGGCCGGGTCCGGCTTCCTGTATCCCGGCCGCTCGGTCAGCCACTTGAGCGCGACGTGTCGTTCTAGGCGGTCGTCCCAGGCCTTGTAGACCACGCCCATCCCGCCCTCGCCGAGCTTTTCCAGGATGCGGTAAGGGCCGATTGTCTCCATCGCCATCGCCTCTCCCTTCTGCCGTTCGAGGGCAAACGTGAAAAGGGCCGCGCCTAAACAGACGCGGCCCCAAAAACTCGAACTGGAGTCTCGGTGAGAGACCTAGAGAGCTTTCTGCAGAGCTTCTCCGAGCGTGCCCATCTGGTCGCCCTTGCCCTTGCCGTCTTCGCCTCCAGCTCGGCGTCGCGGACGACGCTGCTGAGAACCGCCGGCGGGGCCGCCTGCTGTGTTGCGGGATTTATCTCCCTTGGGGTGGGCCGCTTTGGCCCGCAAGAGCTTCCCGTCAATGGGAGCCCGATTGAAGCGACGAATGATAGAGTGCATCTCTTCTTCATTCGGCGCTTCGACGAACGCGTAACCTTTGGACTCCTGTGTTTCGAAGTCCCGGATGACGCGAATTGCGTCCGCCACGAGATCACTGCTTTCGAGCCAGGAGCGGATATCATCCGCTGTAGCCCATTCCGGTAAGTTTCCGAAGTAAACGTTATTGGCCATTCGAGACGAGGGTCGCCTTTCTGCGATTTTTGGATTTGACCGTCCCGACGACCGCGCCTTCTACGATTCGCGAATTGCTTGCGCTGGACGCACGGATAGCTAGCGTCGAACAGTCGCCTGTAGGATAACACACAAAACGGACTAGAGCCTAGTGATTATCGCTCCAAGTGCTCCTCAAGCTGCCGAACCAGCCAGAGAGCCTCCTGCTTGTCGGCCAAACGAGCGTGCGCGGTGAGCGGCTTGCCGTGCTTCGGACGGATCTCGATGTCATGCCAGGCTTTCGCCCTTTGCGTCGCCGTTCCCGACTGACTCATTCCAATCGACGTTCCGACGCCTTCCACCTGCGAGTAGGGCAGCGACTTCGGCCCGCCCGAAAACGGCATCGAAGACCCGACCGAAATCTTCCCGTCTTCGGCCCGTATCCACGATTTCTCAATCCACATCGCCAGCGCAATATAGATCATCAGCAGGGCGAACACGCCCCAGATCGCGATGAAGAACCAGGGAACGCCGAAGTGCAGCATCGGAGCCAGCGCGCCCAGCCAGATCAACGAGAAGACCGAGAGTCCGACCGCCGCGCCTCGATTCCGTGCCGGAGGAAAGTAGTATTCTGTCCCGCCTAGAGGGCTGAGGCGCACGATGAACGTCGCCTTCCCAGGATCAAAGCTCGATTCCCGATGCCCGAATACGTCCGGTGCAGCATCTTGCTCGTGCACGTCGTCCCGGCTCTCTGACGTGCGGAAGACCGGCACCTCGAATTGTGCCGCGAAGTCGATCCCATCCACTTCCGCATGGACGTTGAGGCGCCACTCGACTCCCGTTTCATTGCCGATCGATCTCTTAGACGCCTCGCGGTCCGACGGAATCACGAACTCCACCGGAATTCGCATGCCCCGCGAGTCACGGCCTATGGATCCGGCCGGGACCGTCTTCTCCGCCTCCCACACCAGTCGCTCGCGCGTGCTGTCGGAGCTGGGAATCTTTCGGACGCACGTCAAGGCGACCTCGACGCCCGTGCGCGGAATGCGCGAAACCGAGCAGTAAACGTCGCCCTCCAGCCGTCCGCCGATCACCCCCGGCGTGGATCGCAAGCGCAGCTCGGACGTCCCAAACTTGGCATGCCGCAACGAACACTTGACGGCCCACCACAGCAGACCCAACCCGACCAGCGGGAATAGCGCCGCCAGCGCCAGGACCATGCGCTCCTTGCGCAGCAACTCTTCCCAGCCCAAGATCAGCGCCGGCGAGCTGACGGCGTTCCAGAAGATGGCGAAGACCCACGCGAAGATCAGCTCCGTCTTCGAGCCGCTCGGGATGCGTCCGTCCGTCCACTCCTTGCGCCACCGCCACGGCTCGTCCGGGTAGCGAGCCTCCAGTCGCTCCTCCGCCGCGTGGACCCGCATCGCCCATCGGCTGAAAACGATGATCCCCAGGCCGACCGCTACGAAAAGGGCGCCCACGCCGAGGCCGACGAACCACTCCGCGCCCGTCTCGTTCGACTGCAGAACCGAGTAGATCGCCGCCCCGCCGGCCAGCGCAAAGATCCCGCCGAAGATCGTTAGACAGCCGCTGCCCGCAGTGGAGCCGATATCGCGATTTCCAGGCATCGCAGAGTCTCTTTTCGGACGCTACCACGCGCCTCGCCAGTTGTCTTTCGGATGGATTACCTACCTGCCGTGGCGGGGCGTCGCTCGCGCTACCCTGAAGCGCGATGTCTCTTTCCGTCTGCGTCTACTGCTCCTCCAGCAACGCCGTGGACCCGCGCTATTTCACGGCGGCCCGGGCGCTCGGCGAGGGCATTGCCGGGCGAGGCCACTCTCTCGTCTACGGCGGCGCCTCGGTCGGACTCATGCACGCCGTCGCACAGAGCGCTCTCGAAGCAGGCGCCCGAGTAACAGGAGTCATTCCAGAGACCATCCACGAGCGCGGCCTTGCCGCCGACGGGCTCCATGAGCTCGTCGTCACGCCCGACCTGCGCACCCGCAAACAAGTCATGGACGAGCGGTCGGACGCCTTTATCGCCCTTCCCGGCGGCTTCGGCACTCTGGAGGAGCTGCTGGAGGTCCTCACCCTGCGCCAACTCCGCGTCCACCAGAAACCGATCGTCCTACTCAACGTCAATGGTTTCTACGACCCCCTCATCGCCCTCTTCGAGAGCCTCTACGAAGGCAGTTTTGCCCGTCACGAACACCGCGATGCTTACTTGGTCGCCCAGGACGCCTCCGAGGCCCTCGATCAAGCCGCTCAGCTGCCAAAACAACTCACTGATAAGTGGTTTTGAAGACCGTGAGCCCGTTTGAGCGGGGCCCCTGGACTGTGCTACCTTCAGCCTTTGTTCGTCGTGCCGAGGGAACACTGATGCAAGCGCTGGGACTGATTGAAACCAAAGGCCTGACGGCCGCCGTAGAAGCGGCCGACGCGATGGTGAAAGCCGCCAACGTGACGCTCGAAGGGAAGGAAAACGTGGGCGCCGGCCTGATCGCCGTGACCTGCCGCGGCGACGTGGGCGCCGTCAAAGCCGCCACCGACGCTGGAGCCGCAGCGGCCCGCCGCATCGGCGAGCTGGTATCGGTCCACGTGATTCCCGCGCCGCACGGGGAAGCCGAAGCCGTCGCTCCCAAGAACCTGCCGGGCTCAGCCGACTAAGGCCCCAACCGCGCGCCCGACGCTGTGACGTCGGCCGGTTGATCCGCGATGCTCGAGGACAAAGACCTACGCTCGCTCCAGGAGGTTCGACGCACCGTCGAACGGGCCTGGGATGCGTTCCAGACCTATCGGCACTTCTCGCAAGAGCAGGTCGATCAGATCGTGGACGCCGCCGCGGCGGCCGCACGCGCGAACGCGCTTCCTTTGGCTGAAATGGCCGTCGAGGAGACCGGCTACGGCAATGTCCCCGACAAGGTCGCCAAGAACCTTCTCAACTCGGATACGCTCCACCGCGCCATCAAGCCGCTCAAGACCGTCGGAATCCTCTCCGAGGACGAAGAGCGCGGCATCATTGAGGTCGCGGAGCCGATGGGCGTCGTCGCAGCCATCCTGCCCACGACCAATCCGACCTCGACGGCGTTCTATAAGACGCTGATTGCGCTCAAGAGCCGCAATGCGATCGTCATCAGTCCGCACCCCCGCGCCCATCGCTGTACTTGTGAAGCCACCCGAGTTCTGACCGAGGCGGCGCTTGCAGCAGGCGCCCCCGAGGGCCTCATCGGCTGCGTCAACCAAGCGACCATCGAGGGGACCAACGAGTTGATGCGCCACAAGCGCACCAGCATCATCCTCTCAACCGGCGGACCGGGCATCGTTCGCGCCGCCTACTCGAGCGGCAAGCCCGCCCTCGGCGTCGGCGCCGGCAACGTCCCCGTATTGATTGACTCGACGGCCAACCTCGAAGACGCAATCCGGAACGTCGTCGACGGCAAGAGTTTTGACTACGGCACGGTCTGCTCCAGCGAGCAAACCGTCGTCGTCGAAGAGAAGCACAGCGAGGCCACCTGGCGCGCGCTCGAGTCGCACGGAGCCTTCCTCTGCAACGCCGAACAGACGGCGGCGCTTGAGAAAATCTTGATCGTCGACGGGTTCCGCATCAACGCCGATTGCGTCGGCCAGTCGCCCCAAAAAATCGCCTCCATGGCGGGCTTCAGCGTTCCCGACTCGACCCGCATTTTGGCGGTCGGCTTGGCGGGCGTCGGTCGCGAGTATCCCCTCTCGGCCGAGAAACTGTCGCCCGTCTTGGCCGTCCATTTCGTACAGAACTTCGATGAAGGCATCGACGCCTGCGAATCGATCCTGCGCTTCGGCGGTCGCGGCCACACGTGTGGGATCTACTCGCAGTCGCGCGAGAACGTCAAGAAGTTCGGCCTACGCATGCCGGCGTTCCGAGTGCTGGTCAATACGCCCACTCCGCAAGGATCGACGGGCATCACCACCAACGTCGCCCCGGCCATGACGCTCGGCTGCGGCGCGATGGCCGGCAACTCCACCTCGGACAACGTCGGCCCGCTGCACCTCATCAACATCAAGCGCATCGCCTTCAAAGTGCGCGAGCCCGCCGAGGCGTTCACAAGCCCTGAGGGTGTCGCGTATTTCTCCGGGCAGCCAATGCCCAAGCCGGCCGCCGCAGCTTCAAGCGGCGCATCACCCATGATTTCTCAAGCCGTCGACCGCTTCCTCGCCAAACGCGGTATTGCCGCTCCGGCGAGTCCCGCAGCCGCCTCAGCCCCTGCGCCGGCCGGGGCTTCACGCCGCGACGTCGTCGCCGGCGTGGTCGATCGATTCCTTGCGGGTAAAGGCGCGGCAGCGCCCAGCGCATCGGCATCTGAGCCCTCCTGCGGCTGCTCGCTGCCTGCCGCGACGGCTGTGGCCTCCCCTTCTTTGGCCTCGGCTCCCGCTGCAGCGCCGTCCCCGGTTCCAGCTCCCCCGCCCAAACCCGAGACGGTCGACTTCGTCTGTGAGGACGACATCCGCCGCGCGCGGACCGAGGGCAGGAAGATCTACATCGACGCCAAGACGATCGTTACGCCGGCCGCGTCCGACATCGATTCGGACAATCAAATCCTCGTCCCGGTCGAATGAAGCGCTGGCGCTACCGGCCCTACGACCCGAGCGCCGCGGACCTGATCGCTGCGCGTTCCAAGCTCCCGCGCCTACTCGCCGTACTGCTGGCCCAGCGAGGTGTCGAGTCTCCCGAGGCGGTTGACGAGTTCTTGGAGCCCAAGCTCGACCAGCTGCTCGACCCGTTCCTGATGAAGGGCATGTCGGCCGCCGTCGAGCGTATTCGGCAGGCGGTGGACGACAACCAGAAGATCCTGGTCTACGGCGACTACGACGTCGACGGCACCACGGCTACCGTCCTTCTGCGCGCCGCCATCTCTCTCGCCGGCGGCTCAGCAGATTTTCACACCCCGCACCGCGTCAAGGAAGGCTACGGCATGCGCGCCGAGGTCGTCGAGCAAGCTGCCGCCGACAACGTCAAGCTGCTCATCAGCGTCGATACGGGCATCCGCGAGGCGGAAGTCGTCGCCGGGGCGCGCAAGCTCGGCATCGACGTCATCATCACCGACCACCACCTGCCCGACGAGGGCGCCCTGCCCGACTGCATCGCGGTACTCAATCCCAACCAGCCAGGCTGCGAGTACCCCGAGAAGAACCTCTCCGGCGTCGGCGTCGCCTTCAAGCTGGCTGACGCGCTCTTTCGCTCCCTCGAGTTTCCGCCCGGTCGCCGCGAAAAAATTCTGCGATCCATGCTCAAAATGGCCGCCGTCGGCACGGTCGCCGATTTGGTGCCTCTGACCGGCGAGAATCGCGTACTCGCCCGCTTGGGCTTAGAGGAACTCAGCCGCCCGACCAACCCCGGCCTGATCGCCCTGCTCGACGTGGCGGGCCTGACCGGGAAGCCCGTCTCCGCGGGCGACGTCGGCTTTCGCATCGGCCCGCGCATCAACGCGGCCGGACGCATGGACACTGCGCGCAACGTGATCGAGTTGTTCTCGACCCAAGACAAATCGCGCGCCCATGAGATCGCCAAGCGGTTGGACGAGTTGAACTCCGAGCGCCGTCAGGCCGAAGCCGACGTTGTAGACGAGATCATTGCCAGCTTTGGCGATCGTCCCCCGCCTCCCGACGTGATCCCGTTCTTCGTCGTTCAGGGCGAGCGCTGGCACCCCGGCGTCATCGGCATCGTGGCCAGCCGCATCGTGGAGCGGCTCCATCGTCCGACTTTGGTCCTGAGCGTCGACCCCGATACCGGTCTCGCCGTCGGCTCAGGCCGCTCGATCCCCGCCTTCCATTTGTTGGAAAGTATGGAGTCCGTCCACGATATCTTCGAGCGCTTCGGCGGACACAAGCAGGCGGCCGGGTGCACGATTCGTACCGAGCGCATCTCCGAGCTGCGCACTGCGCTCAACGAGTACGCGCTGAACATCCTGGGCCCTGAGGACTTCATCCCGGAACTCAAGCTCGACGTGGAACTGCCCTTCGTGGATATTGACGACGCGTGGATGCAGAGTCTCGGTCGCCTGGCCCCGTTCGGCATGGGCAACCCCACGCCCGTCTTCTCCGCTTGCGGCGTCGAAGTGGTCGGCGAACCGCGCATCATCAAAGAGAAACATCTCAAGATCAACCTCCGCCAAGGAGATCGCACGATCCAAGCGATGGCCTGGCGTATGGCCGAACTCGAACCCCTGGCTCGCCCCGGCGCGGTCGTCGACGTCGCCTTCACCGTCGACTGGGACGACTACATCCACGCCTGGCGTCTCACACTCAAGGACCTGCGGACCGCCACGTAGTCAGGGCGGCCTTCAGTCTTGCTCCTCAGGCCAATACTCGTCGAGAGCTTCTTGGATGTCGTCTCGCGCAAGAGCGGCGGCCAATTCCCGTAGTTGAGGAACTAGATATTCGTCGTCGAGTGTCGCCGCGTGCCGCTCCAGTAAGGCGCGCCCGTCAGAGAGGTCCTTGGGTCTCTCTGATGCAAGCTTCTGGATGATCAGGTCTTCAGCGGCGATAACAGGCACCGGAACGCCTCCAATCTCCTCGGTGACCGCACGTCGAATCGCTTGCCTCTCAAACGGCAAGCTCGCAAAGACTAAGTCGATCCGGACGCCTGAACTCGTCTGCGCCGGAAGGACCCGCGTTTGGATGACGAATTCCTGAGGCGACCGCGTCAACGATCGAAAGCGTGCTGTGATCGCTTCAACGGTTGTCGCCAGTTCATCGGGTTCGACCCATAACGTCATATCCACATCAAGCGTAGCTCGGGGGACTCCCCTCGCAATGACCGCCTGACCGCCAATCAGCATGTGCGCGATCCCGAGAGACTCAAGGAACGCCGAAACCTCAGCAATCGCGGCGTCAAGCCGTACCATCGGAGTTGCCGGACAATACTCTTAGCGCGAGGTGCATTCGCTGGACGCCAAGCTTTTCCGGATCAGGATCGATCGTGCGAACGTCCTCCGGCAGTCGATTCCACATCGCGCTCACATCCGCCATGATCTCCGCGAGCGGACGATCTCCGGGCGGGTTGACGGTTTCCCAGTAACGGAACAACCGAAACTCCGCTTCTCGTTGCTTCCACTGCTCCGCAAGAGTCACTACGGGTAGTCTAACGTCACAAAGGTACTCTACTGATGTCCGTCACCCGTCTCATCTCCACCCTCGCTCTTTGTGCGATCACGGCCGCAGCCGCTGAAGCACCCGTAATCAGCGTCATCGCCCAAGCCACCCCGGAGCACCCGCGCAACGACAGCGCCTCTATCGCCGAACTCTCCGACGGCAGCCTTCTTCTCGTTTGGATGGAATTCGTGCGTAGCCATGAAGCCGGGCACGACACCGCACCCAACCGTATTTCCGCCCTGACCTCGCGCGACGGCGGCGCGACCTGGACGGACCACCGCGTGCTCGTGGAGCCGGCCGAAGGCGAGGTCAACGTCTACAACCCGAGCCTGCTCCGGCTCGCCGACGGCGATACCCTCCTCGCTTATCTCGCCTACAACCGCTTGGAGTGGGGCAAGCCGCTCGTCTCGTCCGGCTTCGTTCGTCGCAGCACCGACGACGGGCGTACCTTTGGGCCCCCCGCGCTGGTCTGGGATCACAAACCGCACGCTTCCGCCAACAACACGCTCATCCAGCTCGCCTCCGGCCGAATCGTTCGCGGCGCCGGTCGCGTCCCCATCTGGGGCGGCCCCAAGGGGCGCGAAGACTCCGCCTGCTTTTTTAGCGATGACAACGGCCGCACCTGGACGCCCAGCTCCAACTGGGTCCAACTTCCCCTGCGCGGAGCGCTCGAGTCCCACGTCGCTCAAGCCGCCTCCGGCGACCTCGTCATGTCCATGCGCACCCAGCTCGGCTCCGTCTTCCTCGCCCGCTCTACCGACGAGGGCCTGACTTGGTCCAAACCGCAAACCTCCGGCCTGCGCGCCCCGGAGTCGATGGCTCCGCTCGTTCGGATCCCAGGAACCGGCGACCTCTTGCTCGTCTGGAACCACAGCTTCTACGACCCGGCCTATGATCACTTCGGCAAGCGCACGCCGCTGGCGACCGCCGTCTCCCGCGACGACGGCCGAACTTGGGAGAACATCCAGTACCTAGAGACGGATCCCAACTGGGAATTCTCGAACCCAGCCGTCAACTTCACCTCGGACGGCCAGGCGATCATCACTTACTTCGCTTCCCAGATGGAACAGTCAGAGCCCCCTGGCAAGCTGGGCCGCTCCGCCATGACTCTCAAGTCCGCGCGTGTCTCGATTGACTGGTTCTACCCGTTGCCGATCACCGCTCGGTTCGCAGCTTCAGCGCCGGCGTCGTCGCCTCCGGAAGCTCCACCGGGCAATCGCCGACCGCCGTCGCAAAGCGGCCTATGAGCGGATCGGACGTACCCTCACGCGTCACGTTCCATGCGTCGCCTTCGAGTTCCGCGCGCCACGTCTTGGTCGTCACAATGCGCCGCCCTCCGGGGATTCGCGGCCGTTCGGGGACAATCTGCCGAATACTCCACGAGCGACCGGCATTGAAGGTCTCATAGAGCTCGAACTGGTCGGCGCCGGCGGCTGTCCGTTCCACAACCGCGTAGCCGTGTTTCGCCGTGTCAAAACGGAAATCCACTATCGTGCCGAAACGCTCCTCGCTACCCGGCGAAACCTCACGCCGCCGCCAACTGGAACCGCCGTCGTCCGTCGCCAGCAGGAAGGGCCGTAACCTCCCGGGCCCCTCCTCCTGGTATCCCGAGATCCATCCGCTCTCAGCGTCGACGAAGCTCGCCGCATCCAGCGTTCCCGCCTCCACCGCTTCCCCCGTTTCCATCCAACTCTCTCCGTCGTCCTCGCTCATCAGCAGGAGGGAACGGAGAGTCTCGCCCCGAGTCCGGTAGTCGCCAAAGACGAAAATTCGAGTCTCCGTCTCGACGGCGCCTAGAATCTCCAGCTCTTGCCGGCTCGGGTCCGCGCCTTCGGAGCAAACGGCAGGCATCTGTACCGGGTCGCCCGAGTAGGTCGGAGGCGGCGGGGGCGGCTTCTCCTCCTCGTCTTCCTCCAGCGGCTTGTTCCACACGTCCGGGTAGACGTCGGGGTCCAGACGCAATTGCGCCGACGCCGTGCAGGTCCATGAGACGACAAGCGCCGTGAGGCCGATTAGGAGTCGAGTCGACAAGGGGTTTTCGCTCTCCGGGCTGATTCTAGCAGTCGAGTGCTCGAAACTCGTTCGGCTACACTGGGGGCGCATTCAGCACTCCCTCATGCTTGGACAGTTCATGGACATGGTAGTCGGCCAGGGGCCCGAACCGGCCCTCCGAGCCGCGGTCGAGATCGCCCTTCTCGCCTACCTCATCTACCAGCTCTTCCGGGAACTGCGCGGCGGACGAGCCGTCACGATGGCGGTCGGCGTCCTGCTGCTGGTGGGCGCCTACCTAGCCGCCGGCTGGCTCGGCTTTACCGCCATCCAAGGATTGCTCGGCACATTGGCGCCCTATTTCGCGCTGACCATGATCATTGTCTTTCAAGAAGAGATTCGCTCCACCCTGCGCGAATTGGCGCTCCATTTCGTTCCCGGCAGCCGCAAAACCACCAAAGAGTTCTTCGAGCTGGAAGACGTCGTCTTCGCCATGACTCAGCTTTCCCAAAGCAAAGTCGGTGCGCTGATCGTCGTCGAGGCCGAGACCGGCCTGCGCACTTTCATCCAAAGCGGCGTCGTGCTTGAAGCCCGGCTCTCCTCTGACTTGTTGATCAGCATCTTCCAGCGCACCTCGCCGCTTCACGACGGCGGCGTCATCCTGCGTGAAGGACGCATCGCCGCTGCCGCTTGCTTCCTCCCGCTCACCACCAGTCCCGGCCTCGCGGCCACCCTCGGCACCCGCCACCGCGCGGCCATCGGCATCAGCGAGGAGAGCGACGCGCTTGCCCTCGTCGTCTCGGAGACCGATGGTCGGATCTCGATCGCATCCGGCGGGGAGATCGAGCGCGGGGTGAGCATCGATCGCCTACGCCTTCGCCTGATTGAGCGTCTCGGGCCGGTCGTGGCGCCTCCGCGCGGCAAGTCGCTCGATCCCGACCCGGAGCCCGCCGTCGATCCCGAACCCGTCCCCGCTCCCCCCTCGGACGGCCCGGAACCCGCCCCGGTCTCCGACCGTTCCGTCTCCGGCGCCGACCCCTCGCCCCCCGAAAGCAACCCGTCCGTCTCAGCGCCATGAACCGCCTTGCTCCAAAACTGCTGGCCGTTCTCGCCGCCGTCGTGCTTTGGGCCGGAGTGCGGTTGGACAGTTCGGGTCAGCAGGCGTTGGACGCCGGAGTCCGCTACGTCAACGTGCCGCCGGACCTAGAGATCAATCCCGACCGCGCCGGACACGTCAGCGTTCTTGTCGAAGGGCCCCTGCGAGCGCTCGCCGCGCTCGATGCGGAAGGATTGGCCCTGCATGTCGACTGCACTCGCTTCACGCCTGGCCAGGTCGCCACCATCGACGTCGACGAGCAAGTCTTGGCCCTCCCGGCCGGTGTCCGTTTTCTCAAGGCCGTCCCGTCGCAAGTACGCGTGGAGTTGGAGCAAACCGCCGCCAAGATGGTCGAGGTCGTTCCCGATCTTCGCGGCGTCGCGGAGGCGGGGTATCAAATCGACTTCTACAAGGTCGAGCCACCTGCCCTGCGAGTCGCCGGTCCCAAGAGCCGCATGGCCTTCATCGACTCCGTCTCCACCGACCCCATTGACCTGACCGGCCAAGTGGGTCCGCGAACCATCCGCACCACGGCCTTCCTCAGCGATCCCTACTTGCGGTTCTCCGACGGTTCCTCGGTCGAAGTCGAGCTGAGTCTTCGCCCCGCCCCTTAGCTAGTCGGCGGCGGCCTAAGGGAATACCCGGAGCGGGCAAGCGCCCCATCGCCGCTATTCTGGAACAAGAAAAACTATGGGAAAGAGACTCTTTGGCACCGACGGCATTCGCGGGGTCGCAGGCGAGGCGCCGCTCGACGACCGGACCGTCTTCGCCGTCGGACAGGCGCTGGCCGCCGAACTCGGCGCCGGCGGCGGCTCCGTGCTCATCGGCATGGACACCCGCGAGTCCGGGCCGCACATCGCCAACCTCCTGGCAGGAGGCCTCTTGGCGGGCGGCCTCAACGCCGATTTCGCCGGCGTCTTGCCCACCGCCGCCGTCTCGCTGCTCACCGGTCGCAGCCCCTACCGCACCGGCGTCATGATCTCGGCTTCGCACAATCCGCACCAAGACAACGGTATCAAGGTCTTCGGCGCCGACGGCTTCAAACTCCCCGATGCCGTCGAGCAGAACGTGGAGGAGCGTATCTTCGCTCTCCTCGCCGGCGACCTCCAACCCGCTGAAAAGACCGTCGAGGTCAACCCGAGATTCGAGGAGCGGTACCTAAAACACCTGCTCAAGTCGGGCGCTCCGGCTGAGAACCTGCGGCCTCTCAAGCTGGAGGTCGATTGTTCGAACGGCGCCGCCCACAGGCTGTCCGCCGGTTTCTTTGAGCAGCTCGGCATGAACGCGGAGGTCTTCGCCGCCGAACCCGACGGACGCAACATCAACCTCGACTGCGGCTCCCTCCACCTCGATAAGTTGCAGCAGAAAGTCCGCGAGTCGGGCGCCGATCTGGGCGTCGCATTCGACGGCGACGCCGACCGCGCCCTCTTCGTCGCCGACGACGGCGAGATCGTCGACGGCGACGTCATCCTGCTGCTGGCCGGCCGCTTCCTCAAGGAGCGAGCCCGACTGCCCGGCAATCGCGTCGTCACGACCGTCATGGCCAACATGGGTCTTGAGAAAGCGCTCGGAGAACGCGGCGTCAAGATGAGCCGCACGCAAGTCGGCGACAAGTACGTGCTGGAGAAAATGGTCGCCTCCGGCGCGACCCTCGGCGGCGAGCAGTCCGGCCACATCATCTTCAAGGAGTTCGCCAATACCGGCGACGGCCTCCTCACCGCTCGCGTCATGCTGGAGATTCTCTCCGCGGCCAAAAAGCCCCTCAGCGAACTTCGCAAGCAGTTGCCCGTCTTTCCCCAGAAGCTCGTCAACGTGCGCGTCAAGGAAAAACCCGCCATCGCGGACGCCCCGGCCTTGGCCGCGGCCGTCAAAGCGAGCGAGGATCAGTTGGCGGGCAACGGCCGAGTGGTCGTACGCTATTCAGGTACGGAGCCTTTGGCGCGGATCATGATTGAAGCCGCCAGCCAGGAAGACGTCGACCGCCATTGCGAGGAAATCGAGAAAGTCTTCGTCCGCGAGATCGGGCTCTGAGCCGCGGACGTTTCCCTCGCTGGTTGCCGGCCGGGCTCTACCTGGTCTTCGGGTCGCTTCTGTTGATCCCGCTCGTGCGCCGGATGCGCCGCAGGCCCTCTTGGCTTGCCTGGCGCATCGCCCTCGGCACGACGGGCCTGCTCGTCGTCGCCTTCGTTTGGACCCGGACGCTCAACCTTTGGTGGTCGGTCTTGGCCGCGCTGACTCTTCTTCCCGCCCTGGCCCTAGGCCGCCTAGCCGACCCGGACGCCGAACGCATCCTGCAGCGCCGCCATCGTGCCGACTATCTTCTGAACGGAGGCGAGCATGAAGGCGAATCCTGTTACCTGCTGATTCGCGACGAGCACCTCCTGCTGGTCCCTCGCAGCGAAGATGAAGTGCGAACCGCCCTCAGGATCCCGCGGATCGAGCGCATCCTGGTGGACGGCGACGCCTACGTACCCGTCTACGTCTCCGAGGCCAAGGACCCTCCCGTCCAAGCCGCCGCCCCGCTCACCAACGCTCGGTCACAACTCCAACTTGAACTCGACGACGGCCGCACCCTCGCCTTCGAATATCACGGCGCATTCTCCAAACACCTCGCCGAGACCGCCGCTCACGGCGTCTACAGCGTCCGCGAGCGCCTCCGGCGCCCCCAGCCCGCCGAGTTCGCGCGCATCACAAGCTGATTCCGCCCCGCGTGAATGCCGGGAACCGTTCAGTCGTCGCGCCCGTATAATGCAGTGGCGATGGCCGAACAACTCAAGCGCATCCTCCTCAGCCTTCTGGGCGGAGCCTATGTGCTGAGCCCCATCGACATAATCCCCGACATCATCCCCGTCTTGGGGCTCGCCGACGACGCCGCGGTCTTCCTCCTGCTCATCTATCTCTGGATTAGCTGGATGCGCGACGACAAAGCCGCTCCGTCCGGCCGCTCCGGATCACCACACGCCCGCCCTCCGCACGACGGCCCCGTCATCGACGTCAAGCCCGTCGAGTAGCTGAAATCTAGGCGCACCTCTCCACGCGCTACAATCGACGCCGATGCGTCGCTTGCTGCTCCTCCTCATCGCTCTGGCCGCCCCCGTCTTCGCCCAAGACAAGCCCAACGTCGTGATTCTCTTTGCCGACGATCTCGGCTACGGCGATCTCTCCTCCTACGGCCACCCGATCATACGGACGCCGCACCTGGACGGCCTCGCCTCCGAGGGAATTCGGCTCACCTCCTTCTATTCCGCCCCGTGGTGCGTCCCCGCTCGCGCCCAACTGCTCATGGGCCGCTATGAACAGCGCATTCAAATGGGCGCCACGGGCTCCGGCGGTCGCGACGGGATACCCGAACAAGAGCGCACCCTGGCTGAGGCTCTTGGCGCGGTCGGCTACCGCACCGCCATGGTCGGCAAGTGGCACCTGGGCTCCGCCAGCCCCGACTACCTGCCCACCGGGCGGGGCTTCGATTCCTGGCTGGGCTTGCCCTACTCGAACGACATGCGACGCCCCTGGGTGAACTCCGATGCTCCGTTGTGGCTCTTCGACGGCCCCAAGAAGATCGAGAATCCGGTCGACCAGGACACGCTCACGACTCGCTATGCCGCCCGCGCCGTCGATTTCATCGAGTCCGCCGAAGACGACCCCTTCTTCCTCTACTTCGCCTATTCGATGCCCCATCTTCCGCTGCATACCGCCCAGCGCTTCAGAGGTCGCTCTCGCGCGGGGCTCTTCGGCGACGTGATCGAGACGATCGACTGGGCCGCCGGTGAAGTCCTCGCCGCGCTGGAGGCGACCGGCCACGCGGACGACACCATCGTCGTCTTCACCTCCGACAATGGCCCGTGGCTCAACCTGCCTGACCGCATGCTCGCTGAAGGCGTCCAACGCTGGCACGCCGGAACGCCCGGCCTGCTACGCGGAGCAAAGCACACGATCTATGAGGGCGGCGTGCGCGTTCCCGGCATCATCCGTTGGCCGGGCGTGGTCGAACCAGGCCGCGTCTCGCCCGAACTTGTCAGCACCATGGACGTCCACGCCACTCTTCTCTCCGCCGCCGGAGCCTCCTCGCCCGAGCTTCCGCTGGACGGCCTCGACCTGACCGCCTTCCTCCAGGGCGACTCCGCCTCCCCACGCGACGAGTTCTTCTACTTCCACCGCAATCAGCTGAAGGCCCTCCGGCTCGGACCCTGGAAGCTCAAGATCGACGGAACCGGTCCGGAACTCTATCAGCTCGAACTCGATCCGTCCGAACTCTACAACCGAGCCGCGGATATGCCCGACGTCGTCGAGCGTCTGCAACAGCGCATCGATGAGATGAAGAAGGAACTCGGCATGAGCTGACGGCCGTCGGCTCTTACCCTTCGAGCGACTCGACAAACGCATCGGCTTCCGCGATGGACGCCTCAATATCGGCCACCAGCAACGCCACTTCGCCGTCAATCTCCAGCACGATCTCAGACAGCGACTGAATCGCCCGCGCGTTCAAGTTGTGCTTGAGGAACAGCACCTGGTCGCGAAACGCCGCCAGCACCGGCTGCATCTTCTGCTCCGCCTGGCGCATCTTGCCGATCAGCCGCTGGTAGCCGTCCTTGGTCTCGCCGAGCAGTCCGCGACTCTTCGTGCGCAATCCGCTGTCGCCGATCTCTCCGATCTCTTGCTCCCACTCTTTGAATAAGTCGGAGGCGACGTTCTCGATCCCGTCGATGCGTTCGCTCACCTGCTTGGCGCGGTTCTCCGATCGTTCGTATTCCTTATTGAGCTTGTTGTAGACCTTCTCCAACTCGCCGCCGTCAAAGTTCGTCAGCGCCTGGAACGCTTCCAGCGTCGTCTGGAACTGCTCCTTCGCCTCTTGCTGATCCTCGCGCCCGGCCGAGACTCTCTTCGCCAGGATGTCCCGCTTCTCCCGCCCGATCTTCTCCATCCCGGCGTAGAACGCCTTCTCCCAGATCCAATTGCATCCCGACGTCGAGCCCGCCAGTCCGGTGATGAGTAAGGTACGTCGCGTCATGTCGAATTTCCTCGAAAACGAACCCTCGAATTGTAGCGGAACGAGCGGTCGATCTAGCCTATCTACGTTGGCACTGCGAACAGAAATGCGTAGACCGTGCGGCCACAATCGTCTTCCGAATCGGCGCGTCGCAGACCTTGCACGCCTCCCCCGTCTTGCCGTAGACAAACGTTGAAAGCTGAAAATACCCCTGCGATCCCTCGCTATTTACATAGTTGCTGACCGTCGACCCGCCCTGTCGGATGGCGTCCTGGAGCACTTCCTGAATCGCTTGATGCAGCCGCTCTGCACGGACTTTGCCGATCTTGGCGGTGTTCGTTCTCGGATGAATACGAGCCCGAAACAGCGCCTCGTCGCAGTAAATATTGCCTAACCCGCGCAGGAATTCCTGATTGAGAAGCACCGCCTTCGCCTGCGCTTGGCGCGCATTCAGCCTGGCGCGAAACTCCTCAAGGGAGACATCCAGCGGCTCCGGACCCAGTTCGGCCAGCCGCTTCGGCAACTCGCGCGACCACTCAAACCGACCAAACTTCCGGATGTCGTGAAACACCAGCGTCAACCCGCCGTCGAGCGACAGGACGGCTCGCGCCCACGGCCCCGGCTCGTCCTCAAACAGGAAATTGCCGGTCATCCGCAGGTGGACCACCAGCACCGAGGCCGCTCCGTCCTTTTCCAAATCGACGACGATGTACTTGCCCCAACGCCGAAGCCCCGCGATCTTCTGCCCGCGCAATCCGCGCACGGTCCGATCGACGTCTCCGACGCAGGTCCGCTCCCAAAGGAACTCCACGTTCTCGATCACGCGCCCCGGCAGCCGCTTCCGCAGCCCGCGCACAATCGTTTCCACCTCCGGCAACTCAGGCATCGCGTCAGTCCACCATCATAGAAGCCGGTCGCGGCTCCGCTCGGTCGCCTTAGACCAAGCGCACGCCGTCGCCGTCACGTCTGGCCGCCTGCGGCGCCTCGTCCGTCTCGCGTAGGAAGATCCGGTACTCCATCGTCTTCTCGCCCTTGGCCGGCATCCACAGATATCCCTTCTCGCCGAACAGCGACCCGCGGTCGACCATTTGGCGGCGCGTTTCGGGAAACGGCGACACCCCGAACTCCATCCCGCGCGTCAACGCCTTGCCGTTCCAAGGCGCCTGATCCCGACTGTAGTTCTCCTCCCAAATCCCTAACCAAGGAAAATCATCCCGCTTCCACAGGTAGCCGAACGCCGTCTTCGACGAGGGCGAGTAGGCCGTAAAGAATGCATCCTCCATCGCCGGGTTCATCAGATGCGTCGTGAAGGTTCCCGACGCCGCGTCGTCCGGCAGCACGCGCAGGTCGGAGAAGCCGCCCGACGCCTTGGGAGCCATCGGCCAAGTGAATACCGCGTCCAACTGCAGCCGGTCGTGGCCGGGCGCGAACTCGTTCTCAATCGTCTTCGACGCCGTCGCCGAGACCTGAAACTCCGTCTCTCCCTTTTCCAGAAACGGCGGTCCCAAGGTGACGTGCTGCGTCCACCCGACAGGTCGATCGACGCCCGCCAAGTTCGTCGCGGTCTCGGCTACGTGGATCACGTCCGATCCGGCCTCCAGACGCAGCGTGCGCACGATCCGCATCCGGGCGATCGGCAACTCCGCCGACGCCGTCAGCGTCTCCCCGGAGACGGAAACGTCCCAGTCGACGAACGATCCTTCGCCGTGGACGTACAACCCCGCCGCGAACTCTTCCTCTGAAGGAGGCCCAAAAAAATCCAGGCACAAATTGTGCCCCGCAATCCCTGAAAGCAACCCGCCCTCAATGGGCGCCCCGTACTCGGGATGCCTCTCCGCGTCGTACGAACTCGGTTCGATCGAGTCCCACGGCGGGTCCCACAGCGGGTTGACGTCGTTGGACTTGAGCCGTACCTCGGCGATATGTCCGCCGCCCGGCAACACCGTCACTCGCAGCTTCTCGTTCTCTAGAACAACCTTCTTTCGGTCCTTTATCGACATGGTTGCGCGCGAGGATAGCATGCCCGACCTCGGTTGCTCGGCGCCTCGCTGCGGAGTACCCTGTTCAGCATGGCTAGAGGACTCAACAAGGTCATGTTGATCGGCAACTTGGGCAAAGACGCGGAGACGCGCTACACCCCCAGCGGCGCCGCCGTGACCAATTTTTCCATCGCGACGACGCGCGGCGTCAAAGACGGGCAGTCGGGCGAATGGCGCGACGAAACCGATTGGCACGACATCGTGTTGTGGCGCGGCGAGAACGTCGCCAACTATCTCAACAAGGGCACGCAAGTCTATGTTGAAGGGCGCCTGCAAACGCGCAGCTGGGAAGACCAGAACGGTCAAAAGAAATACCGCACGGAGGTGGTCGTCGACGGCGGCCACGGCCTCCTGTTGCTCGGAGGACGTGACGGCGGCGGCCCGCGCCGATCCGGTCCGCCCTCCGACGGAGGCGGCGGCGAAAGCGGCGGAGGAGCCCCTTCCGGCGGCGGCGCGGCGCCCTCCGGGGGCGGCGGCATGGGCGTCGGCGACGACGACGTGCCCTTCTAGATCTGGACTGCCCAAACGAGGTATCTCGACAATGTCGACTCGCAGACGTTTCCTAGCCGCGGCCGCCGCAGCCCCAGTGGCATTGGCGGCCGCCCACCACGAGAAGAAGCGCCTGTTCACAGCCGCATTCACTCCCGGCTCCATCGGCGTCCAGACGAACCAGAGGGGCGCCATTGAGCTGGCTGTAGCCCACGGCTTCGGCTCCGTTCAGCCGTTCGCGGCCGACCTCGCCAAACTCGAGCCGTCTCGCCGGAAAAACGCCGGGCCGCTCCTCAAAGAGCGCCACGGCCTCGTCTGGGCGGCGGCCGGTTTGCCGGTCGATTTCCGGACAACGGAATCGAATTTCCGCGAGGGGTTGGCGAAGCTGAAGAAGGAGGCGCCGATCTACCAGGAGGCGGGCGTCACGCGCATGGGCACCTGGATGTCGCCCGCGCACGACGAACTCACCTATTTGCAGTATTTCAAGCAAACCGTCAGGCGGCTGCGCGAAATCGGCGCCGTGGTCGGCGATCACGGCCTACGGCTCGGGCTTGAGTACGTCGGCACCCCCGGCCACCGCATCCAAAAGCGCTATCAGTTCGTCCACTCCATGGCTGAGACCAAGGAACTCATCGCCGAGATCGGCAGCCCGCATCTCGGCTTCGTCCTCGATTCGTGGCACTGGTGGACCGCCGGCGAATCCAAGGCCGATCTCCTCTCTCTCAACGCGGAAGACGTCGTCTCCGCCGATCTCAACGACGCGCCCACCGGGCTCAAAATGCTCGAACAGCACGACACGACCCGTGAGCTCCCTCTGGCCACCGGCGTCATCCCCGTCAAAGACTTCCTCTCCGCCCTCGTCGAGATTGGCTACGACGGTCCCATTCGACCGGAACCTTTCAACAAGACGCTCAACGCGATGGAGAATACCGAGGCCTCCAAGACGGCCGGCGCCGCGATGAACAAAGCCTTCGCGCTCGTCGGGTGAGCAAGAGCGCCCTGATCCTCGGCTGCGGCTATACCGGCCGTCGCGCCGCTCGCCTCCTGCTCGATGACGGTTGGTCGGTCGCCGGCACGGCCCGCGATCCCGGTCCCCTCGGCGACCTACCGGGCCTAGCGCCCGTTCAATTCGACGCCTCCAAGGACGACCCCGCCAAGCTCCCGGCGGCCGACGTCCTGGTCTATTCCATCCCGACCCTCCGAGCGGGCGCGCTGCTGGACGATCCCGCCCCGCGCCTCGTTCCCCTGCTGGAGGGTCGCTACGCCCGCGCCGTGTATCTATCCACAACCGGCGTGTACGGCGCGGCGGAACGAGTCGACGAGCAGACTCCCATTGCGCCTCAGACCGAGCGCCAACGACTCCGAGCGGCCGCCGAAGCCGCCTTCCAAGCAGCCGCTTGGCACGCCCTGGTCCTTCGGCCCGCCGCCATCTACGGTCCGGGGCGCGGCGTTCAAGTAGCCTTGCCCCAGGGGCGGTACAAGCTCGTCGGCGACGGCTCGAATTTCGTCTCGCGGATTCATGTCGACGACCTGGCGGCCATCGTCGCCGCCGCCGCCCAATCCGACCTCGCCGGAGCCTATCCCGTCGCGGATGCCGAGCCTTCTTCCTCCCGCGATATTGCTTACTTCTGTGCCGATCTGCTCGGCTGCCCTCCGCCTGAATCGGTTGCCTTGCAGGACGTCAGCGAGACCCGCCGCTCCAACCGTCGAGTCGACGGCTCAGCCCTCCTGCGCGCTCTCGGACTCACCCTTCGCTATCCCTCCTATCGCCAGGGAGTCCCCGCTTCCATGGAATTGTAAAATCGACGTAAACTCCTATTTTACAGCCATTTAACTCAGAAAAAATAACCAAAAGGCGTCCCCCCGTCGTCCTTCCAACACGGAGACCGACGATGACCGATAAAGCTGCCACCATCCGACTTGCCCAAGAGGGCGATCCCCACGCCTTTTCCACCCTCGTAGACAGCTACAAGAAGAAAGTTTTCGGGACCGTCTACCGACTCACCGGCCGCAGCCAGGACGTCGAGGACGTCGGCCAGGACGTCTTCCTCCGGCTCTATCAGTCGATCGGACAGCTGCGCGAGGTCGGCTTCTTCGATACCTGGCTCTACCGCTTGACGGTCAACACCGTCTACGATCACCTGCGCAAGCGCCGGCGCGCGACCGACGTCCCGATGGCCGATCTCTCCGAGGAGCAGCTTCTGTCCGCCGACTATTGTGAAAGCGCGCGCCGCCAGTCGATCGCGACCCGCCAAAGCGACGCCAGCAACAAGCTCCAGGTCTTGCTCGGAGAAATCTCAGACGACGACCGCGCCCTGCTGGAACGCAAGGAGATCCAAGGCCTCACCCTCAAGGAGCTGAAGCCGCTCTACGACGCCAACGAGAGCGCCCTCAAGGTGCGCCTATTCCGGGCCCGCCGCCGGGCGTTTGCAGCGCATGAACGCCTTTGCGCTGAAGGCGTGATGTAGCTCGCCGGGCGGAGGCTAGCGAGGTTCCAGCGTCGGCGTCAGCACCTGCCGCTGATTCGCCTCGACTTCGATCGTCGTCTTATACGGTTTGAATCCGTCGTAACGCAGCTCGATCGTGTGCTTCCCCGGCATCAGCAGTAGCGTCTGCCCGATCTTGTTGATCTGGTCGGCGTATCCGATGTGCCGCCCGTTGACGATCACCGCGGCGTTCAACGCTTGCGCCGGGTGGATCTTTACCTTGCCGAACGGGCCGGTCGGCTTCTTCTCGTCGGAGGGCCCCAGCTTCTGCCGGATCACCGTCTTCTTGCCCGGCTCGATGGTGACCTTCTCCACGTGGTCCTTGTAATAGACCATCGTGAATCGAATCTCATGCTCGCCGGGAGACAAGAACAGATTCTCTCCGGGGCCTGAGAATCGGTCGGCGTGGCCGACGTACTCGCCGTCCACCCAGACCCCCGCATCATCCGGCTTCACCTTGGTCTTGAGGATGCCCGGGTTGGAAGAGGAACCAACCGTTCTGTCGCCGGCGTGGACTGCCGGGACAACGGATATAAGTACGAAGCCGGCGGCGGCCAGCAACAGGTTATGAATGAAAGTCTGTTTCCGATAGGTCATTTGTTGAAGATCTCCATGGCTTCCGTAGCAAGCGGGCCGCCAAAGGTAGATCCGGGCCGCGGTCAAGCATCCGCGGGTCCTCAGCGGCAGACAGCTCCGACGTGCGACGATCCCTGAGACAGTTTCCGACTCACGCCTTAGTGCGGGTGAGACGGTCCGGCCGCGCCGGGTTGATTTGATAGACTCGGGAGCTTGCGAACGATCCTGACGACGTCGTTGCTGGTCGCTTTGGCGGCCTGCGGCGGCCCCAGCGAGAGCTCGTCCCCGGCGCGACGAAGCTCCCCCGGCGATGAAGCCGCCCTGCGCGAGGCCGCGCTCGGTGGCGACGCGGAACAGGTCGCCTCGTTGCTCTCCTCGGGCGTCGATCCCAACGGCCTCGACGAAGATCAGCGCACGGCCTTGATGCTCGCCTCCTACACCGGCGACGCTAAGAGCATCGCAGCCCTGGTCGAAGCCGGCGCCGAGGTCAACTTGCAGGACAGCGCGGGTCGCACGGCCCTCATGTTCGCGGCCAGCGGCTCCAACCCTGCGGCCGTGGAAGCTCTACTCTCGAACGGCGCCGAGCAGACCCAGCAGGACAACGAAGAGGGTTTTACCGCGCTGATGTGGGCCGCCGCCGAGGGGCAGTCCGCCAACATCGAACTCCTGCTCCGATACGGGGGCGACCCTAACATTCGCGACATCGACGGCGATACCGCCCTCACCTTCGCCCAGACCAACGGTCATAAAAAGGCGGCGGAGCTGCTCCAAGCCGCCCAGGCCCAATAGACGTGTCTCTCGGCTACTCCTGCGTGAACCCGATGAAGATCAGCGCCATCTCGTCTTCGCTGCCGTCGCCCCATTGCAAGTCCACCGGCGGAGTGTTCGGATTGCGGGGGTTGTCCGCCGAGTTGTCGTAGATCGCCGTCATCTTCAGCGTGCTGCCTGGTGGGATGAAGAGCGGATCCTTCAGCCAGTAGGTGTCCTGCCAATCGAAGTCCCAATCGTCGATCCGAATCACCGTCTCCGTCTTGCCGTCGATCGTGACCTCGAGCTGAATCTCGCGACCCACCAAGTGCATGTGCGGGAGAAGCGAGTAGACCGTCGCCTGGAGAAACGAAGGAACCTGGAACTCAGCCGTAACCACCGCACGCTTCTCGCCCGCGGGTAGCAGAAAGTCCTGGTTCACCAGCGGCAAGTAGAGCAACTGCTTCTCTGCCGGCGTGTCGCGGAAATGGAGACCCACTCGCGTACGATCCGTCTGGCCTAACCCGTCCGGATGGTAGTGGACCTGGAGTGCGATCCGGCCGTTGGCCGCGATCGGCTGACCCAACTCAGCCGGGAGCTGCTGCGGTCGGTTCCCCGGCGCCCAGCCGCCCATAAAGTCGACCGTGTCGAATCCCGGATCCCCATAGCAGGTGTAGCCGGGCTGACCGTCGTTTTGCGCCGCCTCCAGAGCCACCGACTGACTGAACGGATCGGGAAACAGAATCACGTGATGCACGACTTGCCGGTTGCCCGGTCGCACCTCGATCGCCTCAATCTCGCGCTGTTCGGTGAGCCCCGTCGGCAGACTAAAGCAGCGGTAGTCGTCCGCCACGTCGGCGTCCGGTTGGTAGTCCGCGGGCAGTTCGAGAATCAGATCGGGCTCGCCCAGCGTCCAGTCCTTGGAAAACACCAAGGGCTCGGGGAGGTCCCGCGGATCGCCTTCGGGCGCACCTAAGTCCACCCACTCGGAGATCAAGGCAATCTCTTCCGGCGTCAAACTGCGGTCGCCGTGAAACTCGCCCTCCACCGGTTTCCACGGCGGCATGTAGCGGGATTCAACCGCATCCTGGATAAACGGGCTGAACAGCCAAGCGTTTTCCCAATCCATCAGCGAGAACGGCGCGACTTCGCCCGGATGGTGGCAGACCTGACACTTTTCCTGAAACAAGCGAACGATCTGGTTATTGAACGTCACGCGAGGCGGCAACGGCGCTCGCGCCCCAACCCGCGATCGAGCCGGCGTCCGAGTCTGGCCCCCCAGGGTCGCCGACAGCGCCGCTGCGAGTAGAAGCGTGTGAAGTGCGATCCGCATGCCCCTCTATCTTACGGCCCGTTCAAGCCGTCATCGACCCAAATACGCAATTGGCGCCGGAGTATTCGCCGCGCCCCGGCCCTCGCTCGAATCGCCTAGGCGGCAAGCGCCTGGCTTAGCGCCTGCTTCATCACCGCCTCGTCGGGTGAGACGCCGGTCCACAACTCAAAGGCGATGACGCCCTGGTAGACCAGCATCGAGAGTCCGTCGAGCGTCGGCAGCCCATGGGCTCTTGCCGCCGCCAACAGTCGCGTCTCCGGCGGGTTGAACACCGCGTCGGCGACTTGCAAACCCTCCCGGGCCTGGGAAAAATCTACATCCGGCATCGACTCCACGTCCGGGTACAGCCCGATAGATGTGGCGTTGATCAGCAGATCGGCGTCCCCCGGCACGCGGTAGCTGCCTTGCCACGGCTCGAACCTAGCCCGCGAACCCGAATGCTTCTGGAGATCGGCCGTCATCGACTCTCCGCGCTCCAGCGATCGGTTCACGATATTCAGGTCCGCGACTCCCGCAAGCAGAAGCTCGGTCGCCACCGCCCGCGCTGCGCCTCCTGCGCCCAGCACCACGACGCGCGCCCCTTGCGGGTCGAATCCAGCGTCCTGCCGGAGCCCGCGCAGGAAGCCCTTGCCGTCCGTATTCTCGCCGACCCAGCGGTCGCCGTCGCGCACTACGGTATTGACCGCCCCGATCAAGCGGGCCTCTTCGGAGAGCCCGTCCAAGTGTTCGATCACGGCGACCTTGTGCGGAATCGTCAAGTTGAAGCCGCGCATTCCGAACGCTTTCGCGCCCGCAACCGCCGAGCCCAGGTCCTCTGGGGAGACTTCGACGGTCAAGTAGCGCCAGTCGAGCCCGGCGGCTCGAAAACCGGCTTCCTGCATCACCCCGGTCGGATTCTCAGCCACCGGTTGACCAAAGCAAGCGACGAGCTCCGCCTGATAGTTCGTCGCCAACTAGTTGCCCTCGCCTTGGGCGGAGCGATCCGACTTCATCACTCCGCCGACCGCCAAATGGTCGGGCTCGATCTCGCGCAGAAGCACGCGGACCGACGCCGGAGGTACGTCCAAGGCCCTCACCGCCGCATCGGTCAGCTCGCGCACCAGCGCGCGTTTCTTGTCGGCCGTCCGGCCGGAAAGTAGTGTTACGTCAAGGATCGGCACGGGTGCGATTGTAGCCGAAGTCGATGCGCCGCGTCCCCCGTGAGCGGCCTCGCTATCCTGGGACTCGCGAATGGCGGACGGGCTCAAAGTCAGGGATTTCTTCAGGCGCGGCGGACTGCTGTCCAAGAGCCACGACCAGTACGAGTTCCGGCCGGGTCAACTCGATATGGCGATGGAGGTCTCCGCCGCCATCGACGAGGGCCGCCACCTCATCGTCGAGGCGGGCACCGGCACCGGCAAGACCCTCGCCTATCTCGCCCCCGTGATCGCAAGCGGCAAGCGCGTCGTGGTTTCCACCGGCACCAAGGCGCTCCAAGAACAACTATTCTTCAAGGACATCCCGTTCCTGGAGCGCGCTCTCGGACGCGAACTACGTGCCGCCTACATGAAGGGCCGAGCGAACTTCCTGTGCTTGGAAAAGCTCCACGAAGTCGAGAAGCGCCCCGTGCTCTCCGGGTTTGAAGAGATCGAAGAGTTCGCCCAAATCAAGCAGTGGGCGCAAGAAACTGAAACCGGCGACCGCGCGGAACTGCGCACCCTCCCTGACAAGTCGGGGGCTTGGCCCAAAGTCGACGCCCGTCGCGAAATGTGTTCCGGACAAAAATGTCCGCAATTTGACCGCTGCTTCATTACGCGCATGCATCAGCGCGCCCATGAAAGCGACATCCTCATCGTCAACCACCACCTGTTCTTCGCCGACCTCTCCCTGCGTGACGACGACTTCGGCCGCATCCTGCCCGACTACCAGGCCGTCGTCTTCGACGAGGCGCACGAGATCGAATCCGTGGCCGGACAGCACTTCGGCGCACAAGTTTCGAGCTATCGCTATGAAGAGCTCGCCCGCGACGTTCGCCACACCGCCCACGCGCACGACTTCGGCTCGAAGGGACTCGACAACGCCGTCGAGCACCTAACGATTCGCGCCGGCGCCTTCTTCCAGCTGTTCGACTCCATCGACGGCCGTCGCTCCTTTCGCGACCGCAAGGGCTTTCGCGAGCGCTTCGCCGACGAGTTCGTGGAGCTAGTCGCCGCTCTAGACCGCCTGGGCGGCGAGCTGGAACTCGTCCGCGGCGCCACCGATCAAACGCTTCCGCTCGAAAAGCGCACCAAGGAACTGGAAGAGACTCTGCGACTCGTCATCGAGGGAGAAGACGCCAGCTACGTCTACTGGATGGAGCGTCGCGGGCGCGGCGTCTTTCTCCAGGCCACGCCGATCGACGTCTCTGAGATCCTCTCGGAACGACTTTTCGGTCAACTGCCCACGGTAATCTTGACCTCCGCCACCTTGGCCGTGGAGGGCTCCTATGACTACATCCGCGGCCGTCTGGGCGTGGTCGACGCGAGAGAGCTCGTCACCCCCGGCCACTTCGACTACGCCAAGCAGGCCCTGCTCTACGTCCCGTCCGAGTTGCCCGACCCGCGCTCGAACCTCTTCGTCGCCAAAGCCACCGAGGCGGTGTTGGAGATCCTGCGCTGTTCGCGCGGCCGCGCGTTTGTTCTCTTCACCAGCTACCAGCAGATGCGCGCCATCCACGAGCGCGCCTCCTTCGCTCTGGAATACCCCTGCTTGCTTCAGGGGACCGCTCCCAACTGGGCGCTGCTGGATGAATTTCGTGAGACGCCCAACGCCGTCCTATTCGCTACCGCCAGCTTCTGGCAAGGCGTCGACGTCCCCGGCGACCAACTCAGCTGCGTCATCATCGACAAGCTCCCCTTCGCCTCCCCCGGCGATCCCGTTGTCGAGGCGCGCATCCAGGCGCTGCAGAAGGTCGGTGAGAATGCGTTCGAGCAGTACCAGATTCCCGAGGCCGTCTTGTCGCTCAAACAAGGGTTCGGCCGGCTCATCCGGCATGCCAAGGATCGCGGCGTCCTGGCCCTGCTCGACAACCGCATCGTCAAGCAGCGCTACGGCAAAGTCTTTCTCGACTCTCTCCCCGACTACCCGTTCACTGACCAGATCGAGGACGTTCAGGCGTTCTTCGAAAAGGAATGAATTAGGCGCAGTAGAATCGAGAGCGATGCAGTTGCCGCCCGTCGATGAAGCCGTCCATGAGCTGACCCAAGGCTCGGGCTTTCTGTTGCTCGAAGGTCTCTACCCCGATGCGCTCGTAGCCGAGGCACGGGAGCGAACCTACGAGCTCGCGCGCAGCGAGCCCGATCGAGCCTCGCACTTCCACGGCGGCGACGCGGTCCAAACCCAGAAGCGCGTCTGGAACCTCCCCGACAAAGGACAAGTCTTCCAAGAACTCTGCTCGAACGACCGCCTGCTCGCGCTCATGCGCCCCATCCTCGGCGACGACCTCATGCTGAGCTCCTACGCCGCCAACGTCCTCTACCCCGACGCGCCCGCTCAGGAGGCCCACGTCGACTACCCCTACTGGGATCTCCACGCGCGCGAGCATTGGCCGCGCACCCTGAATGCGAGCTTCGTGCTTGCCGTTGAGACCGTGCTGATGCTTGACGACTTCACCATCGAGAACGGCGCCACCGCCATCCTGCCCGGCAGTCAAACGCTCGCCCAGTGGCCCGATCCCGAGAAATTCGCCGCCGAGAGCGTTCGAGTCACCGGCCGAGCCGGCAGCCTGCTCGTCTTCTCCGCCTTGCTCTGGCACGCCGGACAGCACAACCACTCACAACAGTCCCGCGCCGCGTTGCTCGGCTCCTATACGCTCAAGTCCATCAAGCCGATCGAGGATTGGAGCCGAACCATCCGCCCCGAGACTCTTGCCGGCGCCAGTGTAGAGATGCGCGCCCTTCTCGGCGCCGACTACGCCTACCCGGCGGTCATGGACGCCTTGCCGGGAACCAGCTCCGAGGGCGCCCGCGCGAAGAGCTAGATTAGAGCCCGCCCAGGCCGGACGACCCCGGCCCCGTCACAGAATCCGCTTCGCGATTGAGAAACTGCTGGACCCGCGGATGCTCGTGTGCGCGCATCTCCTCCGGCGTCCCCTCCGCGATGATCTTGCCCTTGTAAAGCAGACACATCCGATCCGCAATCAAGAACGCGCTCGCCATCTCATGCGTAACCACCACGATCGTCATCTTGAACGCCTGCTTGAGGTGCAGGATGAGTTCGTCGATGCCCGCCCCGATGATCGGGTCGAGCCCGGCCGACGGCTCGTCGAACACCAGAATCTCCGGATCCATCGCCAGCGCTCGCGCCACGGAAGCGCGCTTCTTCATGCCGCCCGAAAGCTGGGAGGGAAACTTATCCGCCGCACCTTCCAGGCCGACCTGCGCCAGCTTCATCTGGGTCATCAACCGGATCGTCGGTTCAGCGAGTTTCGTGTGCTCGCGCAGCGGCAGCGCCACATTGTCGCCGACGGTCATCGATCCGAACATGGCCGCTGATTGGAACGATACGCCCATAATCCGCCGGACATCGGCCAACTCGCGCTCGGGGCAAGTCGCCACATCCACGCCCTTGATGTAAACGTGCCCGGAGGTCGGCCGCTCCAGCGCCTCGATGCGCCGCAGCAATGTGGACTTGCCGGAGCCCGAGGCCCCGAGAATCACCATCGTTTCGCCCGGATAGACGTCGAGATTGACGCCCTTCAGCACTTCCACCGGGCCGTAACGCACCACAAGATCCTGAACCGAGATAACCGGTTCCACGCCGTCTCGCAGGCGATCCTTCAAAGCCGGATGCGGCGATGCTGGGTTGTGGATGCTCATCGCCAGAAAAGGTAGAAGAAGGCCGTCGCCAACAAGTCCGCTAGTACGACCAGAAAAATCGATTTGACGACAGCTTCCGTCGTCGAACGGCCCACGCCCACCGGGCCGCCGGAGACGTGGAAGCCCTCGTAGCATCCGACGTGGACGATGATCGTTCCGAACACAATCGCCTTGATCATCGACGTCACGATGTCGCGCAACACCAGCACGTCGAGCGTCGCGTTGAGATAGACGCCGATCGGCATGTCGAGCGAAAAATAGGTGAAGATGCCGCCGGCGAGAATGCCGGAAAACACAGCCGCGATCGTGAGACACGGGAGCATCACCATCATCGCCACGTACTTCGGGGCCAATAGAAACTCGGTCGGGTCAATCGCCATCGACCTCAGCGCATCCACTTCTTCAGTGACCACCATCGTCCCGATCTCCGCCGAAAACGACGACCCGGAACGGCCGATCACCACGATGGCCGTCATCAGCGGTCCCAACTCGCGCGTCATCGATACGCCCACCAAATTGATAACGAATTGCAGCGCCCCGAAGCGACGCAACTCGGCTCCGCCTTGGAACGCCATGATCAATCCGGTGGCTGCCGCGATCAGGCAAACGACCGGGAGCGCGTGGACTCCCACGACCGCCATGTGCTCGATCGTGGACTTCCAGCGCAGCTTGCTCCCGGTCACCGGGTTGACCCGCCAGGAGGAGCGTAGGCCATGCCAGAACTGGATCGCTAGGCCGCCGACGTACTCGACCTTTTCAATTGCGGAGCGGCCTACGGAATCAAGAAAGGGCATGGGCGGGCCGCAGCCGAACTAGACCGACGCCTCCTCATCCGACTCCGCGATCTCAAACGCACTCAGTAGCCGCGTCAACTCCAGCACGTGTCGCGGCGCCTCGTTGAGTCCCACGAGTACGAAGCGCGCCTCGACCTTCTTGGATTCTTGGAGACCTTCCACTAAGCTCGCGATGCCCGAGCTGTCAATGTAGTGAACTTCGTGCAGATTCACGATCACCGTCTTCTGCTCTCGTTTCCGGTAGAGATCGAGAACCGTCTCGCGCAGCTTAGGAGACGTGTAAAGGTCGATATCGCCCGAGACGTAAACGATTGATCGTGCGCCGTCGCGCTTGACGTTGATTTCCATCGCTAGTTCTCAGGGGTGACGGGCGTTTCAGGCGACTTTCGCATGCGGAAGACGTTCGCGCCGTTCTCCCGCCCGTAGTCGATCTCATCCATAATCTCGCGAATCAGGTACAAACCGCGACCTCCCGCCCGCAATTCATCCGGTGCGGGCGATACGCGGGTCAGAGGATTGAACGGCTCGCCCGCGTCTCGGACCCGAATCTCGACCCCGCCGTCCGGCGCCGCCGCCAGCGTCAACGTCACCCGAGCATCCGTCCGGCCGTGATAGGCGTGCTTGATCACGTTGCCCACCGCTTCGTCCACAGCCAACGTAATCGCGTCGCTGTGCGGGCGGTTGAATCCCAATTCGTGGGCGAACTCTCTCACCGATTGCCGGACGACCCTCAGCCAACGCGGGTGGCTGGCTATCGTGATCTCGAGCTCGTCTGCCATAGCGGATTCAGCGGTACTCGCGGACTCTCAAGGCGCTCGGGACACCTTCTCAGGCAGGCGAATTATAGCATGCGGCTCGCGCGCTAAACCGCCTCGGGCGTTATACTTGGCCCCGATGTTGCGTTCCCTGTTTCTGTTCCTCGCCTCCTTCGGCCTGGCGGCCGCCTCGCCCGTCACCGTCTACGTTGAACTCGGCAGACAGGCCACCTCGGTCGATGACTGGAGCGGCTCCGTCGCCGTGCGCGGAGGCGACCTCGTGAGACTTGAGTCTCGCCACTTCATGCCGAAGGATCGCCTGACCGGGCCCGCCGCTTGGGAAGCGACCACGCGCCGCGAGCAGATCGACGGCTTCGCTCGCATGAACTACAACGAGATGAGCCCGGCCCATCTCCCCCCGACGCAGTTCTCGCCGGTCGGCCTATTCGCCGTCATCGAGGACGCCGGCGCCGCCCGCGTCGAGGTCAAAACTCAGCAGGGCGACTTCACGTTTGCGCTCTCGGATCTCGGTCCGGAAGCCGTCCCGTACCTCGACGGTCGAGTCCTCGTGTCGTCGGCGCCTCCTGTAGAAAAGGTCTCGACGGAAACCTACGAGGACGACGAGGCCGCCGTCGCCGCGCTGCCGAACGGGAATACGGCCGTGGGCTGGATCGGCTACAAGGATCGCGGAGACCGCGTCTTCGTACGGACCCGCTCGGGCGAAGGGTGGGGAGAGATTGAAGAAGTCAGCGAGGCCCCCGGCGATTTTTGGCGCTGTTCGCTTGCAGTGGATTCCGACGGCGGACTTTGGGCTTTTTGGGCGGCTCGCGACGGCACGAAGTGGGACATTTTCGGTCGGCGTAAATCGGGCGAGTCGTGGGGCCGCGTCGAAAGGATCAGCCAAAGCGGCTCGAATACGTTTCACCGGGCGGCGACGGGCGACGGCGGCGAGGTCTATCTGGTATGGCAAAGTTACCGTGATCCGCGAGACCCTGAATCGGGCGAGAGAGCGCAGTCGGACGTGATGGGCCGTGCCTATCGCAACGGCTCATGGGGCGCCGAGACGCAGATCTCGCAGTCGTCGGCCAATGACTGGGAGCCCTACGTGGCCGCCGGACCGGAGGGGACCGCCTACGTCGTTTGGGACGGGTACGAGAACGGCAACTACGACGTTTTCTTCCGGGCCTTTGAAGGGGGAGAACTCGGACCGGTGCGGCAAGTGACCACCTCCGAGCGTTTCCAAGCGCACGCCACCGTCGCGGTCGACCATCAAGGTCGTCCTTGGGTCGCCTGGGACGAATCAGGCGCGAACTGGGGCAAGGATCAGGGCTATCTCGTCACTCCGCCAATGTCCGTCCCCTTGCACCAAGAACGCTCTCTGCGTCTCGTCATGCGCGACGGCTCGACCTGGAAACAACCCAAGAAGGAACTCCAGCCGTTCTACGTCTATCAGCTCTATCCGAACTTCGAGAACCCCCAGATCGCCTTCGACGGCGACGGCGTCCTGACCATGGTCTTCCGGCACTGGACTCGGCAGCGCGCGCACTCGATCGGCGCTCGAATCCAGTGGGAGAACTTCGTCACGCGCTTCGACGGTCGCACCTGGACGACTCCGACGCCGCTCCCGCATTCCATGGGCTCAATCGAAAAGCGCCCCGCCTTGGCGACCGACTCCTCAGGCGACGTACATGCCGCTTGGATGACGGATAACCGTACCTTCGCCGACGCGCTTCCTCAAAACGCCAAGATCTACTACGCAACGCTCGGACGCCTCGGTTCCGCGCCCGACTATTCACCGGCCGTCTTCGATCCCTTCGACGACGCCTTCGCCGAGGCGCTTCCCATCCATCCCGAGGAGGAGGAGAACGTCGCCGCCATTCGCGACCACGTCGTTGAAGCCGGGTCGAAGCGCTTCAAGATCTACCGCGGCGACATGCATCGCCACACCGACGTCTCTCAAGACTTCAAGTACGACGGCTCCTTGATCGAGGTCTACCGCTACGCCCTCGACGTTGCCGCCTTCGACTACATCGTCCCGACCGACCACCAGCTCGGCTATGACCAGGAGTTCACCTGGTGGCAAGACGAGAAGCTCGCCGATCTCTTCCACGTCCCGGGCTCCTTCACGCCAATGTTCGGCTACGAGCGCTCACTGACCTTCCCGAACGGCCATCGGAACGTGATCTTCTCCAAACGCGGCACGCGCACCCTGCCCATCGGAGAAGCCGAGCGGAAAGGAGAGGCCCGCACCGGACCGATCCTGTTTCCCTACCTCAAAGCCAACGACGGCATCTCCATGCCGCACTCCTCGGGCACCTCTCAGGGCACCGACTTCGCCGACAACGATCCCGACGTCGAGCCCCTGCTGGAGATCTTCCAGGGATACCGCGCCAGCTACGAATATCTGGGCGCGCCGCTCGCCGCCGACTATCACAAGCTGCGCGAGCAGCGCTCCGGCTTTAACCCGCTGGGCTACTACTGGAACGCCTTGGAGAAGGGCTACAAGATCGGCGTCCAAGCCTCGTCCGACCACTGGTCGACGCATATCTCCTACGCCATGATCGTCGCCGAGGACTTTACCCGCGAGTCCATGTTCGAGGCCATCAAGAAGCGCCACGCCTATGCGGCCACCGACAACATCATCCTCGACTTCCAAGCCGAGTCCGACGGGAAAGCCTACATCATGGGCGACATCATCGATTCCGACGAAGCGCCCGTACTGAACATCAAAGCCGTGGGAACCGACCGCATCAAACAGTTGGTGATCGTCAAGAACCAGCAGATCATCTATACCCGACATCCCAACGCGGACTCGGTCACTCTGCGCTATCGGGACGCCGACTTCGAGGCGGGCTCGAACTACTACTACGTGCGAGTGGTGCAGAACAACGGGATGGTCGCTTGGAGTTCGCCGATCTGGGTCGAGTAGCTCGCGGCGGGTCTAAGCTAGGCCGCTACGGAAAGATCGTGGCTGAGCTCCCGCTCCAATTCAGCCGCTACGAACACGATGTTGTCGATCGTCTCCTCAAACAGTTCCCGATCAATAATCGGAGCCGGTTCGCCTGAAGGGCTGTAGTCGACAGGCAGTGCAATCCGGACGTCGTTGCGCGTGTAGGCCCACATCGCCATCACGGAGTTTCTCCACTCGCCGAAGTCCAGGTCACAAGAAACGAGCTGCCCGCCTTCCAGCAGTTTGTCGTAGGCCAGCCGCCCCGGCTTGCAGCGTTCCGGCTTGCGCTTGAATCCGATCTTGGCCAAGCGCTCCCCCGCGATCGATTCTTTGGGAAGTTCCAAGTCGCGCTCCAGAGCCTCCTCAGCGTCCAACTCGTGTGGCAGGAGCCCGTTGGCCCGAACCTTCGTCATCCTCAACAGGAGACTTCTGCGCAGATCCTGCGGAGTCCGAAGGCTCGTTGGCCGATCAGCATGCCGCGAGCGGGCTGTGAGTTCGCGGGTCGCCTCGACCGCGGCTCGCGTCAGCCGAGCCCCATCGTTGGCTGATTGGATCGCCTCTCGAATCCAGGTCGCAAGACGCTCTTGCTGCGATCCGGTTGGGTTGTCCGGAAGGTCTCTCGCCTGGAAAGGTCCGCCGAACACGCGTTCATACAGCAGTCGCTCAATAGCTAAGCGCCCGTCCGGCGGCAGAGAGTCGTAGTACGGGGTTCTCGACATTGCGGGATCGAATCCAACTATCGATCCGGACGCAACGACTAGGCAACTCGGAATTCTACTAAGCGCCCCCTTGTTCCGGACGGCGAGACTTCTTGACGTGGGGCCGCTATGCTACGGGGACCGGCGCCGGAAAACACCTGAGTTTTGACTGAAGCCGGGTCGTTTCCCTGCCGATCGGGAACTCTTGAGGCCACGTGAGCGTCTATAGCCGATTGAACGAGCGTGGAATGTACCGCGGAATGATCCGACTCACGGTCGGCATCTGTCTCGCAGCCGCTGCGCTGCCGGGCGCTCCGGCTCCGCTGGAGAGCTTCTCTTCGCCCGATCATCGTCGGCTGGTCGCCGGACTTCGAGCGCGCCTGGCTGAGGTGGCGGAGATGGAAAGCCGCTTCCAGGGCAAGATCTCGGTGGAAACGACCGCGGGGCCGTTCAGCGACATCGGCAAAGTGGACTTCATCTTGTCGCACGCCAACTTCGTGCCTCGCCGCTTCCTGCACTATCAGGATCACAACTTCATCTTCACCGCCGTCGACGGCCAGAGCCCGGAGGAACTGGAGCGCAATCTGGCTTCGATCGTCAACTATGTTCGACTCTCTACCGTTTCCCGCTGGTACAACTACCGGGCTCGCCGACGGCTTCCTCTCGTCGGCCGACGAACCGGCCTCGTGGAAGTCCAGCGGATCGCCAAGAAGGTCTACGACTTTCGCGAAGAGCAGCTTGCCCTCATCGAATCGGGCGGGGTGCGGCCTTCGCAAGTGCTCAGCACCGCGAATTTAGGGGAACTGGCGGACCCGAATCTGCTGCGCGATCTCGAACGATCGTTCCAGGCGGGTCAGTCGCAGTTCACCCGTCAACGCAACTCGGTGATTTTCGTTTTGTTTGGCGCCGAGCTGGCAATCAGCTTTCTGATTGCGGTGCTGTATCTGCGCCGAGCCCGACCGCTCAACGTGCTCGCCACCCAGGCGGCCCGCTGAGATTTCGCGCCGTCCTTTGGATATTGACCGATAAGGTGGACGAGGGTTCCGGTTCGGAATCCTCGCGCGCCGGCGTCCCGCCTCCTCCGCAGCCCTCGCGCGCGGGGCGTCGGCGCGGCTGTTCGGAACGTCGACCCAGGTTCTGCTAGGGTGGTCCAGAAATGAGGACGACTCTCGCTTTTCTGCTGGTTCTTGCGCTCGGCTGTTCCGGAGGGCCTAGTGAAGCGCCTGAGACTGCGGCGAGTCCCGCCGCGGAGCCGGCGGCGCGGAGGATTCTCGCACCGGCGCCCTTCTCGGCCGACGGCCCGTTCAGTCCCGGCGTTCAGGTCGGCGATCGCCTGTGGGTCGCAGGCATGGTCGGCAACGACCCCGCTTCCGGCGACAAGGCGGAGGGCATTGAGGCTGAGACCAAGCAGGCGATGGAGAACGTCGGCGTCGTTCTAGAGGCGGCCGGTCTTGGCTACTCCAACCTCGTTACATGCCATGTTCAGCTCACCAATATGGACGACTACGCGGCCATGAACGCCGTCTACGCCTCGTTCTTTGAGGAAGGAAAGTACCCCGCCCGAACGACCCTAGAGATGCCCGCCCTGGTAGGCGGATACGGCGTTGAAGTCTCCTGCATCGCGCACGCCGACTCCGACGGGATCTCGTACGTACGCCCCGATCCCGCCGTGATACCCGCCGCAATGGGACCCTACTCGCCGGGCGTTCGTGCCGGAGACATGCTCTTCCTTTCAGGCCAAGGCGGCCGCGATCCCCAAACCGGTGAGACTCCGACCGACATCGCCGCCCAGACGACCCGAACGCTCGAAACCATTGAAGCCACTCTCGATGCCGCGGAACTGGACTTCTCAAACGTTCTGTTCACCAACGTCTACTACCTCGGCGCCGACAATCGCGAGGCCGTGGACGGCGCCTATATGGAGCGCTTCCAAGCCGGCGCCGCCCCCAGCCGGGGAGCATTTGAACTCTCCGATCTGCCCGGCGACATCGGCGTCGAGATCACCTTCGTCGCGGTAGACGACGCCTACATCACCCGGCTGCATCCCCACGACGTTCAGCCCGACGAGACGGCCTCTCCGGCGTCGTTGAGCGGCGAGGTCCTCTACCTGTCTGCCGCTGGAGGCGAGGGAGCCACGGTGGAAGAGCAGTTCCGGGCGGCGCTCGAAGAGCAGAAGGCTCGTCTCGCGCTGGCCGGGATGTCGCTTGCTCACGTGGTCAACGCGAACGTCTATCTCTCAGACATCGCCGACTTCGCCCAGATGAACGGCGTCTTCCGCGAGTATTTTCCGAGCGACCCGCCCGCGCGTACGACGGTGGGCGTGAATGCACCCGACGGCGTCCGGGTTCAGATCGCTCTGATCGCCTCCCAGTAAATCTCCGGGCGGGCGTCACCCCAGCCGGATGGCCGGTGTCGAGCCGTCGTATCGGCAGAACCCGCGTTTCAACGGGCCTGCGCCCAAGTAGCCCACCATCCCGATCTCCCGGAAACTGGCGCGCGCGGCACTGCGCGCCACCGACGGATTTTCAGGCCAGATGGCTGCAATGGTCCGGCGATATCCCTGGGCGCTGAGAACGGCGTTTTGGTATGCGAAGCGGGCGGAAGAAACTCGGTTTCCGCGAAACTCGGGCGCAGTAAAGACCTCGTAGAGATAGCCCGTATCCGACGAAAGCTCGACGTCCAGATCCAGGTAGTCGATTCGGCAGCGGCCCGTCCCGACCCAGCCCGCGTTGATGACACGGTCGTCTTTCCAGACAGCAAAACACTGGTGCCCGGCTTGTAGGCGCCGGAGGACTTCGGCCGGGTCAGCTTTCGGTTGTAGCCCGCAATACGCATCAATCTCACCGGGCTCCAGAGCACGACACTTGGCGTCTTCGAGTAGACAGTGGCTCTTAGCGGGATTCAGGCCCGGATCCCGCTCTATCAAGATCAGCCGCCGATAGACGGTCTCGCCAAGGACCTTGAACCAGAGACTCCTGAGCCCCTCCTCCCGCCAAATCGTATCTACTCTCGAGAGGATGCTCATTGCGCGGATAAGGGGCGCATGCCGCCTCGCAGGGCCCCGGCTTCTGTCGCGCCGAAGTGCTCGGTGAAGCTGGGATCGATCGGGCGGCTGTCGTCCATCGAGAGCCAGATCCGAAGCAGCTCGCGCTTCTTCGCCGGATCGTCCGAGTCGACGAACTCGCTGCGGCGGTGAAGCGTCGTCCAGTTGTTGAGCAGCAGGATGTCCCCCGGTTCGAGATGAAAGGATACGTGAAGGTTCGGGTCTTCAGCGAGCGCCTCCAGAGCGTCCAATGCCCTGCGTTGGTCGAGAGTGAGGCTGGGCGCCTCGTCGGACTGATCCGCGCGATCAATCAAGACCCGCAGGAAATGAGCCGCAAAGTACCCCTCGCATTCTGAGAAGACAGGCAGTTCACAGCAGGCGCGGGCGTTGCCGAGATCAACGGTGTGACGCAAGTACGGGAAAGGTCTCCGGAGAGTCTCCAGAGTTTCCGGGTCGCGTTGAAGCAGTTCCTCATAGAGCGCTCTCGAGCTGACCACAAACGTCTCTCCGCCCTGCGCCGCCGGTTGAAGGCAGAGGAACGCAATCGCGTCGCAGCGGTCGGTGTGGAAACTCAAGCGCTTGCTCGACATCGGGCCGCGAAAGCGCGGATCGCCGGAAGTATAGCCGGCGTCTCGAACCCGGAAGAGACGGCGACCCTCCGCGCTCTGAGAGACCGGCGTACCCAGCTGAGACGTGAGCGCCCAGAAAGCGCGCTCGACGTCGGGCCGATCCCATTGGTCAAGAGGCAATCCTCGGAGGAGGACGACTCCGGAGCCCTCTTCAAGCTCTTCCCAAAGGGCCGACCGCAGGTGTGCAAGCGCGGGAAGATTCGTCTCCGCACGATCAATCGTTTCGGGGTCCCGGCCCGAGGCGATTGCCGCAAAAGAGCCGAGCGCGCCTAGTTCGACCGTCGTGAACGTACGGGGCCAATCGGCTTGATCGAACAACTCGCGCCCGCGCCAAACCGACATTGTTGGAGTTTACAACGGCTCATGGCCGCGCCTGTCAGAAAGATTTTGGAGTTGTGTAGGAGAGAGAAGCCTCGACTGGGAAGTCGAGGCGAGTGGCGGGAGGTAGGCGCCGACGGAAGGCGGAGATAGGAGATAGGGGAGGCCCCCGCGGCCTCCCCAGTAGGAACTCTCAGTCGTCGGAACTGACCTTTACGATAGGTTTGCCAACGCCAAGAACGGTCCTGTGACCAAGCGCTCAGGGCTTGGGGTAGTAGCTCAGATCTTCTTGGAGGTCCCAAAGATCGTGCTCGGCCGACTCCACGACGGCTCGGTAGCGCTCGATCCACTTTTCACTTGCTTCCTCGCCCATGGCTTCGAATGCTTTCGCGGCCGGGCCTGGCTCATCCAGGGACGCCATTCCGTCCACCGGTCGCCAAGACTGGTAGGTGTTCCGAGGGCCGCCGTAGGCGACTCGATTGAATCCGTAGCCGGTGAGGCCCGCCTTCTTGTAGTAACCGAACAGCTCCTCAACGAGGGCGACAAGCTCAGGCCCGTCTCCCAGGTTCACAGTGGTGGTGATCGTATGCACCATCTTGGGAGGGTTCTCCGGCGTGATGCTCAGCTCCGGATAGACCTGGCGGATCGTGACGTCGCGATCGTCGATACAGGTCCAGTAGCGAGCCAGTAGACGCTGGTACTCCCGTTCGGGCATGAGCGGCGGTCTTTCAGTCTCAAAGGCCGCATAGTTGGCACGCGGTCGGACGATTCCATACTCCGAAAGATTGTTCCGGTTGCGCCAAACGCCGCGAAACTCAGAGTCGCCTCTCTCCCGAATTGCCTCGGCGAACCGCGCTTGTATGGTGCGGAACTCCCCAATCTTGCCGGGCTTCACATGAACCCTGGTTTGGGTGACCAGAGTGGGGGCCTCCTGTTGCGCCGTTGCTGAAACGGGCCAAACTGCAATCGTTGCGGCTGCCAGAAGCAGCCTTCCCATCTGAAATTTCAAATCGAACCTCCTTGATACTGCTTGGGGTCGATACGCCCCACACGGGCGTCCAGGCGGACTAAGAGTACGCCTATGTATGTTTAATTACAATAGATATTTCCTGAGCGACCAACGAGCCCTCCGCTCGATTCGCAGTCTTTCCAATGACTCCGCTCGCCGCTACGGATTTGGTTGCTCGTCCTCGATGTGCCAGAAGATCTGCTGCATGTCGGTCTTAGGGGGCGGAGGGAAGTGATGGCCGCGCTGGCTCGATAGACCTCGGTTGGGCCCTGGACGAAAATCGCGGTTCGGACTGCCGACTAGTTGGCCGTCCGACGCCCAAGCTTCGTCGCCGCCATGGAGTTCGGCAATCAGCTTGGCCGTCAGTTCTTCGAGCGTCGCCGCGTGCGCCGGGTCCCTGGAGAGGTCTTTCACCTCGCGGGGATCGCTCTCAATATCGAAGAGCTGCCTGCAGTTGCCGACGGGATAGTAGATCAGTTTGAAGCGGCCTTGGCGAATCATCCGGGTCGCGTGATCGCCTTCGCCCACTTCGCCGAATAAGAATTCCCTCCTCTGCTCGGCGAACATCGAGCGGCCCTCGACGGTATCGGGAATATCGACTCCGGCCAGATCAAGCAGAGTCGGCATGACGTCCTTCCAGCCGACGATGCGGTCGTCGACCCCGTGGTGACCCACACGCTCGTCGCCCGCCGCGCCGACCACAATCATCGGCACGTTGGTCGAACGTTCATAGAACAGCTTCTTGGCCCACATGCCGTTGTCGCCGAGCATGTCGCCGTGGTCGGAAGTAAAGCAGATGACCGTGTTGTCGAGAAGATCCTCCTCACGCAAAACGCCGACGAGGACGCGCAACTGATGGTCGATGTGCGTGCAGAGCGCGTAGAAAGCCTTGCGCGCGAGGCGCCCCTGGTCGGCGGTCATATGCTCGGCCCGCGAACGCACCGCCTGGAGCGAGTAGGGCAGTTCCTCGTCGATCCACTCTCCCTCGACCGGCTCCTCCAGATCGATGCCGTCGTACATCGCGAGGTACTGCTCGATCGGAACCAGCGGCGGATGGGGATGCCGGTAGGAAAGGAACCAGAAAGCGGGCTTGTCGAGATCGCGGCGTTTGATCGTGCGGATCATCGCCTGCGTCGCCCAGTTGGTCGCGTGCGCGTGCTCCGGGAGGTGCCACGGACGGGTGTTGTAGTCGTTGTTGCTCATCCCGTGGTCAAACTGCCGGCCGGTGAAGCCCTGGTCGGCAAGAAACATCTCGTAGTCGTCGGTGACGCCGTATTGAGTACGTCCCTCCTCATCGAGAATCACGTCGTCGAACCCGATGCGATTGCGTTGCGGGTGGACGTGGAGCTTGCCCACCGCGTAGGCCTGGTACCCGCCGTCGCGAAACGCCTGGGCCATCGTCGGCAGCTCGGGCATGGGCTTCGTCTCGCCAAAATCGCGATCGCCGTGGGTGCGCGGGCTCGTCCCCGTCATGAGCGTGCGGCGGGCGGGGATGCAGACCGGGCATTCGCTGTAAGCGTTGGTGAAGCGAACACCGCTGCGAGCGAGTTCGTCCAGCGTCGGCGTCAGGATGGACGGATGTCCGGCCTCGCCCAGGAGTGCGGCGGGCCAGTGGTCGGTCGTAATCAGGAGGACGTTCGGTTGCGCCATGGGTTTTCTATTGTGGCTTGCGGGGAGCGGCGACGCACTAGCGTTCTCTAAGAAGGCCTGCGTGGTCGGGGACGCGCTGATCGCCTCAGCTCGACCAGCCGTCCCCGCCTACCCAACAGCGTGCTACCATCGCCCGCGCCATGCCGCCAGGTCTCACTCGTCGCCGTCTCCTCCAAACCGCCGCCGCTTCCTCCCTGGCCGCTCCGCAGGCAGCCAAAGCCCAATCAAGGCGCCCCAACATCCTCTGGATCTGTACCGACCAGCAGCGCTGGGACACCATCCATTCGCTCGGCAACCCCTACATTCGCACCCCCAACCTCGATCGCCTCGTCGCCAACGGC
>Ga0209273_10000392_pt1 | contig 58901 bp, 49 predicted proteins | sample tdAd471_FD_187126 | JGI IMG/M metagenome (GOLD analysis project Ga0209273, IMG submission 187126) | Marine sediment microbial communities from the Atlantic coast under amendment with organic carbon and nitrate - tdAd47.1 (SPAdes)... | ecosystem: Environmental > Aquatic > Marine > Coastal >...
TTGCCGACCATACCGGTGCGCGCAAGCCGTGGCTGTTCGTCGCCACGCTGGCATGCGTCATGCTTTCGGCGGCACTTTGGATCGTGGCGCCGGACGCGGATATGATGATCTGGGGATTGCTGCTGATCGCCCTGGCCAATGCCGCGTTCGAAACCGGGATGGTGTTCTATAACGCAATGCTGCCGGACATGGTCCCTGATGCGCGCATCGGGCGTGTGTCCGGTTGGGGGTGGGGCACCGGTTATCTGGGCGGGCTGATCTGTCTGGCGTTGGTGCTGGTGTTATTCGTGCAGACCGACACGCCGTTGTTCGGGCTCGACAAGGATGCGGCGGAACATCTGCGCGTGACCGGCCCGTTCGTGGCGTTGTGGATGGCGTTGTTTGCCGTGCCGCTTTTTTTCCTGACACCGGATCGGCCGCGTACCGGCATTAAAGTGAGCGAAGCGGTGCGGCGCGGTTTCGCCGAGCTGGGACAGACCATCCGAACGGCGCGTGCGCACGCCACAGTGTTCCGTTATCTGCTGGCGCGGATGATCTATACCGACGGCCTCAACACCCTGTTCGCCTTCGGCGGCATCTACGCCGCGGGGACGTTCGGCATGAGCTTCGCCGATCTGATCAAATTCGGGATCGGCATGAACGTCATGGCCGGGCTGGGGGCATTGGCGTTCTCGTGGGCCGACGACCGTTGGGGGCCGGTGCGCGTGATCTATATTTCCCTGAGCGCGCTGACGGTGTTGGGCGGGGCTATTCTCGTCATCACGGATATTACGCATTTCTGGATCATCGGCCTCTCGCTGGGCCTGTTCGTCGGCCCGGCACAGTCGGCAAGCCGCTCGCTGATGGCGCATCTGGCGCCGGCCGAGATCCGCACCGAAATGTTCGGGTTGTATGCACTCTCCGGAAAAGCCACGGCGTTCCTGGGGCCGATGCTGGTCGGCGCACTGACCGCCGCGTTCGACAGCCAGCGCGTCGGCATGGCCGGTATATTGGTGTTTTTCGTTGTTGGTGGATTGCTGTTGCGCGGCGTGCGTTACAAGCCCACTTGAACGGGATGAACGGGCGCTCTCGGCGAGTTGCCTGAAAGGGGCAAACGGGATATACGAAGCCATGACTTTTCCCGAACAGAATTTCGACGGCATCGGAGCCTTTCTCGATGCCTATGCCGACCAGGTGGCGAAGGCTTTCGCCTCCATTGATCATGCGCAACTGGCCCGTGCCGGAGAATTGCTCGACGTTACCTATGCGCAGGGCGGCACGGTATATGTCTGCGGCAACGGCGGTTCGGCGGCGATCTCGAACCATTTCCATTGCGATCACCTGAAAGGCGTGCAGACCGATACGGCGATCAAGCCGCGCGTGATTTCGCTGTCGTCGACGGTGGAAACGCTGACGGCGATCGCCAACGATATTTCTTATGACGAAGTCTTTGCCTATCAGCTGAAAACCATGGCCGGCCCGGGTGACGTTCTGGTCACTGTGTCGTCGTCGGGTGATAGCGAGAACGTGGTTCGTGCAGCGACATGGGCCCGGGATAATCACGTCTCGGTCATTTCGTTCACCGGCTTTGCCGGCGGCCGTACCGCAGACATCGCGGATGTTCATCTGCATGTCGATGCCGACAACTACGGTGTGATCGAAGACGTGCACCAGTCGATAATGCACGTTCTGGCGCAGTACCTGCGCCTTAAGAACATGGACGCGGGGCTGGTTTCCGAAAGAAAGTTCTGATGCGGATCGTGCCGGTCATCCTGTCGGGAGGCATGGGTGCGAGGCTATGGCCGCTTTCCCGGCGCGCGCGTCCGAAACAATTCCTGTCACTGACCGGCGATGACAGCTTGATCGTCGAAACGACGCGCCGCGTCGATGACGATGCGGTTTTCGCCGCGCCGGCCTTTATCTGCAATGACGAACATCGTTTTATCGTTGCCGAGCAATTGCGCGAAGCGGGCTACAGCGGCTGCGATATCCTGCTCGAACCCGAAGCCCGCAACACCGGCGCCGCGATTGCATCGGCGGCGGCGCACGTCGCGCGGACGCATGGTGATGACAGTGTCATGCTTGTGCTGCCGTCCGATCATTTGATCCGCGAACGCGAACCGTTTATGGCTGCCGTCATGCAGGCCCGGACGGCAGCGTCAGCGGGGTATATCGCGACCTTTGGCATTCATGCCGACAGTCCGGAAACGGGATACGGTTATATTGAATCCGCAGACGGCATCGACGGGCTCGACGGCGTGTTTCACATCGAACAGTTTACCGAGAAGCCGGATAAGGAAACGGCGGCGCGATTTATTCAATCGGGCCGCCATTTCTGGAACGGGGGAATTTTTGCGATGACGGCGCGCACAGCGCTTTCGGCGTTCGATGCCGCGGCACCGGGTATGGCCGCCATTGCCGCCGCCGCCGTCGCCGACAGCCGCCGCGATCTGGATTTCACGCGCCTCGATGCTGCTGCCTACGCGGCGTTTCCGGTGCAGTCATTCGACAGGCTGGTGATGGAGGGAAGCGACCTCGGCGCCGTGATCCCGGTCGACATGGGCTGGAGCGACATCGGCTCGTGGGATGCTGTCTGGCGCTCGCTCGATCAGGATGAAAATGGGAATGCGCGCGTCGGCGACGTTTTGCTGGCGGAAAGCCGCAACTGCCTGGTGCACGCGGAACACGGCATGGCAGCGGTGTTCGGCGTCGAGGATCTGGTGATCGTGACAACGGACGACAGCGTTCTGGTGATGCACCGTGGCGTGTCGCAGGAACTGCGCGATGTCGTCGACGCGCTCCATGCCGAAAACCGCAGCGAGGTGGAAACGGCCAATCTGGTGCACCGCCCATGGGGCTCGTACCAGGATATCGATCGCGGCAACGGCTTTCGCGCCAAGCGGATCACGGTGCGCCCGGGCGGCCGGTTATCGTTGCAGCGTCATGAACACCGCGCCGAGCACTGGGTGGTCGTCGACGGCGTCGCGCATGTGACCAAGGGCAAAGACGAAATCGTCCTCAACGCCAATCAGTCGATTTATATTCCGGCGGGCGAAGTGCACAGTCTGGAAAACCGCAGCGATACAGATTTGCATCTGATCGAGGTACAGACAGGCAGCTATCTGGAAGAGGATGATATCATCCGGCTTGACGATTCCTACGGTCGGATCGAATAGGCGGCGTTGGCGGCACTTCGTCGAGCCGCAGGCCGAGCGGCTGTGCCTTGACGATAAACTCGATCGCTCAAGTAAAGCCCTCGGTCTATTCCCGTCAGGATTCAGCCATCAGATGCGGGCTGCTGGGGACATTGATGAGCCGCGCGTAAAGATCGCGGGTGCCGCTAAGATCCATCCTCGGGCAGTGCTCAAACATCGGCAGGTCCGACATCGGCACCCAGGCAGCGCGGGCGTTGATGCCGATATCGTTGCTCGCCTGCAGGATCGGTTCGCGAAGGTCTTCCTGACCCGGCTCCAAAAGCAAAACGTTGAGCCAGTAATTGCTGACGCATTCGGCAGGCTCGCCGACATGGTTGACCCCGTCGATGACGGAAAACACTTCGCTGTACCGCGCCGCGAGGCGGCGCTTGCGTTCAAGGTATCCCGGCAGCCGGGCAAATTGTCCGCAACCGACGGCGGCATTCAGGTTCGGCATGCGGTAATTGAAGGCGATCTCGTCGTGCGTGAATTCGTACGGGTGCGGTATGCGCGCGGTCGTCGTGACATGACGGACTCGTGCCGCCAATGCGTCGTCGTTGCAAAGGATCGCCCCGCCGCCGCCGGTCGTGATGACTTTGTTGGCATTGAAGCTGAGCGCGGACATATGGCCATGGTTGCCGACATGGCGGCCTTTGTAATAGGACCCCAGCGCTTCCGCCGCGTCCTCGATCAGCGGAATGCCGAATTCCTCCGATATACCGACGAGCGCATCGAGATCGGAAGGATGGCCGAACGCATGCATGCACATCACGGCGGCGATGCGCCGGCCGGTTTCCTTGTTAAACAATCCGTCCGGCCGTTTCTCGGCGATCTCATGCAGATATCGCGACAGCTTTGCCGCATCGACGCCCAGCGTGGCTTCTTCAACGTCGATAAAGTGCGGCGTGGCGCCGGTATAAGCGATAGCGTTGATAGAGGCGATGAACGTCAAAGAGGGTGCCAGCACCTCGTCTCCATGACCGATCCCCATCATGTGAATGATCGCATGCAGCGCCGAGGTGCCGTTCGCCGTGCTGATCGCGTGCTTGGCGTCACAGAACGCCGCTATATCTGTCTCGAACTGCGTGACGAACTTTCCGTGATATGAGACCCAGCCGTCACGTAAGCAGCTCGTGACGTTCTCGATTTCCGCTTCGCCGAAACGCGGTTCGTGCAGCGGCGCGGGCGGCGGCGCGATCGTGCGCAGGGCGCCTATAACGTCTTCGACTAGTTTGCTCATTTCATGCCTCCGGCATTGCGTGACAATATTTAAATCCGCGAGAGCCGTCGTTGACGGCAACGGCGAAGACCGGGCCGCGCGCCGACAATGGCGATATCGAACGCCTTGTCGTCCCGCGCCTAATGCTTCGAAGCATCCGTCAGATTCGTTCCTTGAAAAGCCGTTTAGTGCCTGAAGTGGCGCATGCCGGTAAACACCATGGCGAGGCCTTTCTCGTCGGCCGCGGCGATGACTTCCTCGTCACGGACGCTGCCGCCGGGCTGAATGATTGCCGTGGCGCCGGCCTCGGCGGCGGCGATCAGGCCGTCGGCGAACGGGAAGAACGCATCCGATGCCACCACCGAGCCGATGGCCCAGCTTTCCGCATCGCCGGCGACGCGTGCCGCATCGGCGGCTTTCCAGGCGGCGATCCTCGATGAATTGACGCGGCTCATCTGTCCGGCGCCGACGCCGACCGTGGCGCCGTCCTTCACATAGACGATGGCGTTGGATTTGACATGTTTGCAGACGGTGAAAGCGAACATCAGGTCGGCCATTTCCGTATCCGTCGGCTGACGCTTGGTCACCACCTTTACGTCGTCGGACGTCAAAAGTCCGTCGCGGGTTTGCAAAAGATACCCACCGGCCAGCGAGCGCACGGTCATGCCCTTGGCGCCGGCCTCGGGCAGAGCGCCGGTTTCCAGAACGCGAAGATTCTTCTTGGCGGCGAACAGCGCCTTGGCGTCGTCGGCGATTTCAGGTGCGATGATCACTTCGGCGAACAGGTCCGCGACGAGGGCTGCGGTCGTGGCATCGAGGGCGCGGTTGAAGGCGATGATGCCGCCGAACGCGCTTTCCGTGTCGCACGCAAGTGCACGCTTGTAGGCGTCCGTCAGATTCTCGCCGACGGCAACACCGCACGGATTGGCGTGCTTGACGATGACGCAGGCGGGCGTGTCCGTGAACTCGGCGACCAGCTCGAACGCAGCGTCTGTGTCGTTCAGGTTGTTGAAGCTCAGCTCCTTGCCCTGAACCTGTGCCGCCGTGGCGATGCCCGGACGGCTTTCCGCATTTGTGTAGAACGCCGCTTCCTGGTGCGGGTTTTCACCGTAGCGCAGTACCTGTTTCAGCGAGCCGGCCATGACGGTGGTCTGCGGGAACGTCTCGCCCAGCGTCTCGGCGAACCACGACGAAATCGCCGCATCGTAGCTGCCGGTACGCGCGTATGCCTTGGCGGCGAGACGGGTGCGGAAATCCGCCGTGGTAGCGCCGCCGTTGGCGGACATTTCCTCGGCCAACCGGTCATAATCGGCCGGGTCGACGATGACGGTGACGAACGCATGGTTCTTCGACGCGGCGCGGATCATCGCCGGGCCGCCGATGTCGATGTTTTCAATGCAGGTGTCGAAATCCGCGCCCCGGGCGACGGTTTCCTCGAACGGGTACAGGTTCACGACCAGAAGATCGATGTTCTTGATGTCGTGCGCCTGCATGGCGGCTTCGTGCTCGGCGTTGCCACGCACCGCAAGCAGGCCGCCGTGAATTTTCGGCTGCAGGGTTTTGACGCGGCCGTCCATGATTTCCGGGAAGCCGGTGAAGTCGCTGACCTCGACCACGTTGACCCCGGCATCGCGCAGCGCTTTCGCCGAGCCGCCGGTCGACAGAATCTCGACACCGGCGGCGTCCAGCGTCTGGCCAAGCTCAATCAGGCCGGTTTTGTCGGAAACGCTGATCAGGGCGCGGGTTATCTTTGCGTCAGTCATCGTATCAAAAAATCCTCGTCTTTCGTCGTTCAGGAAGAATGCGCCCGTTTCGGCTGGTCGTCGGGCTCGGTGTATTCAGGCACGATCGCGTGCAGCAATGTGCGGACATTGGCGTTGTCGCCGGTTTCCGCAGCGTGGAGCAGCGGTGACATCTGGCGTTGTAACTCGTCGATGGAGACGACGCGCGGCGCCGCAAGCAAAAGCCCGGCATGGTTGGTTTCGACCGTCGTCTCGCCGTCGTGAAAGACTTCTTCGTACAGTTTTTCGCCGGGGCGGATGCCGGTAATGTCGATCTTGACGTCGACGTCCGGTACCTTGCCGGACAGGCGGATCATCTGCCGTGCCAGATCGATGATCTTGACCGGCTCGCCCATGTCGAGCACGAAGATGCGCCCGTCCGCGATTTCGCCGGCGCTGCCGAGCGCGGATGCCTCAAGCACCAGTTCCACGGCTTCGTGCACGGTCATGAAATAACGCGTCATTTCCGGATGCGTGACGGTCAGCGGTCCGCCCTTTTCAAGCTGACGCTGGAACAACGGCACCACCGATCCGGTCGAGCCCAGCACGTTACCGAATCGCACGGTGACGAACCGGCAAGCCTGGCTGTCGTCGGCGAGGTCCAGCGCCTGACAGTACATTTCGGCGGCGCGCTTGGTCGCGCCCATGATGCTGGTCGGGTTGATCGCCTTGTCCGTGGAAATCTGCACCATCGTCGTCACACCGGCAGCAAGGCAGGCATCGGCGACATTGACGGTGCCTTGCACGTTGGTGCGGACGCCTTCGGCCGGATTGTCCTCGACCAGCGGCACGTGCTTTAACGCTGCCGCGTGGAATACGATTTCCGCTTTCAGCTCCTTTAACGCATCGGCGATGCGTGTAGGGTCGCGGACGTCGGCGATGACGGCACGGCGCGGCAGATCGGGGCGCGTCTCCGCCAGTTCCCGATCGATGGTATAGAGCGCGTATTCGTTGTTTTCGATAAGACCCAACGATGCCGGTTCAAACGCGGTGATCTGGCGGGCCAGCTCCGAGCCGATGCTGCCGCCGGCGCCGGTGACGACGACGCGCTTGCCTTTGATCAATCCCTGCATGACGCCGCGTTCCAAAGGCGTTTGCGGGCGGCCGAGCAGATCCTCGATGGCGACGGGTTTGATCTCGACATGGTCTGCTTCGGCGGCGCGAAAATCCGTCGCGTGCGGTACACGGGCCAGCGTCAGTCCCAGGTTGGCGGCACGCTCCAACAGATCGCGCACCGGCGCACCGGTGATCTCGTCCTTGGTCAAAATCAGCCGCTGCGGCGCGTTGCCGTGCGCTTTCAAGTCCGCAAAGACGGTCTCGAGATCGGCGACAGTACCGATAACGGCGGCGCCGCGAATGGTGCGCCCGACTCTCTCGGGGTGCTCCGACAGGATGCCGGCGATACTGTACGGTGCATCGGCGCTCTGGCGCAGCCCACGCAGAAATTGATCCGCCCCGTCCGAGGCGCCGATCAGCAATACCGGTACTTTCGATGCCGCACTCAGGCTCGGCAGTTCGATGCGGCGGTCCTTCCACGAACGATAAATGAAGCGTGGCCCACCCAGCATGGCCATCAGCGCCAGCCAGTTGATGAACGGCACCGAGCGCGGCACGTCGTCCATGCGCGACCACAGGAACATGACGACCAGAAACACGATCATGGTGATCGTCGCGGCACGGGTGATCGCCATCAGGTCATCCATCGACGCGTAGCGCCACACGCCCCGGTACAGGCCGGAAATCCAGAACACGATGCCGCCGATCAGCGTCATTGCGACCGCGCCTTCGATCAGAAGTTCGTTGCTCAGGTTATAATCGGTGGCGCCGGTTCGCAGATACATGGCGACAATGAAGGACAGGCCAGCCATGACGATGTCGTGCCCGAAAGCAATCAGGCCGCGACCGGAAATTCGATGCATAAGCTTCACGTTCAAACAGGTCCTGCCCGGTTTTCTGCGTCGCGCCAGGCACCCGCCACGGCGCCGAGGCCCTCAGACATCTTATAAGGCGGTTGCCAGCGCGCGTCACGGCGGAACGGCCCGGCATCGACGACAAAATTCTCGGTAATCCGGGCAATCGTGGCGCTACGCCCGCTCAGCAAGCCGATCAGGCGCAATAACCAAACCGGCACGTAAAACAACCGTGCCGGTCGGGCAAAGGCCTCGCCGACACGACGAAACAGCGTCGGTGTCGATACGGCCTCGGCATCGGCGATGAAATACGGTGTCGCAGGCAGGTTTGGGGCATGGACCGCGGCGCGGACCGCATCCGCCAGATTGCCGACATAGGTCATGTCGCGCCGGTTATCGATACCCCCGAGCGGCAGCGGCAGGCCCTTGAGCACGGCCGAGATCACGGTTTTGAAATTGCCCGCCGGGGGCCAGCCATAAACGAACGCCGGGCGCAGAATGACAAGTTCGCAAGCGCTGCCGTTTGCCAGTTCACGCAGCCGGTTTTCGGCGGCCAGCTTGGAACGGCCGTACGCATCTTCCGGCGCCGGTTCGACGTCGGCGCTAAGCGGGCGGTCTGTGGAACGTTCCCCCGCCGCCTTGACGGAACTCATGTACACGAAGCGTTTGACCCCTGCCGCGGCGCAGGCCGTGAACAGGTGCGCGCTGCCGACGACATTGACGCGCATGAACGCTTCGTCGTCCAGCGTCGCATTCATCACGTGCACACGGGCCGCCAGATGTACCACCGCATCCAGCCCGGCGAGTGCCGTGCCCAGGCTCTCGGGATCGGTGTCGTGGTCCAGCGACGGTATCGGCGCAACTTCCGTGCAAAGCGATGCGTCCATGCGGTCCGGGGACCTGACCAGCGCGCGGACACTGTCACCGGCGGCATTCAGCGCCGCCAAAAGATGCCCGCCGACGAAACCGTTGGCCCCGGTGACGCCGATCTTCATTTGACGGTTCCGGTTTCGGGATCAACGTCGGCGGCATCGCTGCCATGACCCTGAACGACGGCATCCAGCACACCCATCATGTGCCGGGCCTGGGTTTCGCGGCTATAGCGCGGCGCCGCGGCAAGACTGCGCGTCCCCATGGCGCGGCGCTGATCCGGATGATCGGCCAGTTCCCGGCAGGCGCCCGCCAGCGCCTCGGGGTCTTCGGCGGCGACAACCGGCCCGGCACCGGCATCGGCGACGATACGGCTGCCCTCACCGGCGGGGCCGGCGAAAACGATGGGCAATCCCATGCCCATGGCCTCGAAGATTTTCGACGGGATGACACCGGCGAAGACGTCGGAATTCTTGAGATGTACCAGCGCCGCATCGCACAGCGACCACACATCGGGCATGCGCGCCTTGGGCTGCGGGTCGAGAAACCGAACGTTGTTTAGGCTCTCCGCCTCTGCGCGGGCAATCAATTCCGCACGCTCGGCACCGGCGCCGACCAGCAGGAAGACGATGTCCACCCCGGGTTTCGAGCGATCGCGCAGAATGCGGGCGGCATCAAGCACATTGCCCAGCGCATGCGCCATGCCGTGCGTGCCGATATAGCCGATGACGCAATCGTCGTCCTTGAGCCCCGCCTCGGCGGCGAGGGCCTTGTCGCGCGGACGCGGCGCATAGCGCCACAGATCGACGCCGTTGATGACGACGGCGATCTTCGCCGGGTCGATGCCGCGCATGATCAGGTTGTCGCGGAACGACGCCGTCAGCGCGACGACGGCATCGGCGTCGCGGTACATTTTCAGTTCCAGCTTCTCCAGCAGCCTGAGCGCGAGATTGGGTTTCATGGCGCCGACGGCAGCGATCGAGGCGGGCCAAAGGTCGCCCAGCTCGAACACATAACGATAGCCGCGCCGCTTCGCGAACCACCACGCGCCGACGGCGGCAAAGAACTGCGGCGATGTCGAAATGACGACATCGGGCGCGCCTTCGCGCATCGCGGCCCGGTATCCGTTGACCATGAAGCTAAGGAAATCGAGAATACGCCGCCCGACCCCGCGGTTGGGCGAAATATACGTTCGTACGCGAACCACGCGCAGCCCGTCCATTTCCTCGATGCCATAGCGGTTTTCGTAACCGTCGAAAATCCTGCCCTGCGGAAAATTCGGCTGGCAGGTGATGACCGTGACCTTGTGCCCCCACTTGGCCCAGTAAAGGGCGCGCTCGTAGACACGAGTGGCGGCGGCATTCGTCTCGGGCGGAAAATTCTCGGTGAAGAAAAGAATATTCAGGGGACTATCCCTTTTCGGCTCAGGGTGTCTGTGCCGCTGTGCTCGGCGCCGGTCTGGCGAAAATGGCGGCAAGGACGACGCTGACGATCACCGTAACCACCCACCAACTGGATGCGATCGAGAAGCTAAACCCGAAAAAGCAGGCAATCAACGCTCCGCAGGCAAAAACCCAAATACGCTGCGGCGCGGCGCTAATGTGCCGTTCGGCGATGATCAGGCCGCGGGCGATCAGTACATATATAAAGAGGACACCGAAAAATCCGTATTCCAGCCAGACCTGCAGGATCGCATTATGCGGGTGTACCGGGATGGGCTCTCCCAACTTGCCGAACCGGGGGTCGCTGAGCATGCCGACAGCATCCGTGCCGAGCCGCTTGGACGCGCCTGCCCCCCAACCCAGCAAAGGCTTTTCGGCTATTTTCCGGGCAACGAAATCCCAAATGTGCAGCCGATAGACAACGGAATTCGAACTCGGGCTTTTGGGGTCCAGCTGGGCGCTGAGTTGTTCCGGCTTTAAATCAGCGACGCTCATCCAGACAGGCATCAGAAAGGCGAGGGCGAGGATGCCGAGCGTCAGCGGTAGCCTTTTGCGGCCGATAATCTGATAACTAACACCGGCGAGCAGCGCTAAGAGCAGTCCGAAGCCCGCCGTTCTGCTGCCGATCCAATAACAGAACAAGCTGCTGCATACGGCCAGGGCAATTGCCGGCAACAGCTTTCCGGCACGGTGCAGAAAGATGCCGGCGACGAGACTGAAAAGAGCCAGCACCGTCGCCGCCGACTTGAACCAGAAATATCCATATTTCCCTAGTCGGATAAAATAGTCGTCATTGTAACGCGCCGGATCATGCCCGATCAGGTACATCAGCTTTTCATACAGAATATATCCGGTGATCCACGCCATGGTGATGGTTAGTGACGCAATTAACGCATACGCGACCCACGGTATATCCTCGTCTTTGAGGTTCGTGCGCAAGGGAAACAAAAAGGCGGCGAGGACGATCAGGCCGAACAGTTTTCCCAGGGAAGCGATCTCTAGCGGCCATGCACTGCCCAGCATTGATGTGACTGTGGCCGTCAGAAAATATGCGGCAAGGCCCCCGAGGATGATGGGGTCAAAATAGCGGATCCGAACGAGCGTCCTGTTCTTGTAAGCGACAAAGATCAATGCCAGTGCCGCCACGATTGTCAGCGGAACAATCGCCTTGCTGTTGCCGATCGAGATCAGCGGCAGCGCTGCTGCGAGCAGGGCAAAAATAGCGCCAAACGAGCTGGGCGGCGTTGTCGGCAAACGGAGGTGCTTCAAAAACGTCACGGACATTCCGATCAGGGAGTTGCGCGGCGAAGATATCGCCAGAACAGCGCGACAACAATGCCGGCGGCAATACCGGCCGGCCAAGGTTGCGTCGTACTGGTTGCGGCAAGTGCGATCAGCACCACTCCGGCAAGCGCGACGCGGATCGATACGCTTCCATGAGACAGGCCGTTCTGTACCGCTTGCTGATAAGCGTGCTGGCGATGAGCCTGCCAGATTTTCTCGCCCCGCAGCAGTCGGGAAAAAAGGGTTGCCGTCGCGTCGGCCAGGTAATATCCCGGCAATATGAGCGCAGCCAGAACATAACCCTCGCCGGCCAGATCAAGTAAAAGCCAGCCCAGCACGAAACCGAGCGGCACGCTACCGACGTCGCCCATGAATATTTTCGCAGGCGCCCAGTTCCAGATCAGAAATCCCACGGCGGCCGCTGCGATGACCAGCGCCGGGCCTTGCAACGAGTTCGGTGCGCCATCTGTGATCTGCGCGAGTACGATTATGCCCAACGTAATCACCAACGTCTCGATGCCGGTGATCCCGTCGATGCCATCCATGAAATTGTAAAGATTGATGAACCACAGCCACGCCAAACCGAGCAGGCCGTATTGAAGCCATGCGGGCAGGCCGCCGATGAATGCCGGCGGCGAGAGCGGCACGGCATATAGCACTGCGGTAACGCAGATGATCTGTGGCACGAACCGGGCCAGCGGCGACAGCCCGCGGACATCGTCGGTCCAGGAAATCAGCGCCAGAAGCAAGGCCGCCGCGCCAATGAGCTCCACGCCGTCCGGCAGCGGCGCGCCTGACAGGGCGAGAACGCCGAGCCCGGCGGCGACGGCGGCAACGATGGCAATGCCGCCGCCGCGTGGTTTCGCGTCCTGATGCGAACTGCGCTGGTTCGGCTCGTCGAGGATTCCTTTGCCGGCGAGAAGACGGCAAAGCAGCCCGGTTCCGGCGACAGCAATCAGAAAACCGGTGCCGCTCGCTGCGATCAGGGGCCAGAAATCAGCCACGTTTTTTCCCGACGATCAGCAGGCTCTTGCCGATCGGTGCGCCGATGACGGATTCCACGGTGCGCGTAAGCGGCACGCAGGCGGCATCGTAAATAGCGGCCATTTTCGGGTTCAGACTGGTCGAGCCCAGCAGTGTATTGACCAGCCCCCACGCCGGGACGCCGAGCATGTCCATGTATGTGCTGGAAACAATGTCGAACCCGGCATCGGCGACCTTTCCTCTGAGTTCCGCATGCGTATAGCGCCGGAAATGTCCGAATACCTGGTCGAGCTTGCTATAGAGAAACGGCAGTGCCGGGACGAAGATACAGACATGACCGTCGTTCTTGAGCATCGCCGCCATGTCTTTGAGCGCGGCGACATCGTCTTCGATATGCTCGAGTACATTGACCAGACAAAAACAGTCCCGCGACGCGTCGCCTGCCTTGAGCCGGTACGTGTCGATGGTTTCCGAGAAGACCCGGACATCGCCGTCGTCCTTGAATTTCTCGCTGAGCACCGGGCGCTGAACCGGTGACGGTTCGACCAGATCCATTTCCGAGAAAAACGGGCGTAGGTAGCGCGAGTACGTTCCGATGCCGGCGCCGATTTCCGTTCCCTTCCCACGCAGGTAAGGGCGGAAATGATCGGTGATCCAGCGGTAGTAATTGACCAGGTTCGCCGCCGCTTCGAATTCGCGTCCTTCGTAAACGTGCTGGTCTTGCGGTGCGGTGCGTTCAGACATGGCGGTCGGCAGGGATAAAAAACGCGAGGTGGTTCCGTCCTTGGCCGGTCAACCGACGACACGCCATTTGATCAGGCTCCAGATGCTGGTGAAGAAGTGCCACCAGCGGACTTTCTTGCCTTCATCGTAGCCGCGCGCGGCATGGGAAATCGGCACTTCATAGATGTTGAGGCCGGCCTTGCAGATTTTCGCGGTGACTTCGGGTTCGATCTCGAAACCTTCGGACTGCAGATCGAGTGAGCGGATCGCGCCGAGGCGGAAGGCCTTGATGGCGGTTTCGATGTCCGTGAAAATGCGGTTGAAAAGGACGTTCGCCGTCCACGTCAGCAGCTTGTTGGCGACGAAATTCAGCGTACCGTAAACCTTGCAATACTTAGCCCGCGTCAGGCGCGAGCCATAAACGACATCGGCATCGGTCTCGAAGAAGGGCTCCAGAACGTCGACGTAATCCTTCGGATTGTATTCGAGGTCGGCATCCTGCCACAGCACGATATCGCCGCTGGCATGCGCGATCGCGGTTCTCAGGTTGGCGCCCTTGCCGGAATGGGTGTCGCGTAGCACGACCTTGATCCTGGGGTCGTCGATTTTTTGCAGCAACTCGCGGGTGCCGTCCGTCGATACGTTGTCAGATATCACGATGTCCCATTCCAGGCCGCGCTTGTCCGCGTCACAAACGCGCTGCACGCATTCCATGATGGTATCCGCCTCATTGTATGCGGGGATAATGATGGTCAGGGACTTCGGCGCTTCAGGCATTTAAAAACTCGGGCGTTGTGGCTGGTCGGTCGGCGCCGCACCCGGTCGTCCGGGGCGGTTCCAAGTGGTAACAAGTATTGCCGGGGATTTCGACCAAAATTAAAGGTGCTCAGCGTTTCGGCGCATCCGCGTCGCGGCAGAACCGCAACAACGCATCGATTTCGTCCGCCGGATCGGTTTTCGGGTGAAACCCGGTCGCACCGAGCCGGTGATTCTCGATCGTCAGCATTTCCGGGTTGGGGCCGGGGGCAATGCTTGGCGCGACCAGCGCGATGTCGTCGCCCAAAAACTGCCGCGCGCGGTACAAAATCAGTTCGGCCATGGCGCGGATGCTGGTCGATTTGCCGCTGCTGAGATTGTAAACGCCGGGCGGCACAGCGGCCGAGGCGGCGTGGCGGGCTGCCCGGGCAACATCCGTGAGGGGCAGGAAGTCCCGCATTTGCTGCCCGCCGGACTTAAGGGTCAACGTGCGTTCACGCACGGCCTGGCGGCACAGATCGTTGATCAGCAACGACCACCGGTCGGTGCCGGTATCGGCGGGCGCGCCAAAGCCGTTGGAAAGGCGGAGCGTGAGCGCCTGTAAATCCGGCCCGGCGGCGGCCTGGACGATATCTTCGGACAGCAGATGCGCCTCGGCATACGGGCTTTGCGGTGCGGCGGGCGTCGTCTCGTCAATATGCCCCTGCAAGGGGCCATAGACATGTACGGTGGAAAAATAAATGACGCGTCCGACACCCCCAGCCCGTGCGGCGTCGATGGCGCTCTGCGTCAATGCGACGGTGTCGGCGATCGCTTTTTCGGGTGCCGCAGCACAGATGATCTCGTTGGGTGCCGCCAAGTGGATCAAACAGTCAGCTCCGTCGGCCAGGGCGGCAACGTCGCTTGAGAACCGAACGGCGTTTCCGGCCCAGCTCGGGATTGCGTTGTGCGTGCGGCGGGTCGCAACGCGGACCTCGGCGCCGTTGTTCATAAATTCCCGGACAACCCGTCCACCGACATATCCGAAGCCTCCGGTGACGACGATGACGCTCATCCGCCGGTCGCGGTATCCGGCCACGCGAAGGGAATTTGCGGGTCGTCGGCGGGCAGGCCTTCGGCTTCGCCCGGCGCATGTGCGATCGAACCGCAATTGGCGACGACCGACGTTGTCGAAGCCACGCCACGGAATCCGTTCCAAATGCCGGGCGGAATGATCAGCAAGGTATAACTGTCTTCACTGCCGGGCGAGAGGACCTGACGTTGGACGCCGCCGTACGTCGGGCTTGCGTCGCGTGCGTCATAAAGAACGACCTCGACCGCCCCGGCGGGGACGGCAAGCTGCATGGTCATTTGCGTATGGCGGCGCCAAGCTTTGACGGCGCCCGGCTCGATGCAGGAAAAATAAACTTCGCCGAAACCGGCAAACTCCGGCCAATCGTTTCGCAGCATATGCATGACCGCGCCGCGGGCGTCGGGAATAATCCGGAGAGGGCGTGTAATAACGCCGTCAATCATGTGCCGCTCATATAAGCGTCGATCTGGCGCGTGCTGACGTCGAACGCATCGGCACCGTCGAGCACCGATTTGTACCAGATGGCGCATTCCTCGACGGCGCGATCCACCGACCATTGCGGCCGCCAGCCAAGCCGGTTCCGCGCCTTGTCGATGCTCAGATGCAACAACGTCGCCTCGTAGGCCTGATCGGGCGGGGTATCGACGATGATTTCGCCGCTGCCCCAGTGTTCGACAAGTTGTTCGGTCAGTTGATGTACGGTCCGCACCGCATCCTCGCCGGGGCCGAAGTTCCATGCGCCGCGATAGCGTAGCGGATCTTCGAGCAGCCGTGCGGCGAGGCACAGGTAGCCGCTCAACGGTTCCAGCACATACTGCCATGGCCGCGTTGCGTGCGGCATGCGGATGCGGATCGCTGCGCCGGTTTCCAGGGCACGGATACAATCCGGCACGATGCGGTCCGCGGCCCAGTCGCCGCCGCCGATCACGTTGCCGGCGCGCGTCGTCGCCGACCCCAGGCTTTGATTGCTATCGAGGAACGAAGCGGCGTAAGACTTGAACGCAAGCTCGGTTGCCGCTTTCGATGCGCTGTAAGGGTCAAGGCCTCCCAGCTCGTCGCTCTCGCGGTAGCCCCAGTCCCATTCCTTATTCAGATAGCACTTGTCCGAGGTGATAAACACCAGCGCCTTGACCGACGGCGCATCACGCAGGACATCCAAAAGATTGACGCCGCCACCGAAATTCGTGTCGAACGTCAGCTTCGGGTCGGCGTAGGATTTCTTGACCAGCGATTGCGCCGCCAGATGAAAAACGATTTCCGGTTCACAGTCCCGGACCACGGCGGCCACGTCGTCGCGGTTGCGGATATCGCCGTCGCGATGCGTGATCCGATCGGCCAGACCCAGCAGGGTAAAATGCGGGCGCTCACCTTCGGGCGGCAGTGCAAAGCCCCATACCTCTGCGCCAATGCGGCTCAACCACAGGGCCAGCCAAGACCCCTTGAAACCGGTATCGCCGGTGATCAGCACGCGCCGGCCGCGAAAAACCTCAGGATCGAAGGATAACGTCATGTCCAGTTCTTCCACGGTGCCGTGCCTGTGTCCCAAAGTGACGTCAGCAGCTTGAAGTCACGGTACGTGTCCATGCACTGCCAGAACCCGTCGTGCTGATGCACCATCAGTTGATTATCGGCGACCAGCCCGCGCAGGGGTTTTTCCTCGAACACCAGGCCGTCTTCGTCCGGCAGGTAATCGAAAATCTCCCGGTTCAGGACGAAAAAGCCGCCGGAAATCCGCCCGCCCGTTGCCTGTGGCTTCTCGTTGAATTCCATGACCTGCCCGGTGTCGTCGGATTCCAGCTCGCCGAAACGGCCCGGCGGGCGTACGCCGGTCAGCGTTGCGATCTTGCCGTGCGCCTTATGGAACGCGACAAGTGCGTCGATATCGATGTCGGCAAGCCCGTCGCCATAGGTCAGCATGAACGTCTCGTCGTCGGCGACATAGTCGCGGATCGTCCGCACACGGTCGCCGGTCATCGCCTGCAGACCCGTTTCGGCAAGCGTCACCCGCCAGTCCTCGCGCGTACCGGTGTTGTGAATTTTCAACGAATCCGGTTGGCCCAGCGTCAGCTCGAAGTCATGCGTCAGCATGTCATAGTTGGTGAAGAAGTCCTTGATCACCTGTCCCCGGTAGCCGAGGCACAGGACGAAGTCGTTAAATCCGAAGGCGGCATAATTTTTCATGATATGCCAAAGGATCGGGCGCTCCCCGATCGGAATCATGGGTTTCGGCAGGTTTTCGGCGACGTCGCGGATGCGCGTGCCTTGCCCGCCGCAAAGAATGACAACCTTCATAATGACGCGATATCCATGATTTTCAGCCGTTGCAATTGCGGTCTTTTATAACCAACGGCACCCCGAAACGCACCCCAATTGATGGTTCCACGGACAATGCTCTGGTCAGGATGGAAAACAAGTTTCAGGTTCTACGCCGAAGACAAAGATCGTTCGGGATGCGGCCCCCAGCCGAGGCAGTGTTCGGGATGCGAAAATAGGAATATCAATGGCTGTCAGCTGACGTGCGCATCCCGCTTCGTCCAGCTCTTGCATATGGGTCCATAAGGGCGAGCGACCCGGTGCCGCAGGGTCGAAGTCCGCGACAACAACATGCGTGATGCCCGTGGTTGCAAGTTGGCGGGCGAAGGCTTTGCTGTCATCGCCGGCGATCTGAACCTGTGATTGCAGACGCGGATGGGCCATGAAATGGGGCGGCTCCAGCAGATAAAGCCAGTCCCGGTGGGTTACCATCACCCGCTCCGTTTCGGACAGGTGTTCATTCAGCCAGAGCACCACGTCATAGCCGGAAATGTTCCGCTTCAGGAATTCGGTTTCGGATTGGCCGGCAAAAAGATAGGCGGCGAATTTCTTGGTGAACACAGCCTGACCGGCGATTTGGATTAGCACCAGGAGGACGATGCCGGACCAAATCACCAAGCGTGTTGGTGGCAGGGCTGCGGTGAACCGGGCGGCACCGCAGATCATGCAAAGGACGATCAGCGGATATACCGGCAACAAAAGACGAACAAGCGTTGTAGGTGTCGTGAAAAACCAGATCGTATAGAAAATGATGCTGCACAGCATGACCCTGAACAGCGGCGAACGATGAGTCGTTGTCGTCCGGAATGCGGCAACGCAGGCGAAAGGCGCCAATAAAAGCGCCGCAGGGCCAAGCCCGGTGCGGAGCGCGCCGAATTCCGGCAGAGGGGCGATGATGCTGCGGACCGGATAGGCGACGTACCAGAGTGGCGAACGCGGCATCGCGTTGGGGGGTTCCCACATTGTCTTCAACTGTTCCGCCATCCCGGCATCCCACTCGAAGCCGGGATTCAGGGTCACGTATTGCCAAAGCAGCGGATAGATCGGGTCGCCGGTCTGCGACCAGTTGAAGATATACCATTGGCTTCCGGCCAGCAGGGCCGCCCCGGCGTAAAGCGCCAACCGTGCAAATGATCCGTGCGTGCCGATCAGGATCAGGCCTGCCGCCGTCGCAAAAATCAGCCCGGTCATTTTGGACCCGATAAAGAAACCGGCGGCAAGACCGGCGATGATAACCCAGCCATAGGAAATGCGGCGGTCCCCGGCGTTCTGCACGGCAACCGCGGCGCCATAGGCCGCCACAAGCGCAAACGCGGCGGCGCGGACTTCAACCTGCCCTGATCCGGCAGCGTATATGACGGCGGGGGTGGTCATCAGTATAAGCGCACCGGCCAACGCCCATGCGCGGCAAACATGTCGGCGTGCCAGGACGTAGAGTAGGATTCCCGGACTCCATCCCGACACCATCGTCCATAAGGGCACGGCTTTCTTGCCGCCAAGGCCCTCGGCCATGCCATAGGTCAACTGCAACAGAAGCTGGGTCACACCGTCAATGGCGCGGGGTATGGCGAAGATGCGATGCTCTGCCAGAAAAAGACGCGGGGTTTCGAAATGGTAGGCCATGCTGTCGGCGTCGGCAGCGGGGGCCAGCGCTTCCATGACGTCCATCAACGCCACGACAAGGATGGCGCTTATCAGCGCCCATTCAACAAGCCCCATCTTTTCGATGCGCGGCGCTGCGGCGGGGATAGGTGATTTGACATAAACCAACCCCAGCGTCAGGGGGAGCAGGATCGCGATAAAAGCCGGGGCGGCATAGACTTCCGCAACGCCTGCAAAGAACGTCAGCCACCCGATGGCGCCGATCCCAAGCACGAAGCCGATGGCAAGCCGCTCGGCCAGGTTCAGCACCGCGAGCAAGCCGGCGGCTCTGAGAATAACAAGACCGCCGCCGATGGCCGCGACCAACATCCACAGTGTGACCAGTACAGCCGTCACGATGCTACGAGACCCAGGGCTTGCAAAACCGGCTCAAAAAAATCGCGAAATTGAAAAAGGTAAGCCCCCAAAATGCCGAAGATCCATAACCCGGCGAGGATTGGCGCCACGGGCTTCAGCGGCGTTAAAGCAACTCGCAATGTTTCAATGCAAAACCGCAAAGCAAATTCAAACTTTCTGGCGGGTTGCGCGCGAGCGGCTTCCATATAAATGTAGGCGAACCGCCGCCACACGTCTTTGATGCCGGCGCCGCGCGACTTGAGGGTGGGCAGGTAGCGCCATGCGATTTCCCGGCAGCAGGCAATGCGCCGATCCGTATGTGTCATGATACTGCCGTCGACATGGTGATACCGCGCCAGCGCTTCTCCGAACAAGGTGAAGCGTGTTCCGGGTTCGGCCAACAGCTTGAGCCACAGATCGAAGTCCTGGGCATTGCGGAGCGTCTCGTCGAAGCCGCCCGCGGCGATGACCGCGTCACGTTTCGTCACGACGCTGATGCTCGGAATATATCCCTTCAGGTACAGCGTGACATAAGGGTCGGGCCCTTCCTCGAAGCGCTGGCGGCAGTCGATGTGCACATCGCCGTCCGGTGTCGTGTCGAGATAATCGTGCGCGACGAGAAGATAGTCGCCTTCGCGCATCTTCTGCATGGAGCGTTCGAGTTTCTCGCCAAGCCATTCGTCGTCGGCATCGAGAAACGCCAGATAGGGCTGCGTCGCTTCGGCGATGGCGCGGTTGCGCGCGGCGCCGGCGCCCTTGTTTTCCTGCGTGACGACGATCAGTTTGGCGGCGCCCATTTTGTCCTGCATGGCGCGGGCGGTATCCGCCGTCGCATCCGACGACCCGTCATCGACGACGATGACTTCCGCCGGGACAAGCGTTTGTGCGGCGATGCTGGCCAGCGCGCGCCCCACCGTGGCTTCGGCGTTATACGCGGGCATGACGACGCTGACGGGGGCCGCGTCACGCGGCATCGGCGATCTCCATGATGTTTTCCGTCGGTGCCGTGTCGGCGAGCGCACTGCCGGTAAAGGTGCGCACGGCAAGTTCCAGCATCAACAGACTGTAAACACGGTACGCGTGCCGGTCGGGTTGGCGCATCAATTGCGCGATCCCTTCCGCCGTCCACCAGCCGCGGTCCAGCGCGTCGCGCGATGTCAGTAATTTCTGCGCGGCACTGCCGACGTCGCCCTTGAACCAGCTTGGCACCGGCGACACAAAACCCTGCTTGGGCGCATTGATAACGCTGTCGGGCAGGTGCGGCTTGGCCATGCGGCGTTCAAGAAACTTTTGCTGTTCACCCGGCGTCCGTGCGGCAACACCGACGCCCAGTGCCGCCTCGACAAAGCGGTGATCCAGGAACGGCACCCGGCCTTCGACGCTGACGGCCATGGCCGAGCGGTCCAGCAGCGTCAGAAGATCGTCGACCATGTAAGTGCCCAGATCGGCGGCAAGGCCGACGGTCTGCGCATCCGCGCCGGGATTGTGCGTCATGAACGCGCGTGCCATTTGATCCTGCGCCATGGCAGGCGCGTCCATGGCATTGCCGATGACGGCCCGCATCGGCGGTGGAAAGTGCGTGCTGTGCTGGTGCAGATAAGCGCCCCTGGCACGCTCGAACAATTCAGCCCGGCTCAACTGCCAGGCGCGCATCGGCGACAGGACGCTGGCCAGCGGCTCGATCATGGTGCGGCGGAGCGCGCCGGGCAGGCACAGATATTTCTTTTCGACCGGCAACTGGAAGTATCGGCCGTACCCGGCGAACAGCTCGTCGCCGCCCGTGCCGTTCAGCGACACGGTGACGTGTTCGCCGAGCGCGCGTTCGATCAGAAAATTCGGCAACAGCGCCGCGTCATTGAGCGGCTCTTCCGTGTACCACGCCAACGCCCAAAGGTGCTTCGCCGCGTCATAGCCGTCGACGTCGATGACGGTGTGGTCGGTGCCGTAGCGTTCGGACACGGCGGCGGCAAGCGGGCTTTCGTCAACGCCGCCCGGAAAGCGTGCCGTGAAGGTTTTCAGCGCGTGCGGGGTATGCTTTGCCGCCAGTGCGACGATCAACCCGGAATCGATGCCGCCCGACAGCAACAACCCGACCGGCACGTCGCTTCTGAGCTGCAGGCGGACGCTGTCTTCGAGCAGCTCCAGCAGATAACGGTCGAGGTCCGGGCCGTCGGTGGGCAGGCCCAAAGACGGTGTCGGCTGCCAATAGGGAGCGATGACCATTTCGCCGTCGGCATCGATGTTGAGCCGGTGGCCGGGCTGCAGTTTGTTGATGCCTTTGAACAGCGTCCCCGGCGCCGGCACGTAACCGTGCGCCAGATACGCCGATACCGCGGCCTCGTCGATCTCGGCGGCGACCAGACCCGACGCGAACAGCGGTTTGATTTCGGACGCATATATGATGCCGCCGCTCGGCAGCTCAGCCCAGTAAAGCGGCTTCACGCCCAGCCGGTCGCGGACAAGCTGCAAGGCATGTTTGTCCGCATCGTAGAGCGCCAATGCATACATGCCGTTGAGATGATCAACATAGCCGTCGCCTTCGGCGGCATAGGCCGCGAGCACCGCTTCCATGTCGCCCTGGGTACGATACGGGTAGCCGCCGAACTGACGCCGTAGTTCGACATAATTGTAAATCTCGCCGTTTCCGCTGAGCACGCACTTGCCGTGCTCGTCGACCAGTGGTTGATCACCCGTCGCCAGATCGATGATGGCGAGACGGCGAAACGCGGTGCGGTAACGCCGGTCCGGACTGTCCCAAAAGCCATCGCCGTCGGGGCCGCGGTGGCGCATGAGCGAGACCATGCGCGCCATGTTCACGTCCGGGACCGGACAGTCGCGGGGAATATACATGCCGGCAATGCCGCACATCAGGCGATTTCCTTGACGGTGATGACGCCCGACCACGGCAGGGCATGGCGGGTGTCGAAGACGATCCGGGTGCCGGGTGCGCCGCTGTTGTACGCGCGCCAGATCGTCACCGGTTCCAGTTTCAGCGCTGCGCCTTCGCTTGTGACGGCGAAGCGACCACCGACAACGGCGGTAGCGCCGTCGCGTGTCACGTCCAGCGGCGTAACAAGCGCGCGCTCGATTGCATGAGCCCCGTGCCCCGAGACGCCGTCCTCGATCCGCATGCCGGTTTCGTCGAACACCCAGCGCCGACGCACGTCGCTTGCGCCGAGACGCCGCGCGCCGCCATGCGCGATGGTGAAACCATCCGCGTGCAGCATCGCCGCCGCAGGCCCGGCATGGCGGGCGCGAAAGGTATCGTCGTAATAGGGTTTGTTGGGCGGATACGGATCGGCGCCGTCGATGCGAAGCGTGCCGTGCACCGCCGCCGAACGATACAGTGCGGCGTCACCGTCTTCTCCGTAGCACCCCCGGCCCGGATCGACGAACAGCGCTTTTCCGTCGATATGGATTTCCGCGCTGCCCATGTCCTGATGCGCGTGCCCCGGCATGAACGGCCAGCCGGCTTCGGGGACGTGCGCGAGCGCTGACCAGCGGCCGAATTCGCCGCGCAGCCAGCCGTCCCGCACGCCGTTCGCCGTCGGTGTCTCAACGATATCGGAAAGTGATTGCAGGGCAGCCTGTTCGGCGCTGCTGCGCGCAGCCGCCCATGTGCCACGGCCTTCGGCGAGCCCGTCCAGAAACGACGGCGGGCAGTCGGGCGAAATGTCGCCGATCAGGGGGAGCCCGCCCGCCAGCAAAAGGTGCCGCGCCGCTTCCATCAGCTCGGCGGCGATGGCACGCAGCTTCGCGGCTTCATCGTCGTGTTCGTGATGCGTAGCGGCGAGCCAGGTGTCGAGATAATTCCGCAGGTATAGAAAATGGTAATGGCTTGAGCCTTCGCGCAACGTGCCGCCCGCGAGAAAGATGCGCTCCGCTTCGTGCATGAGAATATCGAAGCCAAGCGCGCGAATGGCGCCGGCGCCGAGGGCGCAGCCGATCCGGTACAGCCCGCGCCCATTGTTGGCGAGATGGTTGGAAGTGTCGTGATCGCCGAAATATTCCAGCCGCTCGGAAATAATCTTCGCGTGATGCGCCAGATCGGCGGCCAGCGCTGTGGGCGCCGACGGTGCGCCGACCCGCGCCGACGCATCGATGACATTGATGGCACGCTCCGCCGCCGTATACGGATGCCAGTGCATGCCGTCCGCGTCGAAAAAGCGCCGCCGCCAGGTTTGCCAGAGTGTCCGGAAGACCACGGCCGGAATGTCCGGTTGCAGCGGCAACCACGCGAAGCGATGGCGCGCCAGGTCAACCTCGATATCGGGGACCGGTTGATCGAAGAAAGCATCCGGCGTATCCGGGTCGAACGTGATCTCGACCCCGCACAGCGACAGCGCGGCGTTGGCGTCGGCGCGCGTGTCCGGCAATTCCGCGGGCGCATCGGCCCACGCCGTTGCACCGGAAATGTCCAAAGGCAACCGCTCCCACGCATAGGGCGGCAGGTGCGGGGCGAACGGCGGCGGCGGTTTCTGCAGACTGACGGCGCGGCGCAGCAGCCACGCGCGCAGCACTGGGTCGGCGCAGAGTTGGGAGAGCTTTCGCCGGAGCGCGGACAAGTCTACCAGCGGCCCGGCGGAAACAGTCCGGGTTCCGGCAAGCGGTGCTCGTCGAGGCCGCGGATCGCGGCACGGCCCATGGCGACGATTGCTTCGCTGGCGCTGCCGCCGATGTGCGGCGTGGCGAGAAAGTTCGGCAGGGCCAGTAATTCCTCGTCCTCGGGCGGTTCGTTCGCGAAGACGTCGAACGCCGCGCCCGCCAGGGTGCCGTCCTGCAGCGCGGCCTTCAGCTCGGATTCATCGACAAGCCCGCCCCGTGCCGTATTGATCAGCACCGCGCCCGGCTTCATGGCGCCGAGACGCCTGGCGTTAATGATGTTCTTCGTCGTGCCGTCCAGCGGCAAGTGCAGACTGACGACGTCGCTGGTCGCAAGAAGCGTTTCCAGATCGGCGGCGATGATCCCGTGCTCGGCATAGAAATCGGTAAAGTCCTCGGTATCGTGGGCCAGCACCTCGCAGCCGAAACCGGCGCGCAGCATGCTCGCCAGTTCCTTGCCAACATGGCCGCAGCCGACGATGCCGACAGTGCAATCGGATAGCTGGTGGCCGACCAGTTGCCGCCACGTGCCGTCCTTGACCTCGGCATTGGCGGCAGGCACATGGCGCAGCATGGTGATCGCGAACGCAATCACCAGCTCGGCGACCGAGCGCCGGTTGACGCCACCGGTCCAACCAAGCTGCACGCCGCGCGCAATCAGCGCATGCAGGTCGATGCTGTCAAAGCCGACGCCGTATTTGGCGATGACCTTCAGGTCAGGCAGCGCATCGAGAACGCTGCCGTCAATCCGCTCCAATGCAATCACAGCCTTGTCGTGGCCGCGCAGGTATTCGATCAGCCGTTCGCCGGAAAGGCTTTCGCCGGCGTCATTGAACGTCGTATCGGGATAGCGTTCGAGCAGCTCGGCGCGCAGCACCGGGTGGCGGGAAAAGGATCGGGATGCGACGACGACGCGGGTCATTACTTTTTGGCCATGGCCCGGATCGATGACAGGGCACCCGGAAACTCAAGGTACGAATCGATCAGCACGGTCGGCTTCAATTCCTCGAACGGCATATGGCAATAACCGAAACTGACGCAGATGTTGGCGACGCCCGCATCCTGCGCGGCGAGAATATCGTTCTCGCTGTCGCCGACCATCACCGCCGTGGCGGGGTCGCCGCCGAGCGCCTTGAGCGTATCGAGTACGTGACGACCGTCGGGCTTGCGGTTCTCGACATCGTCGCCGCAAAGGACAACGGGAAAGAACGGGGCCAGCCCGAAAGCATCGAGCACCGGCAGCGTCGTTTTCCTCGGCTTGTTGGTGCAAAGCGCCATCGGTACGCCGTCATCGCGCAACTGGGCAAGAACATCGAGCGCACCCGGAAAGACAATGGTGTCCTGGACCGGGTTGTCGGCATAGATGCTCAGGAACGCATCCTTGACGCGGTCGCGGTGCGCCTCGTCGGTCATGCCGCCGGTTTCCTCGAGCGCGTCGGCAACCAGATACATGGCGCCCTTGCCGACCAGTTGCTTGACCCGCTCGACGCTCAGGCTGTCGCGACCTTCTGCGGCCAGCGCGCGGTTCAGCGACCAGGTAACGCCGGGCGCGCTGTCGATGAGCGTGCCGTCGAGATCGAAAAGTACGGTTTCATGCATGGTCTTTTTCCAGTTCAGCAAACCGGTGAAGCACGACTTTATCGCCATAGGCGCGTTTGTGCAGAAAAGGCGGGCGTGCGGTATAGTAGTGCTGAGACCATTCGCATATGCCGTCTTCGAGAACGTCGTCACCCTCGCGCCACGGGTATTCCTCGAAATTGGAAACCTTGTAGCGCCGGTTACAACAATAGAACGCGGTTGTCGCTGCCGGGTTCTTGCGCAACACATCGAAATATGCAGCGACCACCGGCGGGTCCATTTCCTGCATCGACACCACGTTGACCGCAAGATGAAGCGGCGCGTTCTGAAGCAGTGCGGCGTTGTCCGCCTGAACGGCAACGACGCGAATTTCAGGATTGTCGAGCGCAGCCCGCATTTCGGCGTCGTCTCGTACCAGCGCTGCATCGACATCGGGAAAAGCACGCTTGATATAAATCATGTCCAGCGAAAGCGATTTCGTCAGATTTACGAGGAACACGCGTGTGTCCGGTGAATTGGCCAGCAAAAGCGACGCCATGATGCCGAAGCCGTCACCAATCACCAGGACGTTCCCACTTTCCGTCAAGGCCGGGCGATATTCGCGGATAAGCGCCAATGTAAAAACGTGCCGCAGGGTATCGTAGGTGAACAGGTGGCCGCGCCGCTTCGCGACTCGCCGCCCAAGGCGCTCGCACGCATCGAGCGAACGATACTGCCGCGCCAGTTTCTTGAGCGGAAACTGCAATGCCCGGTGCGCTAAATCGTGCAACGGGGATTGTTTTTCATTGACGTTGCCGAGCACCGAATAGCCGTCGACCGTGCCGTCTTCGCGGACGCCGAACCACTGCTTGTGCTCGTTCCAATAGTCGGACGTTGAAGACTCGTCATCATCGGCGTGCGCCAGAAGATAACGGATCGCGTCGTCATTCAGCATGCAGGAGACGGGCTCGGTCGCCATGGTCTTCAATATTTCCCCCAGAGCGGATCGTCCGGCATGGCTTTTTCGACCCGCGCCACGTCCTCGATGCTGTCTACCGACTGGTAGGGCCGGAACGTCATCGGCGCGATGCGCTGGAAGAATCCGTTGTCGCAGATGCGGTTGGAATCGCAGGCTTCTGCTTTTTCCAGCGGCGATTCCGGCGTTTCGGTAAACCATCGCAGAAAGTGCCAGCGAAAGCCGAAAATCCCGCCGACCCGTTTGGCGCCGCCGTCCGGGTCGAACGTCTTCATATAAGGGATCGGGCTGCGCGACGTGTACAGCACATTGCCGTTCAGATCATGCACCAGCTTGACCATATCGGGATTGGTGAAGGTTTCCTCGTCATGGATCGGCACCGCCAACATGGTGCCTTTGACGTCGGCATCGTCGAACGGCGCCATCACGGCTTCGATCACATCGGGGCCGAGCAACGGCTCGTCGCCCTGCACGCAGACGACGATGTCATCGTCGGCGACGTCGGTGCCGCATTTGGTGGCGGCCTCGGCGACGCGGTCCAGCGCGCGGGTGTGGGTGTCGGCGGTCATGATGACCGGGAAGCCCTTCTCGTCGCAGAATGCCTTGATCTCCTCGTCGCAGGTGGCGACGGCCAGCACGTCCCAGTCGGCATACATCTTGGCGCGCAGATAGCAGTGTTCGAGCATGGGCCGGCCGCAAATCGGATGAAGCGGTTTGCCGGGAAACCGGCTCGCCGCCATGCGGGCGGGGACGATACCGATGGTCTTCATATCACATCACTTCCTTCAATTGTGCGGCGTGTCAGTGCGCATGTCGGCGCAGCCATGCCGCAGCAGCCTCGGCGGCGATGCGGTGACCCAGCGCAGACCAGTGGCCGTCGTGAACAAGGTGGGTCGGTGTGAACCCCGACGCCTTGAAAGCATCGACCGGATCGACATAGGCGAGGCCGCGCGCGTCCAGTGCCGCGATCATGGCCTTGCGGATTGCCGTGAATTCCGGGTCGTTGTTGGCGATTTCGAATCTCGACGGTGCGACAAGAACCACGAACGGCGTTTGCGGATCGAACATGCCTTTGAGGTCTTGTACGGCAGCCGCGGTGCTTTCGGCGACGGCGTGTATGTCCTGACCGGCAAGCAGGTTGCGGTACGCATGGCTTCTTTTGATAGCGCCGATCCAGATCAATGCTTCGCGGATCACGTCGACGCGCTTCAAGGCAACCGCGAAGAAATTATAAAGTGCGGAATGCTCGGTCAGGAAGAGCTTGATGCTGGCGGGGCTGAACCCGGCATCCAGCTTCCTGGGCTCCAGCTTCGCATAGGCGGCGCAATCGTACGACTGCAGATCGTTTTCGAGAATCAACCCGACGACCACGGCACGCGGCTTGACCGCATCGGGCATGCGCGCGGTCAGCGCCTGATAGCCGCATACGTTGGTGCCGGGACTGGCGACATTATATGTCGGCGCACCGAGCATATCGGCAATGACGCTTGAATACATTTGGTCGGCTTCGACGCCCCACCCGAACGCCATGGAATCACCGACGATCCAGATGCGTCCGTCGGCGGCGGATACAGGTTCGTCGTCGCGCAAGCCGGCTTCGTTGATTTTTATGTGAGCGCGGAAATCGCCATTGTTCTGCGAGAAATAGCCATCAAATCCTTTGCGGCCAACGGCGACATCGCCATGGCCAGGCACGTTTTCGATGGTCAGAAAGCGGCCCGCGAAAAATTCGCTCCAGCTCGGATAGACGATGCGGACGACGATTTCCGAAACACCGGCGAGGAAGAACAGCCCGATCAGCAGCGCGACCAGCCCGCCCTTCCAGGTAACTTTGGGATCGCCGTTGCTCACGAAACCGCCTTCTTGCCGATGACGTCGAACAGAGCGCCTTCGCGGGCGATGGTGCCGAGCCACGCGAACTGCGTCACGGCACGTTGATAACGGGTGCCGGGGGAGGTCCGGGCGAACAGATTGTCCGCGTCCTCGCCGTCGGTGCCGAGGATCGCCGGCGATGCGTTCAGATAGTCGACATGGTTTTCCGAGAACCACTCCAGCACTTCGTCCAACGAGTGCCAGGTTTCGTGCGGATTGTAATACTGGTCGGCAATCCAGATCGCAGCCTTGCGCTTGTCGCGGATGCGCGAGCGGACGACGAAATCGATGTTTGGACCGAACAGTCCGATCAGCTTCGAGCGGACCAACGTCGGCAGCCGCGCCGGGCGGTTATACAGCCCGACCATGACAATGCCGCCGGGCTTGAGCTTTTTGACGATCTGGCCGAAGGCGCGCCTTGCATCGAATGTGTGGTGCAGCACGCCGTGCGAGATCACCACGTCGAAGCTGTTGTCCTTGATCGCCAGGTTGAAGATGTTCATTTGCGCGAACGCCGCCCGCGTCAGAGCATTGCGCTTTTTGTGCTCGACGGCGAGGCCGAGGCTGGCCAGCGACATGTCGATGCCGAGCACATGATTGTTGTTGAGTTGCAGGTAGTGCGAAAGTTGGCCGGTGCCGCAGCCGCATTCGAGGATCGTCTTGTTGTAGCCGATCGCGTCCAGCAGGTTCTTGGAAAAGCTGTTGGCGTGACCTTTGCTCACCAGCTCACCGAAGTCCTCCAGCCCTTCATAGCTCGGGAACGGGTTTTCCTCATAGAACGAGCGCACCTTTTCGGTGACATCCTTGCCTTCGCCCGGGCTAGGCGCGAACAGCGACGGAATGCCGTCGATGACGGGGAACGTTTCACCGGTTTCCGTGCAGCGGTACAGATCGCCATCGCGCACGAGCGAGGCCTGTTCGCTGGCGCCCGGCGCACGCAGCCGTTCGAGAATGCGCTCGGAAAAAAGATCGTCGGATACGACGGTGCTCATTGTTCGCCCTTCCTGAGCACGAAGTTGCCGACCGCCAGCATGTCCATTTCGGTGGCCATGAAACAGCGGTATGCATCTTCGGGTGAGCAGACGACCGGCTCATCGCGGACGTTGAAGCTGGTGTTGACCAGCACGCCGTTGCCGGTGCGCTCCTTGAAGGCGCTGATCAGGTCATAGAAGCGCTTGTTGCTGTCCGGCGTCACGGTCTGGATTCGTGCCGAATAATCGACATGCGTGATCGCCGGCAGCTTCGCGCGCACCACGTTCAAACGGTCCAGCCCGGTCTTGCCCTTGTCCTCGTCGCTCAGCGCCAGGCGGTCTTCGTCCAGGACCGGTGCAACGATCAGCATGTACGGGCTGTCGCCGTCGAACTGGAAAAACGTGTGCACGTCTTCTTTCAGCACGGCGGGCGCGAACGGGCGAAAGCTTTCGCGGTACTTGATCTTCATGTTCAACGTTTTCTGCATCGACGCCGAGGCCGGGTTGCCGAGGATCGAGCGATTGCCGAGCGCGCGCGGCCCGAACTCCATACGGCCCTGGAACCAGCCGACAATGTCATCCGCCGCCAGGGCGTCGGCGACGGTTGAGATCAGTGCGTCGTCGTCCATGCGCTCATAGACGGCGCCGTAAGGGTCGAGCGCCGCAACAATCTCGTCGTCACCGAAGGCCGGACCGAGATAACCGCCGTGCATCCCATCGCCGCCGTTTGTGCGCGCCGGGACACGTTCGTCGCCCAGCAGGTTGGCCGCCGCCAACGCGATGCCGAGCGCCGAGCCTGCGTCGCCTGATGCCGGCTGAATCCAGATGTTCTCGAACGGGCCGTCGCGCTCGATCAGGCCGTTGGCAACACAGTTGAGCGCAACACCGCCGGCCAGACACAGATTCTTCGACCCGGTCAGTCGGTGCGCCTCGTTGCAGACCCCCATGATCAGCCGCTCGGCGACGGCCTGAACCGAGCGCGCGATATTCATGTGAAAATCCGTCAGCGGGTCGGCAGGGTCGCGTCGGGGTTCGCCGAACAGCTTGGCGAAGCGCTCGTTGGTCATGGTCAGGCCGGTCGTATAATTAAAGTACGACATGTCCATGCGGAACGATCCGTCGTCACAGACATCGAGCAGCTTGTCCATGATCAGCTCGGCATAGACCGGCTCGCCGTACGGCGCCAGGCCCATGACCTTGTATTCGCCGTCGTTGACCTTGAAGCCGAGATAATAAGTAAAGGCCGAATACAGCATGCCCAGCGAATGCGGAAAGCGGATCTCGCGTTCCAGCTTGATGTCGCGATCCTTGCCGTAACCGATGGATGTCGTCGCCCACTCGCCGACACCGTCCATGATGACGATTGCCGCCTCGTCGAACGGCGATGGATAGAACGCCGCCGCGGCGTGCGAGTGGTGATGGTAACCGAACAGGATTTCTTCTTCGTTGATCGACCCGCGCCCAAGGTCGTTCAGACCCTTGGCGATCCGGCTTTTCTGCAGCAGCTTGTCCTTGACCCACACCGGGATTGCCGCGGCGAACGAACCGAAGCCGCTTGGCGCATAGGCGAGGTACGTTTCCAAAAGCCGATCAAAGGTCAGAAGCGGCTTGTCGTAAAAGGCGATGTGATCGACATCGTCGAGGGTTATCCCTGCGGCATCCAGGCAATAAGCGGCGGCGTTGACCGGCAAGTCGGAATCGTTCTTCTTGCGGGTAAAGCGTTCTTCCTGAGCGGCGGCCACGATCTCGCCGTCGCGGACGAGAGCCGCAGCACTATCGTGATAGAAGGCAGAAAGACCCAGGACGATCATGTCATCAGAAAATCGCGTAAATGAACGGCGTGATGGCGGAACTTTGCGCGGCGATCAACAAGACGCCCAGCGCAAGCAGGCCGAGAATCAGCGGTGCCATCCAGAACTTTCGATAAGCCCGCATGAAACGAAAAAGCTCTTTAAGCAGTGAAATCATCGGCGTCCGTACTCAATACATGTCGCGCAGCGTATCACGGTCGAGTTGCCGTGCAGGTTGCTGCCAGTAGGTTTCCTGTCCGCGGCGGATCTTACGAGCCATCGGATCGCGCCCGAACAGTCGCATGATAAAGCCGAACGGGACCATGAACAGGATATAGAAAATACCAAGAATCAGCCTGTTGTTGATATGCCCAAACGCGCCGCCGAACCACGACCACAGCCGGTTTAGCGGTAATAGCACACCGGGCACGGCCAAGGCCAGAAGTGCGAACACGAAAGCGGTAATAAACGGCCAGTACGCCAGCGATTTTCCAAAAAACCAGATGGCGCCGCCGATGATCGTGAAAACGGCGGCAAAAGTCAGCCCGAAGGCGCGGTCCGTCTGTCGAATGCTCATGATGTCGGCTCCTGCGCGTCACATTCCAGTTGCCACATCTCACGCCAGCGGGGGTCGGCGCAATATATTTCGTAAACAAGTTGCATGGTTTTCAGCGCGTCGTCGGCGGAGCCGTTGACGATCTCGCCGCCACGCAAGATTGCATCGGCGAACTCGGCAACCTCCAGCGTCCATGACGGGTCCCGGTTATAACGTTTTGTTTCCTCGTGCGGGTCGCCCATGTCGTTGTCGCCGCGCCGCGAAATGGTCAATGTCTCGGCGCCGTAACTTTTCGATCCGGACAGGATGCCCGACAGCGTCAAGGCGCCCCGCGTCATGCCGATCTCAAGGCGGAAGCGGTGCCGCCATTGCGACGCCGACGAATGCAGCATGGCAACGACACCGGCGTCGGTCTGCATCAACGCATAGGCGTTGTCCTCGACATCGTGGCCCCAGACGTTGTTGGTGACGAAGCTTTTGATGTCGGTGAACTCGCCGCCGAAAAGCCGGATCAGATCGAGCATGTGAATGCCTTGATCCAGCAACACACCGCCCCCGGCCAACGCGCGTTCGGTGCGCCACGACGTCTGGTCGAAGGTGATCAGCTGCGATTTGCCGTAAACACCGCGCATATTGATGACATCGCCGAGATCGCCCGATGCCAGCACGCCGAGCGCGTCCTGCACCGAGTCGTGATAACGGTGATTGAAGCCGTACTTTACCTTTTTGCCCGGGTGTGCCCCAAGACAGGCGACGACCGCTTCAATATCGGCAACGTCACGGCCCGGCGGTTTTTCGCAAAACACATGCAGCCCGGCATTCAGTCCGGCGATCGTCACTTCGGCGGCAATGTCGTTGGACATGGCAACGAACAGCACGTCCAGTTCCTCGTCCAGCAATTCCGGATAGGTCGCGAAGTATTTGACGCCGTCGTCGAACGTGCCGCTTTCACCGAGCGTGCGATCGCAGACGGCGACGGTCACCATGTCGTCGCGCGCATCGATCACGCCGCGCCGGCGTTTGCCGACGACACCGTACCCGGCGATCCCGACTTTCAGGACGTCACTCAAACCCGGGGCGTCCTGTACAGATCGGAAATCCTGTCGTCCGGGCGGCCGAGCCGCGCCGATTCGCCGCCGCCGGCAACATCGACCCAGCTGCCGGCTTCATCGGAGCGATAAAACGCGTGCAGCAGTTCCAGCGTCTTCAGGCAATCGATGCGGTCGACCGGATATGACGTCACGCCTTGGAAATCGGCGACGATGTCGCGATACATCTCGGTGTGGCCGAAGCCGTACACCGCGCCATGGCCTTCGATACCCTTGAAATCTTCGGAGTTGGCGGCGCACGCGTCCGGGTCCGGGGTAAAGACCTGCAGCTCGTTGACGGCGATCCCGCCGATCTGCGCCATGCCCTCGGAACAGACGAACGAGATCGATGCCTCGAAATCGTCGGGGCGGGCGGCGGTCGTCGATTCCAGCGTGCCGACCGCGTCGTCGACATAGCTCAGCGTGGCGACCGTCGTGTCTTCGACTTCGATTTCCGCGCCGAGCGTGCGCATCGTCGCATTGACGCGCGCCACGTCGCCGCCCAGATAACGCAGCAGGTCGACATGGTGAATGGTCTGGTTGGTCAACGCGCCGCCGTCGTGCGAGAACGTGCCGCGCCACGGCGCCAGGTCGTAATAACGTTGCGGTCGGCACCAGCGCAGCCGCACCGAAACGGTCCGGATATCGCCAAGCTCGCCGTTGTCGAGTGCCTTTTTGACGCGTTGCACCGCCTTGTTGTAGCGGTTCTGGAAGACCGGAAAGATCCGCGTCCCGGCGGCATCGGCGGCGGCATAGGCTTCGTGCAACTGCCCCGGACGCATGAACGTCGGTTTCTCCATGACGATGTGCTTGGCGTAATCCTTGATGACCTCAAGCCCGTGCTCATGGTGCATGCCGCTCGGCGTGATCACGGCGGCAATATCGATCCCGGACACCTCGTCGAACATGCGGCGATAATCGGTGAACGCGGGCACACCGAATTCTTCCGCGTAAGCGGCGGCCTTTTCGATATCCAGATCGCAGACAGCGGCCAGTTCGATGCCGCTGACCTGGGCGATGGAACGGCAATGGTGACCGGCAATGCGGCCGCAGCCGATCAGGGCGACTTTCAAGATGTCCGTCATGGTCTCGTCTGGGTCCGTTACTCGTGGTCGTTCAAACGTGCGTTCCACACCGCCATATCTGGCGGCGGGAACATTTCCGCCGCTGCGTGATTAGCGGCTTCCGGCGGGTTTCGCAATGCCTCGCCAAGTTCCTTGGCCGCGACCGATCGCGGCTGCATCCCGTCCGGCAGAATATCCAGCGCGACGCCGCCATCGGGCACGAAGCGCAAAGTCGGCACACCGCTCAATAAACCCTCGAGCCCGGTGGTGCCGGTACAATAAATAAGAGCGCGGATTGGCGGAAGCTCTGCAATCGGCTTGCGGGTATAACTGAAATGCGCGCTTTTCGTGACCGGATACGGGCTCAGCGGGTGATCCTTGACGATGAACGGCATGTCGTCTGCGGCCAGCGGGCGCGCTGCGTCGATCATTTGGCGTGCGAACAGGGGGCTGTTCGACAAGGCCAGAAACACCGGGCCGTCCGGATCGTATTTCGGCAGGTTCCTGGCACCGATACGGTGTGAGCCGGCGACGATCATGCGTGTGTCCGGGACGCCGCGCGCGGCCAGGTCGCTTCGGTATGCGGGGCCGTTCAGCAAGATCTCGTCGGGGACGCCGTCGGTGCCGTCAAGATTGGCATCGGCGCCTTGATTATACATGTGCCGCCCAACGACGGTGTGCTGATAACCCAGCGTTTTCGTGCCATTGCGGCGCGCGGCGCGGACGAAATCACGCTCCCACGGATGGTTTTCCCAGGGCCAGGCAACGGCTTTCGGATTGACGTCGGCAAGCCATTTCCGCTGGCACGCGATCTGCCAGCGTGTCATGGCGGCGGCCCCGCCGCTGCCTTCGATGGCAGCCGCGCGCTTGACGAGCCAGGCAGTCGCGGCGTCCAGCTTCGACGTGTCCGGGCGCCAGCGCGCAAACGGCAATGTGAGAACCGTGGCAATATCGCCCCATGCATGCAAAGAGCGGGTGCGCCCGTCTCGCGCAAGGTCCAATGCATAGGATGCGCTGCAATCGGTGTGCATGAGCCGCATGAGCTTCGGGATATCGCCAAGCAGGGTGCCGAAATACGCGTCCGCCCCGTCGGCATTGCTGTCCGGATGGCCATAGACCAACAACCAGCTGGCCCGTGCCGGGGCACGCCGGTGCCCACGGGTTCGGAGCAGGGCGCCGAGGCATCGCAGCGCGACCTTGCTGCGCGCCGCCAGGCCGCGGCAAAAAAATCGGAGCCGCTTCGCGGCTATCCCAGGGGCTGGACCGGCACTGACACCTTCCAGCAAAGCCAGGGCGCGATACAGCCATGGGTCATGACACATCACGCACGTTTCATCCGACGTCTGGGCCAGTTCTCGGACCACACCAACCCAGGCCAGCATCACACCGAAATCCGATGCATACGTGCTCATCGTCGGCATGTGCGCAAGGGCGCTTGATGGCTGCGCCTGCAAGATCAGCGCGCTATCGCGCCACGGTGTGTAGGCATCGTCGAATGCTTTCTCCAGCCGCTCTGCGATGCCCGAGACCGTGCTTTCGTGGGCGGTATCGGCATCGACCGAGATGCGACGGGGAAATCCCGAAAAGACAGCCGGATCGCTGGTAAGAACGACGCTCATACGAGAACGGCCGGGTGGCAGTACAACGTCTTAGGCGATTTTCGGCAAAAGCAGCAAATTGACGGCGATTTCCGGCGGCTCGCCATCCAGCGGCTGCAGATGCAAATACGGATTGGCCGGTGTCACCGGATGAATGATGAAGATGTGATAATCCGGAAACGTTTCCGCGTACCAGCCGAACGTCAACCCGACTTCCTTGAGCCGGTTGGAATGCGCTTCGATCAGCATTGCCGGACGGGTCTTGCGCAGCGTCTTCAACGCGCCGCGAATGACCATCGGCTCAAAGCCCTCGGTGTCGATCTTGACGAAGTTAATGCGCTCGGCGATGCCCATATCGCCGGCGATGTCATCGAGCCGTTTGACCGGGATCGTGCGCTCTTCATAACGGTCGGGCCGGTTCGCAACATGAACCGATGCGATCATGGAATTGGTGCCTTCCATGCCGGGGTCGCCCAGATTGGCCTGAATTTTCGCCTCGCCGGTTTCCTCGCCCAGCGCCGCAGCGATCAGGGTCACGTTGTCAGCGCGATTGAAGGCGCAGTTCGCTGATAGCTTGTCGGCCATTTCAGAAATTGGCTCGAAGGCGATGACGCGGCCTTCGCCACCGACAAGCCCAGCCAGAAACACCGTATGCAGCCCGACGTTGGCACCGATATCCAGCACGGTGTCGCCGGGACGGACCAGTTTGCGCATCAGGAACGAGATGTCCGCTTCATAGGCGCTGCCGTCGAACGCCATGCGCGCGCCTTCGGGTGAGCTGAGAAACAGATAGCTGTCGGCGGTGGTGATGTAGTGACTGTCCTCGCGCTCAATGACGAACGTCGACAGATGAAACGGGTTGCGCAGTCCCATCAGGAATTTTCGGTTGTGGGTGGCACGACCGAAGAAGCCGAGCAGTCGGCCAAGCAGGGGATGGTCGCAGATCGAAAGAATGAGCTTTTTCATGTTACAGCCAGTCCCCGCCGGTCAGCGGGATCATCTGTCCCGTGATGAACCCGGCCCAGTCAGAAAGCAGATAGGTCATCAACGCCGCCGCTTCGTCGACATGACCGCCGCGTTTCAACGGCACCAGTTCGGCGCGCTCCGCCATTTGCTCGGGCGTCCGATTGTGCCAGCGCTGGTGGAAACCGCTTTCGATATAACCGAACCGTACCCCGTTGACGAGCACGCCTGCGGGTGCGCCTTCGCGGGCCAGGCCTTGAACCATGCATTCGGTGCCGCGCTTGGCGACCGCATAGGGAAACGATGTTGCCGATCCGCCATGCAGGGCTGATTCGGTGCCGGTCAGGAGAATCCGGCCGCCGCCGTCCGTCATGTGACGCATGGCGGCACGGGCCAGATAGAATGGCTGGTTCAGGTTGACCGCCATTTCGGTTTCCCAATCGGCGCCTTCCATGTCTTTCCAGTGACCGGAATAATGGATCGCACCGGACAGCACGACCAGCGCATCGATGCCGCCCGCCTTTTTTGCAAACTCATCGACGAGCGCGGCACAGTCGGGTTCGCCGGTGAACGTTTTCTGCAACGCCATGACGCGCGAATCCGCACTGTCAAAAACCTGCGAATTGCCGTGCGCCCCGATGGTGCAGTCCGGTCCCTGCAGCAGCATGTCGACAAGGGCACGGCCAAGCCCGCCGGTGGCGCCGGTAACGAGGATGCGTGACCCGGCTCTAACGCGAGGCGACCAGTCAGGTTTCGTAAACATGCTCATGCCTGTTTCCCATAATGTCGCGACAGGGTTTCGAAACTCTCGCGGGCATCGTCCATGTAAGCGGTTTCGGACAGCATGCGCTGTTCCGCCGAAACGTAGCCCTGATAGCCGGTATTGGCCAGCATGGCACCGATGGCGGCGTGATCGATTTCGCCGCTGCGGCCCAGGACATTCAACCCGGGCTCATTTGCATGAACGTGTACCAGCATGTCCGCGGCGTCGTCGAAAATGGATTGTTCGACTTCATTATTTTCCACCAGTGCCTTGGCGTCGATCTGCAGACGCAGATTAGCCCGGCCGACGGCGTCAGCGATGGCCCGGGCTTCGCCGAGGCCATTCACGAAATCGGAATCCTTCGGGCCCAGCGGCTCGAAGCAGAAAATCGTGCCGTGATCGGCGGTCTGGTTGCAGACATCCGTCATGAAAGAGACGGCGCGGCTAAAGGCGTCATCTGCGGGGACGATACCCCGTTTCCGCCCGCCCCCCCAGATCAGCGTCCGCCCGCCAAGGTCACGGCACACGGCAGACAGATGAACCATGAACGCGCGCGTGGCGGCGACGGAATCGGCATCGCCGAAAAGCTGCAACTCGGGATGATCGAAGACGAGGGAATGCAGGCCCACCACTTCAAGACCTGCACTTTCGACGCCCGCTCTGTATCGGGCAACCTGGGCAGTGGTCAGACCTTCCCAGGTATCGCGCCAGACCCGGCTCGGGGCAACTTCAAGGCCGGTATATCCGATCTCGGCGAGCAACGGCAGATCATCCAGATGGTCATGCGCGGGCAGTGCGATGTTGGAGATGGCGTAGGGCATAACGACTGTTATTCTCCGGGCGGTTTGGCCGGACCCGGGCTCGGATCCGGATACCGGCTTTCATCCACCTCCGGAAGCTCGGACATGCGTTCCGCAATGATCCGTTTGCCGGAGACAACAGCAGGATGGCTTTCGTCATAAATATTGTTCAGCTGTTTCGGATCGGCATGAACGTCGTAAAGCTGATTGCCTTCGGGGCTCAGGCGGTCCGTCGGATCGAGGTGCTCTTTCCACATCAGATGGAAGTCCCTGTCTCGGACACCAAAATACAGCGGCCGGTTATCGAAATCGCAGGGACTGCCGAAGAATGTTTCCATCAGTATATGGTCGCGGGCGGCAGCTGTTTCACTTTGTACCGGTGCGCCCTCCCATTGGTCATTTGCTTGCACCCCGGCAAGATTCGTGAGGGTCGGAGCAAGGTCCAGATGTGTTGTCAGTGAACTGACGCGTTGTCCCTCAATGCCCGGACCCCAAATCATGAACGGCACGTGGGTATTGTATTCGTAGAGACGGAAGCGATGTCCGAAATCGCCATTTTCACCAAGCTCTTCACCATGATCGCCGCAGATGGCAATCATGGTGTTGTCTTCCAGGCCTGCCTGTTTCAGGCCTTCCATCAGTTTTGCAAGCGCACCATCGATGAAATGAACGGCGGCGTCATAAAGCGCCTGCCATTCGTGCTTTCCTTCTTCGGTCTTCGGTATGCTGCCAAAGGTGGCGCCAGGATTTATTGATGGATCGTAATTGAGTGCTGAAAGGTGCTTCGGTGTGTTGCGATACCAGCCCGGCTGCGCGCCGGCGCAATAGGGCAGATGGGTGTCGAACAGATGCGTCCAGATCATGAACGGTTCATCACTGGCATGATCGGAAGCCCTGGACACGATATGACGGGCAAGAGATTCCGCATCAGGATAACGCTTGTAGCGCTGACGGCGGAGGAAACTCTTTTCGGGATTCGCAATGCCGATAATCTGACCAAGTACCCGTTCAACGCCTTCTTCGGCCAAGCGTCCGAAGGTGCGGGCGCTCTTCCACTCGGGCGTCAGCCAGCCGGTGGCCCGAAACGGTTTCGGGATGTACTTGGCAAAGTATCCCTCTGCGTCTTCGGCCAACAAGCGACGATGCCGCTCAATCGTTTCAAGAACGCGGTCGTAATTGAAACCATCTGCAAAGAAAGGCGCGTATCTGAAATTCTGACGGTCCTCTTCGTACGTGGCCTTCCGCTCGATGGCGAATGCTTCCAGCCGGTCAAAGCTGTCCGTTAAGATTGGTTGGATGTGTTCGCGCATCTCTTCGGCGCCAAGGATGCCGTCGTTGTAGCGCTCCAGCGTCGTGCGTGTAAGGGCGCCGGCCGTGCCGATAACGGAACCCAGAGAAAACAGCATTTCCTCTGAACTAACCCCGTCCCCGTATCCGAAGAACCGGTTAACCCAGTGCACGGTGCTCAGCATATGCGTGCGATAACCCGCATTTTGGAACTGCCGAAAGAGGTTGGAAGGCCTGTTCTGGACGCCGGAATCAAAGCCGCCGAGCGAGAGCGGCCGGCTAGAGCACATGAGCGTCGGAAAGGCCCCCATCGTCGACGAATTCAAAGCGAAATGATTTTCACAGATGATGGACCGCTCCCCGAGGCGCTCCAGCATCGGCGATGTCGGGCGCTCATATCCATTTACGCTCAGCCGGTCATAGCGGAGCGCATCTATGGATATGAAAATGAGATTGGGCTTGCGGTCGCTCATTCGAAAAACACGGACCGTCGGGCGTTTGCAGGTATTGCGGCATTCATCGGCAGGCTCTTTGTTCAGTTTCCAGGTAGACGAGCAAGTTGCATAGGGCCGGGATCAGGATGCGACAATTTCATGACCGGCGGCGCGTTCATTGAGCAGCAAATCCTGCAACGGCGTCCACATCATCCAGTCCGGCACGTGCTCGCCGTTGCAAATGGCATCGCGGACACGGGTGCCGCTGATGAGTAGTCCGTTATCGCCAGGCTCGCCCTCGCGCAGCGTATCGGCATCGGGGTCGTAGTAAACCGTATCGAAAAACACCGGCTCGATTTCAATGTCCGGCATCCGCTCGAATAGTTTAATCGCATCCGATGGGCCGTAATAGTCACCAACCCCGGCATGGTCGCGGCCGACGATGAAATGGCTGCACCCCATATTCTGCCGACACGTCGCGGAGAAAACGGCTTCGCGCGGTCCGCAAAAACGCGGATACGTCGAAAAGCTGCCAAGAAGGGCGCGGCCTGTGGGATAGACGTTGAACTCCAGCATCATCTGATAACTTTTCAGAACATATGCCGCATGAAAATCGCCGGCTTTTTGCGGCCCGATAACCGGGTTGATGAACAATCCATCAGCGCCGGTGCGCTCAAGCGCGCTGAGTTGGATGAAGGTGTGCGCCCGGTGCGGCGGGTTGCGACCGTGAAAGCCGACGACCTGACTCCAGCCGCGATGGTTGAAGATAAACCGCGATTGCTCCGGCAATAGGTTGTAGTGCTGGAATTCGGACGGCAGGCGCTGCGTCAACGTGACCGGACCGCCAATAAACGTGTTCGGACTCCGGTACAGGCGGGCAACGCCGGGGTGGGCGTCGTCTTCGGTGCCGAACCATTTGCGGGCGGTTTCGCGCAGATCCAGAGTAAAGATGTCCTCGATTTCGATTGTCGCATGGACATTGCCATTTTCAGCGGCAAGCCGAACGCTTTGTCCTTTGCCGAGCTTCTTCGCCTCGTCCGGATCGATCGGCAGCAGGATCGGCATTGTCCACGAAGCGCCCGATGGCAGCTTCATTTCATCGAGAACGGAATGCACTGTTTCCGCGTCCATGAAACCACGCAATGGCGAATACACGCCGTGCGCAAGCTGTTCGCAATCCATCAGCGAAACCGTCTGCAGCTTCAGCGTCGGCATCTCTGTGAAGCCGTCGATCTTGTCTGCTTCCATTTGCGACGTCATTAGTGACCCGCCGTGCGGCGAGACAAGTAGCGACGTCAAGTCGAACGATGACGGGCTGTCAGGATCAAGCCCCTTTTCGTGACAGTCCATCATGGTGACGATCATGTTTGCACAACGGATCGGATGCTTGCCGATTGCCGTTTCTGCAGCGAGGACCAACCCGTCGGCACCGTCGAGCAAGGTGTTGTGGATGTCGTTCACTTCGGCACGCGTCGGCGCGGGTTCAGTGACCATTGATTCCAGAAGGTTGGTTGCAACGTATACAGCCCGATTATGCTTCTTAGCCCGGCCAATAATCATCTTCTGCAGTTGCGGGATCCGCTCCAGTGGCATCTCCCGTGACAAGTCGCCGCGATCAATAAGCACAGCGTTCGATGCGGTGAGGATCTCGTCCAGATTGTCGATCCCGTTCTTGCATTCGATCTTCGAAATTATGAACGCATCTTCGCCGACGATTGCGCGCATCGCTTCCACATCGGCTCCATGGTTGGCGAACGAAAGCGCGAAATGGCGGATGTTGTACTCCAGGCCGATTTTCATCGCCGCGATATCCTTTTCGGACAACGCCGGCATACTAATCCCGCGACGGACGGTAACGGCTTTGTTCGAACCGATCTTGCCGCCGGCGACAACGCGCAGCAAAGCGTATTCCGGCTCAAAGCCGATCACCTGCGCCAGCACCGAGTTGAAGTCGATGCTGATGAAATCGCCGACTTCAAAACGATCGATGATGTCGTGCGGTACAAAGTTGATGTTCAGCGGGTCGCCGGCAACGAGGTTTCGGTGGGCCCGGACAACGGTGTTTTCGCGCAGTACCGTGGTACCTTCGACAAACAGCCCGGTGCGAATCTGCGCACCTTCACTGTCGATGCAGATCGGCAAATCGGAATGCTCGCGGATGGTACGGATGACGTGCTCAACCTGCTCAAGCTTGGTGTGCGACAGGTTAATTCGAAAAATCGTAACACCGACTTTTTCCAGCCGCCGCATAACGGGGCCGTTCAGCGACGCGGGACCGAGGGTGCAAAGGAGTTCCTTGGACAAGCTTTTATTCTCCATTTCCTGAAGTATCCGTTGTTACAGGTGCCGCCATTGCGGCGCCGAAAAATGCAGCCCGCAGACTTTCGGACCCGCGGCCTCGATGACGCGCCGGCAGGCGTTTACTTGCGCCTCCGCGGGCCCGTGCAATGTGTCCGCCCCGGCGCCGGCTCGGCGCAACTTCCAGGGCATCGATCCCGAGTGCTCGCAGTCCGGCGAGATGGGTATCATGGTTGCCCGACGGCAACGCGACTGTCGATGCGGCGATGGAAATCACGATCGGATCGTGTTCATGATTCCGGCGAAATATAAAAGTCGGCCGCAATCGCCGCTTCGTATTCTTCGTTGGTGTCGATCTCTAGCCAGGGCGAGCCGATCTCAACCGGCTTGATTGAGGCGCCGCGCGACACCAGCCGCGGCAACGCCTGAACGTAATACTTCGCCTCGTGACCGCCTTCCGTCATCATGGCGTCGAGTTCGTCGGCCAAAGCCTTTGCCCCGGCTGCCGAGAACTTGGCGATCCCCACGAAGTTGCCTTCTCCTTCGGCTGCCGGGATGTGGCCCCCCAGATCAACGATGCCGCCGTTTTCGGTCTGGATACGCATGGTGTTTTCAAGCACGCGGCTGCGGTCGACGAGCAGGGCGTAGTCCGATGGGTCCTTTGCAAGTTTCGAAAGCGCATCCGGCGTCAGCAGTACATCTGCGAACATGACAAGGCAGTCGCCATCAAGCAGGTCGCGGCAATGATGAAGCGTGCCGAGATTGTTGGTTTCGCGGAACCCGTCATAGGTGGCGTAGGACACGCGGTCGCCGATTGATTGGCGAATAACGTCGGCAAGGAACCCGACGATTACGGTGACCGAGGTAATGCCGGCGCTATTCAGTGCCGCGAGTTGGTGCTCCATCACATTCCGACCGTGCAGCGGGAGCATGCATTTGGGAATTTCGAGCGTCAGGGGATGCAACCGCGAAGACAGGCCCGCGGCAAGAATAATGGCTTTCAAAAGTCGTGCTCCTTAATTTACGAAACGCCCGCGAAGCGCTTTGCTATCCGCGCATCGGGAATTTCGTCGATTTCGCGAAGCCTGGATACGATCACCTTCGACAGGCGCCTACCTCGGTGCGGTCGGTGTATACAGGTTATTTTGTTCGAGAGGACCGTTGTCGATGTCATGCAGCTGGTGCCATTCCGGGCTCAGTATGTCCTCGGGGGTGTGGTGCTCTTTCCGCATGAAATTCCACCGCTGATCGCGGCCCGCCATGTATAGCGGTCGCGATCCATCGGCGTAATTGCCATGCGGGCTTAGAGGAATCTGTCGGCGTTGCGAACGTCGGCAAGGTCGTCAACATCGAGCCATTGGCCGGCGACGTAGTTGACGTGGACGTCATGGCCTTCGGATGCGATGCGGTTGAACATGTCGCGCAGGTCAGATTTTTGCAGCGAGCCGTCGTTTTTCATCGCCGCCAGGGTATCGCGAATAACGGCGGCGCCCTTGGGTGACACGCGGGCGAGGCCAATCCATTCGCCGGATACATCGCCGCTGTTCATATCCTTCGACATGCTTTCCATCTTGACCGTTTCGTCCTGAAGGAAATTGGCGTCGAACGGGTGTGAGCATTTGACGAAGTTTCGAACGGAACCGTCCGCCGATGCATTGCGGTCGGCCCACTGGCCGTCAACGGCAATGACGATGTCGCCTTCTGCGGCGAAAAGCTGATCCAGATAGTGCTGACGGAACAAAATGTCGCCGTGAGCGATAATGCAATCGCCCGTGATGCTGTCCATGGCACATGCCAGGCTTGCCGCCTGGCCGGTGGCTTCGAAGAAATCGTTGTCGATGGTGTCGATCATCGGCAGGTTGACCATGTCTTTCTTATAGCCGCGCACCACGGTCGGTCGCTGTACACCACCTTCGCGCAACAGGTTGACGAGACGCGTCAGCAAAGGCTTGCCACGGACTTCGACCATGCATTTGGGCCGGTCTGCCGTCAGTTCGCCAAGCGCCGAGCCGCGCGTTGCTGCGACGACGACGGCATTGCGCGTATTGCCGGACTTGGTGAGGTAGCGGTCTTCGGCCGCTTTCAATTCGTCCGCGCCCTGCAGTTCGAAGATGTCGGCGACGCTGACGATTGTGTTCTCGACACCGGCCAGCGACTGGTCGCGGTGAATGCGTGCGGTGGTTTCGCGCATCGCCGCAATCGACGAGCGCAGGTTGTGATTGGCCCAGATTGCGAGAGAGATGCCGGCGGCGCGGAAGTCATCGGTCGGCGTCGAATAATATTTGGTCGGCACAATGACGACCGGGCAGCGGTTCGCCCACTCCTTGGTAAACGCGAGCACTTCATCCGCGTCGCTTTTCTTGGAATGGATCAGCACAGCGTCTGCGCCGGCATTGTGATACGCCTCGGCGCGGCGCAGGGCTTCTTCCATGCCGCGCCCCGCGATAAGCGCTTCAAGCCGGGCGACAATGCTGAAGTCGTCGTCGAGCTGGCTGTCCTTGCCGGCCTTGATCTTGCCGCAAAACTCGTCGATGTCGGCGAGCGGCTGCCCTTCACCGATGAACGAATTCGTTTTCGGGAACAGCTTGTCTTCAATACAGATCCCGGCGATGCCGCGCTGGCACATTTTTTTGACGGCGCGGCGCAGGTTGTTGAAGTTCCCCCAGCCGGTGTCGCCGTCGACAAGTATCGGCAGGTTCGCGGCGTCGACCATGAATTCCAGAACTTCGAGGATCTGCGTCCAAGATGCTTCGTTGTTGTCACGGACGCCGAGGGCAGCTGACATCGATAACCCGGACGCCCAGATCCCCTTGAACCCGGCTTCGGCGACAATCTTTGCCGACAGTCCGTTGTGGGCTTCCATGATGAATTCCAACTCGGGCGACTGCAGCATTTCACGGAATTGACGAAAGTTCGACTTGGGCTGGCTATCGTGTGTGGCGTTCGCGGAGATTGCGGCGTTCATGGTCGTGTTCCTTGGTCAGGCGTTAATGTTGGGTTTAGGTAACGTCAGCCGGTGAACTTAGAAAGCTCAACGAGCCGCTTAAATGATGAATTTTTTTGTGCAAGCGTGTCGAAACTACCGGTGTCTTCGATTCCGGCGTTGGCCATGAAGACGAGCCGGTCGCAGGACCGCAGTGTGCTCAGCCGGTGAGCGATGATGATGATCGTCTTGCTGCCGCTCAGCCGGTCAATGGCCGTGCTGATCTCGTGCTCGGCCTCGCTGTCGAGCGACGAGGTCGCTTCATCGAGGACCAGAACATCGGGATCGTGATAAAGCGCGCGCGCAATGCCGATGCGTTGACGCTGTCCACCGGACAACCACGTGCCACGTTCGCCGACAAATGTATCCAGCCCTTCGGGCAGCGTCTGGACAAAGTCCTCAAGCTGCGCCAGTCGCAGCGCGGCCATTATTTGTGCGTCGTCGATTTCCTCGTCGGGAATGCCGAACGCAACGTTGCGGCGGATACTGTCGTCGCTCAGGTAAACGGTCTGTGGCACGTAACTGAGGTTCTTCTGCCAGCCGCGAACATTCTCTGAAATATCCTGTCCGTCGACAACAATGCGGCCCTGGCTCGGGTTCAGCAGGCCGAGCAGCAGGTCGGCAATGGTTGTCTTGCCGGCGCCGGACGCACCGACGAGGCCGATTGCTTCTCCTTTGCGGATTTGCAGATTAATGCCGCTCGCCGCAGACGTTTCGGTATCCGGATAGGCATAGCTGACGTTTTCGAACACGATGGTGTCATTAAATGGCAGTGGCGGGGCCTCGGCGCTGGCCGGCGCTTTGTTGCGCGTTGCCGTCAGATCGGCATGAACCGTGTTCACGGCATAGATGCCTGTGCGCAAATTGTTCATCGCCATCAGGATGCGGTTGAAAGATGGGATCAGCCGAAATGCGGCGGCGGCGAAAAGGGCGAGCAGGGAGAACAGGCCGGTGGCGGTTTCTCCTTGTAAAACGACGTATGCGACCGCGCCGACAAACCCGCATACGGCCACGGACTCGATCCATAGCCGCGGGATATTGCTGAGCACGAGCATGTTTGCGTCGATCACGGCCATTTCCTGGCGGGCGGTTGCGAAGTTCCTGAGAATTTGTGTCTCGCATCCGAAGATCTTCACTTCCTTGATGCTATGGAAGGCCTGCTGCAGCGTTTGAAACACCAACTGACGGGCCTTTTGCTGGCGCTGTCCCCATAACGCGAGCCGGTTGCGATTAACCAGGTAAATGATCCCGATCGAGACGATCATTAATGCCAGCGCGCTAAGCGTCATTATCGGGTTTGCCATCAATAGCACGGCCATAACGCATGCGATCATGATCGTTTCGATCGCGAGCATGAGTATGTTGCGCAGTACCAGCGAATATATGGTAGTCGTCGTGTTGACGATATTGTTGATGAGGTCGGATGAATTCCGGCTCAAAAGAATGTTGTAATCGCTATGCAGGTAATGTGCGAAAAGCCGCCGTGCGAACAGGGCCTCGTTATATGAAAAAAATCGTCCCTGGGCGAAAAAACTCACCAGTAGAAACGCGTTCTTGAACAGTATCGCCCCCAGGAACATCAATGCCAGGGCGATCAGTGCGGTCTGATGATCGGTCTCGCCGACGATATCGAAAATAAAACGCGCAAACGCGTTGCGCGATAATCCGTCCGGATCGGATACGGCTTCGACAAGGGGGAATACCAGGCCGATGCCGACTGCTTCGAGCAGCGTGCACACGATCATAAGCGCAGCGATGCAGATCGCCTGAAGCCGCGTTGTGCGGTCGACGAAGTAATACGCCTTTCGAAGCAAATCGGACATCAGGTTCGCAGTTCAGCCGCCGTGTTTCTTGATCGATCCGGCGTCGATCAGGAACTGCAGGATTTTCTCACCGGCCTGTTCGGGCGACAGATCGGACGTGGAAATCATGACGTCGGCGTCGATCGGCTCCTCGAATACGATGTCGAGGCCGACGACCTCGGGCGCCTCGCCTTCAGAAAGTGCTTTCTTGGCTCGGCTGTACAGGCCTTTCGGATCGCGTTCCATGCACACATCGATTGCGGTGTTGACCCAGACCAGGCCGAATTTTCCCTCGGGGTGATCCTTACGCGCATAGGCGCGTTGCTCGTTGGTATGGTTGATCGCGGCAAGGATGACGATGACCTTGCTTTCGGTCAGGTACGACGTCAACGCGCTGTAACGATGCGTGATCATCTTGCGATCTTCGATGGACCGTCCGATGCCTTGCGCGACAATCTCGCGGGTGATGTCGCCGTCGAAAAGAACGACCGGGATGTCGTTTCTTTCGAGCAGCTTCTTCAGTGCCATCGAAACGGTTGTCTTGCCGGCCGCCGGGGGGCCGAAGACCCATAGCGCGAAGCCTTTTTCAACACTGTATGGTTTGGCGACGCGGCCGGTCTCGGTCATGGTTTCATTCATTTCTGATTTGCTGCCTTGTGGGTCGAGGAGGATGTAGCGATGTTAATCGGCGCTTGTGCCTTGCGTGTCCGCGGCTGTTCGATGACTTCCCTGAACCACAGCTCGATGTTCATCAACATCCAGACTTTCTTGCCGTAGAAATCGTACGGAAGGTTTTGTTTGTTGCTCAAAAACGCTTCCATCCGTGCCGGATCGAAGATGCCGCGCTCGCGCGCGCGCTTGTCGAGCAGAAGGTCGATGGCGACGTTTTTCATATTGCCCTGGAACCAGGTATCGAGCGGCGTCGGAAACCCGAGCTTCTTGCGGCGTGAAATATTCGCAGGGAGAAGCCCGTCGCCGATGCGGCGTAGAATGTACTTGTTTATGTCGAGCCATTCCGACGCCTTGAACGACGTGTGGAACAGGCCGCGCGCGTGGGCCAGTCCCGATTTCCACCTCATCTTGTGATGCATCGGTATCTGCACGACGTATTCGATAAGTTCGTGGTCGACGAACGGCACGCGGGCTTCAAGACCGGATGCCATGCTCATCATATCGAGCCGGTCCAGCAAGCAGCCCAGATGAATTTTCTGGAAGGCGTGCAGAATACGGTCGTAAGGGTCGGCCTCGGCGGCATCCGCGAAGAGATTCTCAAAGACACCGATGGTGCGTGCATCGTGATCGATTTCATTCAGCGCATCGCCGGTCATCAGCCCCCATTTTTCCTCGAACGGCATCCAGTTGTAGACATCGAAGAAATGGTCCATCTGCTGATCGAACTTGAGCCAGGACACCGGCGTATCGCGGAAGGCGCCGAGCCCGGCAATCTTGCCGGAGAGACCGGGACCCAGGATGCGGCGCGCCGCCTCGATTTTCTTCCAGTCCATCGGCGAGCGCTGGACACGGCCGTACCCGCCGAACAGTTCATCCGCGCCTTCGCCGGACAAGGCGACGCTGACCTGCTTCTTCATGTGTGCCGAAAGCTGGTACAGCGCGACTTCGTGCGGAATGGAAATCGGTATGTCGTTCTGCTTGATCAGGCTTTTCCAGGTGTCGAGGTAGTCGTTCTGCAAAAGCGTCAGATGTTCATGCCGCGTGCCGACGTGATTGGCGACAACGCGGGCGAAGCCTTCCTCGTCATATCCTTCTTCGATGTAGCCGACCGAGAACGTCGGGACTTCGTGGTTGGTATGTTCGACCATCATCGCGGCGATGATGCTGGAATCCAGTCCGCCGCTCAGGTACGAGCCGACCGGCACATCGGCGATCATGCGGCGCTTCACCGCCTTGGACAAAAGATCCTGGGCGTTTTCGATATACGCCGCTTCACCGAGATCGCGGCCAGGTTTTGCAATCGGCAGCGACCAATAGGCCCGGGTTTTGATATCGCCGTTGCGCAGCACCAGAATATGCCCCGGCAACAGCTTGTTGACGTTCTTGAAGAAACAGATATCCCATACTGCCTGGCGGAAGGTCAGGTAGCTGGAGATGCCGTCGAGATTTGCCTCGGCGACGAAATCCGGATGCGCCATGAAGGCCTTGTTCTCGGAGGCGAAGGCGATCGCATTGCCGATCCGCGTCCAGTACAGCGGCTTTATCCCCAGCCGGTCGCGCGCCAGAACCAGTTTCTTGTCACGTCCGTCCCAGATCGCGAACGCGAACATGCCGTTGAATTTGGCGCACAGGTCTTCGCCCCACTCGATATAGGATTTCAGTAAAACCTCGGTATCGGAATGGGTGCGAAACTTGTGGCCGCGCTGTTCCAGCTCTTCGCGGACTTCGCGGAAATTGTAGATTTCCCCGTTGTAGGTGACGACGACGCCGGTTTCCGGATCGACCATCGGCTGGATGCCGTCCTTGATGTCAATGATCGACAGACGCCGGTGCGCCAGTCCGACCGGGCCGTCATGCCAGATACCTTTGTCGTCGGGACCGCGGTGCGCCAGTGCGTCGCGCATATTGGCGAGCGTCTGGATATCCGCAGCTTCACTGGACAGATTAATAAGGCCTGCTATGCCGCACATGATGTATTGCCAACTCTTTGCTGCGGTGCCTGTGCACCTTGGAAACGGGTTCGTGTAAAAGGAAGGTTGCCGTTCGTGACGATTTCGGCACCGGGTCGAAACGCAGACATCCGGCGACGTGAGATCAAGGACGTCAAACGATCAGGTGCCGGTACTTGATTGCGAACCGGGGGCCGAGACGACCGAGAGGCGGGTTCTTGCCGAAATAAGCCTGGTACTTCTGCTGATACAGTAACTGCAGTTCGACGGCTTCGTCCGAGGGCGGCTTGCCGTCAAGTAAATCGAACATATCCTCGCACAAGTCCGCAATATCTTCCGGAAATGAATTGATCTGTTCGAGCGCGTTGTTGCGCAGAATTTCGTCGTACTTGGGGACGATCTGCGGCGAGAACAGGTCAAACGAGCGGACATCTTCCAGGTGCATGAAATCGTCTTCTCCTTTGCGGCGCAGGAGCGCCGGGATAAAGAGATTCGATTCCTGATACAAGGCGCCGCAGATCGGGACCATATTGGCAACGGCAACGGGTCTGTTGAAAGCGAAAGGCACCATGTTCAGGCCGGTGTTGCACGAAAGCAGAAAGCGGCACTTGGCCAAAAGGTATATGTCGCCGAAATCGCTCCAGTGATTATACGCGTAATCGACAATGCGCGGGTCGTCCGTTTCGATCGCTTGCTGAACGCCGGCGCCGACGCGAACGGCAAAACCGTTCCGTGCGGTAATCCTGCCGGCCCCATCCAGATAGCTGTCGATGTCGGCGTTGCGATAGGAAATCTTCTCCCAACGCTCCGCGTATTGCGGACGCCATTGATTAAAATAGTTGGTGTCGCGCGCATTGAAGCATGCGTACCAATCGTCCGGGCCGATGCCGAGTTCCTCGAGAAGGGCGCGGCCTCTGCGTTCCTCTTCGTCGGTGAATTGAAGAGAAACGCTTCCGTGAGCGATTGCGTCGATATTTTCGCGCGTCAGATCTTTCGGCTTATGGCTCCATTCGACGGATTCATAAAACCGGGTTTTCTGAAGTATTTCCCGGCATGCGAAAAACATTTGCGCCAGCAGCCGACTTTCAACGATGTTCAAGCGCCTCTTGTACATTTTCAGAAGCTGCTTATTTGCCGGGTCCCAGCAAGTAAATAGCGAAAACGTCCGTTTCGGCCAGCCGTCCGCTTCTCGTCGGCGGATGTAGACTTCGGTGTTCATGGCCAGATGCCCGATCCGCTGATTGGGGATATAGCCGATGCGAATGCGCACGAACGGCTCGGCGATAAAAAGCAGGGGCAGGCCGACCAGAACAAAGAGCATGCGCCATAGGCCTCGTGCAGCGCCTTTCGCAAGCGCCGCCGGCCGGAGTGAGCTTATAGGATTCATCGTTGCGTCGATTCTTGAACAAGCTCCACAGGTCCGCCGAACGGATGTCGGCATGGGCTGGAAGCCGGATGTTTAGATTTGTAGGCCTGAGAGTATCAGGAAGTCCGATGTGAAGTCGGAAATGCTCGTCGGCGCTGCGCAGGGCGCTGCGCCGACGAGCGAGATCGTCAGGCGGACATTTGCTCGAGCGAGAAAAAGTCGCCGCGGCTCATATCGAAACCGATCCTGTCGGCATCGGTCGTGATCATCGTGAACGTGGATGCGGAGACAATATCTCCGTCAAAATCCTCGCCGATGTATTCCTTGATGATCGGGAGCGTGTGCGCAAAGAACGTCACATCAAGCGGCACGGTGACAATGATACGCTCCGGCGGCTCTTCCGTATGCGGGTCGAATTGGCGGATATCCGTACCGACCTGCTTTTGCTTCTGGCCGCGCGCGATCAAATGCTTGCCGGCGCCATGGCCCAGGCCGCGGGCAACATAAGTTCCCCCGCCGAGCAGTTCGGACGCTTCCGCGTAGTCGAAATACCCCATGCAGTTTTTCCACTCGTGGTGGGTAAGCAGTTCGATGCATGAGCGGAAATAACGCTGCGTTCCGAAAATCACCCATTTCTTGTCGTCGCACTTTTTGGCGACATCGATGATTGTCGTCTTGGCGGCATTGCTTTCGCGGTTGTCGATGATTTCGAAATACCGGCGCGCCATGTCGTAATCGATGTTCTTCAGCTTGCCCGGGGTTTCGCGAATGCCGTCACCAACAGTGCGGATGTCGTAAAACTCTTCGAAATTGAAGCCGTCCGGCATGTGGTCGTTTTCCACGCAATAGGGGAACAGCACCGAACCGGGGAGCGGAATGAAATAGTAAATTGTCAGGTTGTCGGGCTTCGTCTCATTCACGAAATCGACGGCTGCCTGATAATCCTCTTCGTCCATTTTCGGAAGGCCGAAGATCAGATTGGTGTTGAACGGCAGCTTGTATTTGCGGCAAACATCGACTGCCTTGTAGATGTCTTCCGTGCTGATCCGTTTGTCGAGGAAGTCAGAAAGTTTCTGCGACGGCGTTTCGATTCCGAACAGAATATCGTTCACGCCGATGCGCTTGTATTCCTTGGCATGCTCCTCGCTGAAGCAATCGACGCGAGTCTGGATCCGGAACGTCAGCTCCAATCCCTGCTCTTCGATGATCCGGCGGAATTCTTTGACCCGCTTGATGCTGAGACCGAACGTATCGTCATTGATAAGGATCGTCTTAACATCATAGAGGCGGACAAGGCGGGCCATTTCGCCCAGCGTTTCCTCGAGCGGCAACTTCAAAAAACCCTTCATGCCGTCGGACGTGTTTGCACAATATGTGCATTCCCACGGACAACCGAACGAGGTCAGGATTTCCAGGTTCTTTGTTTTGATGATGTGCTGGATCTGACTTTCGGAAAAAACCCGGTAGATATATTTTCTCGGGTCCGGGTGCTTTTTTCCGTGCACGATCTCGTTCGACATCATCGGGGCGTTCCACAACAAGTCGACAATGACGCCCGCGCCATCGCCCTTGACGATGACGTTGAACAATTCTGTCTGTTGCAGGTCGTCGGAACACGAAGTGGCGTGGATACCGCCGATGATAATGGGAATGCCCAGTTCCTTGGCGGCGCGTCCGACCTTGATGCCCTGATTACGCTCGAACGTCCGGCATGATACCGCGATGACATCGGGCGCGGCTTCCTTGAGCCGCTTGACGACCTCGTCGTGTTCGATCAAATCCTCAAAGTATAAAAGGGTCGGTTCCCAGCCTTCGTCTTGCACAATCTTGGCAAGCATCGAGCACGGATAAGACATGTTTTCGGAAAAGAACCCGAAAGCGACTTTCTTGTTCATCTTTTAGACTCCTGTCATGCGCTAGCGCGGCCGCTGCATCTTGCATGTTTGGCGGCGATTGTAATTGGCCGGCACCCTTTGTACAAGGACAGCACGGGGCGCAAGCCCCTATTCTTACTAGGGTTTTCCGGTTTCGGCGTAGTACGCGCACACTTTTTTGAAGCACGCGATGTATTCGTCCAGAAGCTCGTACGGCTCAAGGGTAAACGTCGGCATGCTGAGCGTGCCGCTATAGAACGCATCGCTGTTGGGCAGCGTCGTTTCTGCGACCTGTGCCCAGCGATCGGCGAACACGGGCAGTTTGTGCAGCGCCAAATTGCCGCTTTGACGGATTTCCATGCCTTCGGCGTTGAGCGCGGCGATAAAATCTTCGATCGCCAATCCGCCAAGTTGCTCCGGATGGTAAAACGGCCGGTATCCGAAATAAGCGCCACGCGTAACGTGCGGTCGCGTAACCGGCGGCGAAATCCCAGGCAGGCCTTCGATGCCGCGTGAAAGATAGTCCAGCTTGTCGCCGCGCAGCTTGATGTAATCCTGCAGCGATTTCAGCTCTTCCGACGCGATGGCGGCGCTGTGCGGGTGTATGCGGTGTTTGCATCCCATGCCGGTTTCCCGGTAGCGGGCAATCTCGGGTATCGACAGTTCGTGCGACAAGCGCGGGCCGAAGTCCCCGATCAGCAAGCACTTCTCGAAAAGCTTGCGGTCGTCGGTGACAAGCACGCCGCCTTCGCCGCTGGCGAGGATCTTGCGATTGTCGAGGCTGAAGCAGGCAATGTCGCCGAAGGTGCCGACCCGCGCGCCCTTATAGGTCGAGCCGTGCGCATGCGAGCAGTCTTCGATCAGTATCAGGTTGTTTTGCTTGGCGATGTCGACGATCTCGTCCATTTCGCAAGGGTGTCCGCACAGGTGCGTAATGACGATCGCCTTGGTCTTGTCCGTGATGCGCCGCCGGATATCGGCGGGATCAATATTGCCGGTGTCGGGTTCGCAGTCGCAGAAGACCGGTGTTGCGCCGAGCGGCAGCACGGGCGTCGCGGTCGCATAGAAGGTCATCGTCGGCGCCAGGAGCTCGTCGCCTTCCTTCAGTCCCGCGGCGTAAAACGCGGCGTGCAGAGTGGATGTGCCCGAGTTGAGCGCCAATGCATATTTGCGCCCGTGATACTCGGCGAATTCCTTTTCGAACTTGCTGACGATCGCCGGGTAGCCGTGGTCATTGTAAAGCTCGTCGGTCATGTAAGCCATGACGGCGTTCTTTTTCTTCTCCGACTTCGGCGGCCACTGGAAGTGCGGCAGAGGTGTTTCTATGGCTTTCGGGCCGCCCAGAATTGCAAGTGTCTGATTGCTCTTGGTCATGGTCATGGTCCTTCCGACCGGCACCGCATCTGCGGCGCCGGCGGATCTTGTAAAACGGTGTTGCGTGCGTAGGCCGGGCCGCGGTTCAGGATGCGACGGCCTGTTCGATAATCGAGAAAACGCGGCGGTCGCGAATGCGCGGCTCCAGACTGACGCGCGTCTCGGTGCCCTCGTTGGTGCTGCGACCGTGCATCAGGTTGGGGTGAAAAACGATCGACTGGCCTTTTTTCAGGTCCGGACGGATGTAGTCGAATTTCGCTTCGTACTCCGGCGTGCAGGTGTGGGTGATATAGCCCGGCATTTTCTTAAACGCTTCGTTCGGGTGTTCGATGCGGTGCGTGCCCGGAGAAATCCGCAGCGAGTACCTTGAATCGAAACCGACCACCGGAATCCATGCCGTCACCAGGCTTGGCTTATCCACGCTGACGTCGTCAATCCCGTCGATGTTGCCGTAGTAGCGGTCGACGTGTACTCCGACCGCGTCGTCTCTTCCGGGCCGGGCAAGCCGGAAACCGGTGGTGCCGTCGTTCTGCATCGGCGCATCGAGCGCGCCGCGGCGGTGCGTCAGCAGGACCTCGTCATGCCCCCAGAACGCCGTCATCAGGTCGCGCATCGATTGCTGCAAAAGGTTCTGCAGGTGCTGCTCGCTAAAAGTTATATAGCGAACATCGGATCGGGTGACTTCCTTGTGGCGTTCGTCGTCGGCGCCGATGTGGAGATGATACTCGCCGAGTGGCCAGGCCGCATCTGCGGCATTGGTTTCGGTGACATCCAAAACCCGTGCGCGGACCAGCGCTGCCATTTCGTCGATCTGGGACTCGCTGAATAAATCCATGATTACGTAACCGTGTTCGGCAAAAAAATCGATGTCGGATTGGGTGCTCATCTCAGGTCTCCTTGGCCCTTATATGCACTAGATCAATGTCCGCCCGGTTCGCGTGATGTCGTTTGCCGACGTCACGAAGGCACCGAAGCGGGATGGTCATCGCGTCAGTCGACGAGACGCAATGAAATCGGGTTTTCGCGTCGGCATTCGGCCGGCACGCAATAGAATATGCCTTCATAGCGCGCCCACGAATAACCGCGATAAAAGAACAGGTAATTGTCCAGGGCGTCGATCAGCCTGGCCGGCAGCGACCAGTGATGTTCCTCGGTATGATAGATCGACAGCGCGATCTGGCACCGGTTGGCGGCGGCGTAATCGGCAATCTGATCGATAATGTCTTCTTCGATTCCTTCGACGTCGGTCTTTATCAGATCGATTTTATCGACGCCGCTTTCGGCGATCAGCTCGGGAATGGATTTTGCCTTGGCGCGGCCGTCGGCTTTGCTCCGGGTAGGATCGACGACCACATACTCGCCGGTCTTCTTGGCAATGTACGAGATTTCTTCGCCGTTTCCGACAAACGACTGATTGAAGGTAATCGTATCCTCGTGGTCCTTGCAGAAGTTGGCGATTTCGCTCGGCAGGCAACTGTCGCCGCCCGGATCGACATTGACGATGCACCCATCCGTCGCGATCTGATCCCTGAACACGGGGATTTCTTCGCCGGTATAAATCCCGAGGTTCAGGATATTTTTGACGTGCTGATACTCGACACAGTCAAAATACTGCGGACCGTACAGGAAGTTCTCGAAGTAGCTTTCCCAATGCATCCGGTGATTGCCGCTGAACAGGCGACGGTACTGCGTGCGGCTTGCGCCGTCGGATAATGCATCGGTGACCTTGCGGATCACGGGCATGTTGGCGGCAACGGTATCGAAATCCTTGATGATGCTGCCATACAGTTTCGAACGTTGCGGGCTGAGCGCTTCCATGCGTGTGTCAGCATGGATGTCCGGGAAGCGGCGGAACGTACGCCACTTGTTGCGGCGTAAAACCTGCTTCGCTGCGGCAAACGGCGGCGCCGGATCAAGATCGAAAAGCGTATCGATGCATTTCATGAACGTGTCGCGGGACAAGCGGATCGACCAGTCATTAAACGTCAGGGCATCGGGAAACTTGGTAAGAAACCATGCCGGCGACCAGGTGGTCATCGGGAAGAAGAAGGTGGCGATGTCTTTGCCGGCGTCCGCTGCCGCGCGCCCGGCCTCGTCGATGGAGCCGTTGTGCCTGGCACGCCAGCTTATGAAGTGCAGCGGAGCATCAAGTGCCGCAGCGTCGCTATCGCCGCTTTCGCAAAGGGGCAGCCCGAATCCGGCGCAGAACTTCCGCACGATCACGGCCGTCGGATCGTCGCCGGCAGCGATTATGGCGCTTCCGCCGCGCGCCTTGCACGCGAGGATCGCTTGTATCAGGTCGTTCAGTCTAAAAATAAGATCAGTCATTCGTGGAACCAGAGGCAATGAAAAGGAGCCGGCATTCGCACCTGCCGATTGCACATCGGTGCAGGGCTCGGCGAAGCGGCAGGAAAGCGGTAACGAAAGCGCCGTTGGCGGCTTTGCGCGGGATCAATCGGCGGTCGGATTGCGTGCCGGCGTGCTCAGGGCTTGCCGGACGCCGAAGTGTCGAGTTCCATGTCGATCCCCTTGAAGCCGCGGCGCTCGGCACCGGACTTGTAAACCTTCGTGGGATCGCGCTCGAAATCCGGCGGGTATATCTCGCGCTTTTCGGCGTAGTGCCCGACCCTGTGGTCGCCGGCACTGGCGCGATTGAACGCAAAGCTCATCATGCGGCGCGGTCGGCTCGACAGGTTGGGCCCCGAGCCGTGCGGCGTGAACGAGTGGAAGAAAATCGCATCGCCGGAATTCATCGGTACTTCCTTGAAGGTCATTTTCGCGGCGTCATCGTCGGCAATCGTCGCCCATTCATCGGCGAAAAGGCCCTGGCGATGCAGCCCGCTGGCGATCTCAAGGCACCCGTTCTCGTTCGTTGCGTCGTCCAGCGCAATAATCACGCGGATGATCTCGTCGGCATAGGCATTCCAGCCGGCCCGGTGATCCTGGTGATAGCGATAGCCTTCGCCGCCCGGATACTTATAGATAAGCTGATCCTTGAACAGATACACATCCTCGTCGAGCAACTCGGCAACCGCGCCGCCGATGCGACGCGACGTGATGACGTCGGCGATGGCGGCGTGATAGTCGAAGAAATTCTCGACCCGGCGCAGCAGCTTTGAGCCGTCAGGCGCCAGCGCACGCTCATAATACTTCATGTATTTGCCGGCGACTTCCGGCCAGTCCGCCAGTTGCTGGGCGATATCCACAAGGTCTGCGGCCTCTTCGGCGCTGAACATGCCGGGGGCGGTAATATATCCTTGTTCGCGATAGGCGTGCCGTTCCGCTTCGGAGAAGTATGGGTTGGCTTTGTCTGCAGCAATCGGTTTGGTATTGAGTTTCAGTTCGGACATATCGTTCACCACCATCATTGTCGGCCGGACGGACCGTTCGGGCCCGCACGACGCGGTTATCTAATATTCATCTGGGTATCAAGTAAATGGCACGAAAGGGCGAATGCCGTGCCGCTTGATATTTAAGGCAATAACAATTCTTTGTTTTTGCGTGTGTAGTCTGCGCCCATGTAGCCGCGGAAATCGCGCATCGGATGACCCTCCGGGAACGCGTCGCGGAATCCCTGTTGCAGTTCGGCGTCGCCGGGTTCGGGCTTCCAGGTGCCGGCCAGCCGGGCATACATTTCCTTTGTCAGCTCCAGCAGGTCTTCTGGCGCGTTATCAGTAATCTCGATGCCTTCTTCCTCGTAACGCCGCAGCGTATCGTGCCAGATACGGTTATAGTCGGCGCCGCGATCAACCATTTCCTTGAAGGTGAGAAACCGATTTTTGCCGGAGTGCCAGTATCTCTTCAAGATGAAGAGGTCGTGCTCGACGCGACCGGTTTCCGCAAGCGGCGCCATGTGCACGAATGCCATCGGCACATCGAACATGTGCGAGTAGTAGTAGATGCCCGCGGTGCAGCCGAGGAAGAATTTGCACTTGGCCTGCAGGAACACGTCGGCAAAATCCGGATCTTCAATATGGCGACGGAACCGCCCGGCGTAGTCGACGATCATCGGGTTGTCGTTCTGGATCGGGCCTTCGACGACATGACCGACACGAATAACCCAAATGCCTTGTTCGGTCAGCCACTCGGCGGCGGGCATATATGACTGAATATCGCAGTCGCGAAAGTCGTTGTAGGTAAAGTAATCGTCGATGAGGCGAATGCTGTCGGGTGAGTCCGTGTACGCCTTGTCGCGGGCATGGATGACAACGAACTCGGCCCCTTCGGGAAGGCCCAGAGTTTTCAGCAAGGCCCGGCCCTTTGTTTCCTCTTCAGCCGTGAATTGCAACTGAGGGCCCATCTCTTCCCAGGTCTCCCACTCGATCAGATAGCCCGCATGGCGCAGATTGACCCAGATCGACAGATCGATATCCGTTCCCTGCCGCCCCGGTTGCGCCGGCCGCCCGCCCTGTGCCTCGCGAAACAGGTTCCAAAGGAAATCGCATTCGATCAGATAGGTGCCTTTCGTTGCCTTTGCCTTGCGGCGGATCATGGTCATGAGTTGTTTGTTCACCGGATCGGTGCCCGCGACGAGGATATGGATCTCGCCGTCTTTGTCGCGCTCGCGCTTGCGGAAATAGTATTCCACATTGCCGGAGATGCGACCGACAGAGCGGTGCAATATCAGTCCGAAGCGAACTTTCGCGAACGGGCTGGCCGCTACGACGATCAGTTTCAGCAAACAGCGAACGGCAAACAGAATGAGCGGGTTCTTCATATCATGGGCCTCGGCAGAAT
>Ga0209273_10000397_pt1 | contig 58583 bp, 42 predicted proteins | sample tdAd471_FD_187126 | JGI IMG/M metagenome (GOLD analysis project Ga0209273, IMG submission 187126) | Marine sediment microbial communities from the Atlantic coast under amendment with organic carbon and nitrate - tdAd47.1 (SPAdes)... | ecosystem: Environmental > Aquatic > Marine > Coastal >...
CATTGTGCGGGAGGGGCCGGAAAATCTGCACCAGTCCCTTTCCGAGGGATGTCCGGCCCAGCACGACAGCCCGATCCATGTCCTGCAGGGCGCCGGCCACGATCTCGCTGGCGGATGCGCTGTACTCGTCCATCAGGATGACGAGTGGCGTGTCCGGCAGGTAGGGCTCGGCGTCCGTGCGGTACTCCTGGATGGAATCATCGGCGCGCGAACGCGTCGTGACAACGAGGGAGCCATTGGGCACGAAGATGGATACCAGTTCAATGGCCTCGGCCAGGATGCCTCCCGGATTCCCCCTGAGGTCAAGGACCATGCCTTCCAGCGGAACGCTTCGATTCAGGGTCCGGAAGGCTCGTTTGACCTCCCGTCCTGATCGATCGCCGAACTGCTCCAGTTTGACGTAGGCAATGGCATCGGTGGAGTCGGCACCCAGCCATCCGAACCACGAGACATCGTTCGTGCTCGGTCGGACCCGCGGAAGCGAAAAGGAGCGCGGGGCCACTTCACCCTGACGTTCCACCAGTACATCGACAACCGTTCCCGGCTGGCCGATGAGCAATTCGTTGGCTTCGACCAGTGTCATGCCATCAGTGGACGACTCCCCGATCTGCAACAGGATGTCTCCCGGCCGGATGCCTGTCCGGTACGCGGAGGCATCACCTTCCGGCGCGAGAACCGCCAGTCGCCCGCCTTTTGACCCGATGGTGATCCCTACGCCGCCCAGATTGCGCTGCTGCTGGAGCCGCGAGTCCACCATGTCGGCCTGATCGTAGTACTGGGTGTACGGATCCAGCTGGGACAGCATCGCCTCGATCCCGGCCCGCATGAAAGGAGCGGGGCGGACATCGTTGACGTATCCTGCGGCAATCTCTTCATAGACCGCGCCGAAAATCTCGAAGTTCTTCCGGAGTTCGAACAGATCATCATCCGAACGGAAAGCGGCCAGGAGAACAACCAGGACCAGGAGGGACAACGAGGGCAGCAGCAAGCGACGCATGGAGTTCCGCAGACAGGTGGAAGGGCGCGAAAAGGATTCGACGCGATGTCCGGCAGGATGGTTCGGCTGGAGGGCAGAATTGCCCTTCCCGGGCCGGGTCAGGCCAAGGCCTTCTCCAGTTCCTTCTTGCGCTTGCGCTCCACAACCCCGGCCACGCCGATGGAAGCTTCATACAGAAGAAGCAGCGGGGTGGCCACAAGGACCTGGCTGATCGGATCGGGAGGCGTGAAAAACGCGCCCAACACCAGGCACACGATCAGCGCGTACTTGCGGGCCTTCCTGAGACCGTCGGGCGTCGCAATGCCCAACTTGGCCAGGAAATAGATGACGACGGGGAGTTCGAACAGGATGCCCGTTCCGAACGACCAGAACGTGATCATCTCGAAATACTTGGTGATGTCGAACTCGTTCAGGATCTCGGGAGAGATCGAGTACTGGGCAAAAAACTGCAGTGCCAGCGGCGTGATGACGAAATACCCGAAACAGATGCCCAGCAGGAAGAAGAACGAAGCGAATACGGCAGCAAAACGAAGCCCTTTCTTCTCGGTGGGATACAGGCCGGGCTCGATGAACTTCCAGATGTAGTAAACGAAAACGGGGCTGCCGATGATGGCGCCCACGACCAGTGCCGTACCCCAATCCGTGAAGAACTGCCCGGTGACGGTGCGATTCTGCAGCACGAACTCGGTCGTCTCGATGCCGAAAATCCGGTAGCTGATGAAATCGGCCTTCTTGGGCCCGAGAAGGATGTTCTCGATGACCCAACGGCGGTAAATGGCGGCTACAGCAGTGAATACGATGATGCCACCGAATCCCTTGAACAACGTCCACCGCAACTCCTCGAGATGATCAAGGAAGCCCATTTCTGCCTCTTCCTGGGCTGGAACAGGGTGGGATCCACCTGCACCATCACCGGCGTGGGGAGCATCCACTCCGGAAGCAGCCTTCTTTTTTCTTCGCAGGAAAGAGATCATGGGACGAGCAGCTACGGGTTTCGCGGCTGTTTAACGCTCGTTTTCCCGAAGGTTCAAATCGAGCAGCGAATCGACCCACAATCCCTGCTGCTCCAGGCGCTGCTTCCCTCCACTCCACGTAAAGTTGAACAGCGTCATCAATCCGGCGACCTGGAATCCGTCCTGCCGAAGCAGTTCGACGGCTTTCCATGCCGATCGACCGCTGTTCAGGATGTCATCCAGCAGGACGACCGGCTTGTCCCGCAGCAGGGGCCCTTCAACCAGCCGGCGCCGACCATGCGGTTTGCGCTGCTCACGAACGAACCCACCCATGAACGGCGGATTGCTGGGTGTTGCCACCACCGCAGATACCAGGGCGTAGGCGCCGAATCCGAATCCGGTTACCTGATCGATCCCCTTGGCACGGAGCCGCTCTCCAAGGACACGCCCGACTTCGGGCATGACCGTTCCGCTCAGCATGGGTATGCGGGTGTCGAGAAGCCAGCCTATGGGTTGCCCCCTGGGGTCCGTGATGTGCTCCTGCTCGCTCCTGACGAGCGCCATGTCGTACAGCTGACGACCGAGATCGACCAACTCGTCATAGGTTGCGGAAGACATGCTGGACATGGATACAGGGAAAGACGGCGTGGAACTACTCTGACGGAAAAGGTGAGGGCTGCGTTGCAGCTCAGGCGGTCACGAAATCATACAACGGGAAGCGTGCTGTCATTTCCCGGATGGCCCCCTTCACACTGTTGAGTACGGCTTCATCGTCGGGATTGGTGATGACCTGGTCCATCAGGGCCACGATCTCCCGGAATTCATCCGGTCCCAGACCTCGGGTGGTCATGGCCGGCGTGCCGACCCGGATCCCACTGGTCACGAACGGACTCTGATCGTCGTAGGGGACCATGTTCTTGTTGACCGTAATCTCGGCGGCCTGCAGCGCTTCCTCGGCCTGTTTGCCCGTGATACCCTTGTTGCGCAGGTCAATCAGCGCCAGGTGGTTGTCGGTGCCGCCCGAGACGACTTCATAGCCGCGCTCGATGAATGCATCCGTCATGGCCTTGGCGTTGTCCAGTACCTGCTGCGCGTAGACCTTGAAATCATCCTGCAGGGCCTCTCCGAACGCAACGGCCTTGGCGGCAATGACGTGCATGAGGGGACCTCCCTGCATGCCCGGGAATACCGACGAATCGAACAGTTCGCTCCAGTTCTTGACCCGGCCGGACTTGGGCGCCACCTTGCCGAGCGTGTTCTCGCCATCCTTTCCGATGAGCAGCATGCCGGCACGCGGACCACGCAGAGTCTTGTGCGTCGTGGTGGATACGATGTGACAGTGCGGCATCGGGTCGTTTAGCACCCCGGCCGCAATCAGACCCGCCGTGTGCGCCATGTCCATCCACAGGAAGGCTCCCACTTCGTCGGCAATCTCCCGGAATGCGGCATAGTCGAAGTCCCGGGCGTAGGCCGATGCCCCGATCGAGATCATGCGCGGCTGGATGGCTTTGGCCTTCTCCCGCACCTTGTTCATGTCGATCCGGCCTGCCATGGGGCCGTCCTTGTCCACCCCATAGTATTCAGCCTTGTACAGGATGCCGGAGAAGTTGACCGGGCTGCCATGCGTCAGGTGACCGCCGTGGGCCAGGTCCAGGCCCAGGAACGTATCGCCCGGGCGCATGAGTGTGAGATAGATCGACGCATTGGCGTTGGCGCCGGAATGCGGCTGAACGTTGACCCAGTCGCAACCGAAGAGCTGCTTTGCACGATCGCGTGCGATGTCTTCGACCTGGTCCACCACCTGGCAACCACCGTAATAGCGCTTGCCGGGAAGACCTTCAGCGTATTTGTTGGTCAACGGCGAACCCATCGCCTGCATGACGGATCGGGAAACGAAATTCTCCGATGCAATCAGTTCAAGACCGTCGTTCTGACGATCGACCTCCTGAGCCAGGAGATCATGGATGACGGGATCCGTTTCCGGGAGATGGGCCATGTCGGGAAGGGCAAATGGGGTTGGTCTGACACATCCCGGCGCGCTTTTTCGAGGCTGCGTTCCCGCGATGCATCGTGGAAGCGCAAAACTACGGGAAACGGCTCAATTGGTCATGGCATAGACCAGGATATTCGCTCCCATCTGCAGGGCCGCCCGCCGCAATTCCTCCGGTTTCTCGTGGACGGTCATGGGTTCCCACCCATCGCCGAGGTCCGTCTCGTAGGTATAGAACACCATCAGGCGACCATTCTCATCGAACAGTCCGAAGCCCTGGGCCGGTTTGCCATCATGCTCATGCACCTTGGGAAGGCCGTTCGGAAAGTCGTAGACCGTATGGAAAATGGGATGATCGAAGGGCAGCTCGACAAACTCCTGCTCCGGAAACACCTTCTGCATTTCGCGGCGCAGATAGGTGTCCAGGCCGTAGTTGTCGTCGACGTGAAGAAAGCCGCCCCGCTCCAGATAGTGCCTGAGCCGCAGCGCTTCGGTGTTCGAGAGCCGCAGATTGCCGTGACCCGTCAGGTACAGGTAGGGGAACGAATACAGATTGTCACTGGACAACTCCACCACCTCCTCATCCGGCGCCACATCGACCAGCGTATTCTGACGGACAAAGGCCAGGAGCTCGGGCAGTGATTCCGGATCGGAATACCAGTCCCCACCCCCATCGTACTTGACTCGGGCGATGGTAAACGCATGGGGCACCGCTTCCTGAGCCGAAGCCGTGGCAGGAAGCAGGGTCGCGACCAGGATGGTCGCCAGCAGGATGAGGATGGATCGGTTCAGCATGTCCCGCTCTACGAAGATGTTGGCGATTGGTTTTCCCTGCCCTCCCGGGACTGGGCAAGGGACTTCACGAAGCATTGGTGATGTTTGGAAGACGGAACGGCAATCCGCCCTGTATTTGGTAAATTGCGCGACTTCCGGACTCCCCTTCCACCTCCGAAATCGACTTTCAACCCGGCATGCAGGCCTACCTGACCGATTGTATCCTTTCCGCGCTCGAAGCCATGGGTGGTGCGCCGGATGGGTTCTCCCCTGAATTCGAACAGCCGGCCAATCCGGATCACGGAGACCTTTCCTGCAATGCCGCCATGCAGTTGGCGCGTCATTTCCGGAAGTCGCCTCGCGCCATTGCGGAAGACATGGTATCGCATCTCAATGCGCTGCCGATGAACGCAACGAAGATCTCGTCCGTCGAAGTGGCCGGTCCCGGATTTCTGAACTTCCGGTTTGCCGACGCCCACCTTGCAGACCAGCTCCAGCAGATCATCGACGCCGGCGAAGGATTCGGAAGAACGGCCACCGGCAGTGGAAAGCGTGCCCTCGTGGAGTTCGTGAGTGCCAACCCGACGGGACCCCTCACAGTTGGACACGGTCGCAATGCCGTGCTCGGCGACACGGTGGCCAATTTGCTCGAATGGGCGGGCTATGACGTGGATCGGGAATATTACTTCAATGATGCCGGTCGGCAGATGCGCATTCTGGGAGAGTCCGTGCGTGCGCGCTATTTGGCCCGCGTCAACCCGGATATCGCGACGAAACAGATCGGGGAAGGCGATGAGGTCCTTACCGTTCCCGAGCCCTTTCCCGAGGACGGCTACCGTGGCGAGTATATCGATGACATCGCCGGGGAGCTCTTCGAATCGCACGGTGGCAGTCTGGACACCGACGACGTCGAGCCGTTCAAGAAGGCGGCCGAAAAACAGATTTTTGCGGACATCGAGGCCACGCTGACCCGTCTGGGCATCCGCATGGACTCGTTCTTCAACGAGCGCACGCTCTATGAGTCCAACAAGGTCTGGGAGATCGTGGAGACGTTCCGCAAGAAGGACCTGGCCTACGACAAGGACGGCGCCGTCTGGTTCAAGACCACCGAGTTCGGCAAGGAGGCGGACACCGTGCTGGTCAAGAGCACGGGCGAACCCACCTACCGCCTGCCGGATATCGGCTACCACGCCGACAAGCTGGACCGGGGATTTGATCTGTGCATCGACATCTTCGGAGCCGATCATATTGCGACGTTCCCCGATGTCCTCGACGGCATCCGCTCCCTGGGATACAATGCCGACAAGGTGGATGTGGTCATCTACCAGTTCGTCACCCTGATCCGCGGCGGGGAACCGGTCAAGATGAGCACCCGAAAAGCCACGTACGTCACGCTGGACGAACTCATGGACGAGGTGGGCGACGACGTGACGCGCTACTTCTTCCTGATGCGTTCGCCGAACACGCACCTGGAGTTCGACCTGGACCTGGCCAAGGAGGCTTCGGACAAGAATCCGGTCTTCTACCTGCAGTATGCCCACGCCCGGATTGCCTCCATCCTCCGGAAAGCGGAAGAAACAGGACTGGCTCGCGAAGGATCGGCTGATCTGTCACTCCTCGACCACCCCACGGAGCAGGCATTGGTCAAGGTCATGATGGACCTGCCGGAGACGATCGACCGCGCGGCTGAAAGCAGGGAGCCGCACCGGTTGTCGAACTACCTTCGGGACGTGGCCGTGGCGTTCACCCAATTCTACGGCCAGTGCCGGATCATCGGCGAGAACGAGGACCTGGCCAAGGCCCGGCTCCAATTGGCCGATGCTGCTCGGCAGGTCCTGGCCAACGGCCTGTCGGTGCTGGGTATCAGCGCACCCGATCGGATGTAGTCATGAGCGACTCCGCCACATCATCCGGTTCGTCTTCGTCCGCCCGTATACGGGTCGGATTCCAGGGCGAAGTCGGTGCCTACAGCGAGGAGGCCCTGCACGCCCTGTATCCCGATGCGGACGTTGTGCCGTGCGCCAGTTTTGAAGCGGCGTTCGAGGCCCTGACGGACGGGGATCTGGACCGCGCTGTGCTGCCCATCGAGAACTCGCTGTTCGGAAGCGTCCACCAGAACTACGACCTGCTTCTCGAGCACGACCTGATCATTGTGGCGCAACTGCAGCTGCGGATCCGGCACCAGCTCATGGCGCCGCGTGGTGCCGCCATGGAACATCTGAAGAAAGTGCTCTCCCACCCGCAGGCCATCGGGCAGTGCCGGGACTTCCTGCGCGCCCGGCTGGGTCAGGCGGTCATCCAGCCTACGTACGACACGGCCGGAGCGGCCAAGAACGTGGCCGAAGCAGGGGATCCGTCGATGGCGGCCATTGCCAGCAAAGCCGCGGCCTCCGAGTACGGACTGGACATTCTGGCTGCCGACATCGAAAGCAACCACGCCAACTACACCCGTTTCCTGGCCCTGGCGCGACCGGAAGCCGACACCGAGCGTGGTCTCCAACCGGATGCGCTGGATACCGGTGCCTTCCGCACGTCGCTGGTCTACGCACAGAAAGAGAACGTTCCGGGTGGGCTTTTCAAGAGCCTCGCTGTTTTCGCCCTTCGGGATATCGACCTCCTTAAAATCGAAAGCCGCCCCCTGGTGGGCAGCCCGGGACAGTACGTCTTCTACCTCGACCTCCTGGGGCACCGGGACGACGAGCCTGTTCGCAACGCCCTCCACCATCTGAAAGAAGTGGCGGCCAAGGTGCGCGTCCTGGGAAGTTTCCGATCGGGCCAGACGGTGGAGTAAGGCGATGGCTGCTCCGCTGGACGTACGAGACTACCCGCGCCAGACGTTGGCGTGGATTCGCGCTGTTCGCCCCCTCAATCTGGCCATCACAGGCGCGGGTGTGTGGCTTGGGGCCACCCTCTCAGCACCTGCCGATGCCGGGGCCTTTCTGTCCTGGGCCATATTGTCGGCGGTTGCCCTGACGGCTGCCGGAAATGCCCACAATGACTGGTCGGACGCGGACAAGGACCGGGTGAACCGACCGGATCGCCCCCTGCCTTCCGGGCAGTTGACGAGGCCCTCCCTCCTGCTGCTGGCAGCCAGTGCGCTGACCCTGGGCCTGATCGCCCTGTTCCCACTCTCTGGATCGCATGCCTTGCTGTTCGGCATCAATGCCGCGGCCCTTCTCCTCTACAACACCTGGGGATCCCGCCGCCCTCTGATCGGCAACCTGCTCGTGGCGGCGCTGGTGGGATCCACGCTGGTATTCGGGGCCCTGGAGACGGGTGTCAACGATCGCGTGCTGGTGGCCGCGGCGTTTGCCGCCGCGGCCACATTGGCGCGCGAACTGGTCAAGGACATACAGGACCTGGAAGGCGACCGGGCCGCGGGTGCCCGGACGTTGGCTGTGGTGGCGGGTCCCGGGATGACCAGCAGACTCGTGAATCTTGTACTGCTGCTGCTCGTACCCGGCACCCTGCTCCCGTTCCTTCTGCTGGATTTCGGCGGAACCTACCTGCTCGGCATGGGCGTCACGTGCGCCCTCCTTGTGGCTGCGGCACCCCGGGATGCCAATCATGCCAAGCGCAGCAGCAACTTGCTGAAATGGGCCATGGTCACAGGCACCATGGCCCTCCTCTTTGCTGAATCATCCATCATCTGACCTGCATCACCTCCCCGTGTCCCGAACTGTTGACACAGAACAATTGGCCGGATGGGTCACCCTGGCCCTCGGTGGCGATGAAAGCGCGTTGTCCCGGCTGCTGACAGCCCTGGAGTCCCCCATGCGGGCTTTCTTCATTTCGAGGATCGGCCGGCGGCCGGATGTGGATGACCTCGTGCAGAATTCCCTTCTGCGTGTGCACCGGGGTCTTTCAGACCTGAAAGACCCCCATCGCCTGAAAGCCTTTGCCATGAAAGGGGCCCTGTACGAACTGCAGGACTTCTACCGGGGACGATATACGCCCAAGGAAACGTTGTTCGACATCCACGACGCTCCCGAAATCGGGGACGAACAGCACGTGTCCGGTGCCGGACTTGACGTCGAAAAAGCGCTCTCATCCCTGTCCGACAAGGCGCGTCGTATCATCGAACTGCGGGAGTACGGCTACAAGTATGAAGAAATAGCCGAGATGGTCGATTCCACCGAAGCAGCCATCAAGATGCAGGTAAAACGCGCCTTTGAGCGCATGAGGGACGCATTGGGGCTTTTTCTGCTGTGGATGAGCAGTTTGCCCCTGATGGAGCGCTGACGCGTTACCATTCTCCCGGTGACAGCGGCTTACCTCCATGCAGACCCCTTCCGGGACCCCACCCGGTTGTCAACCGAATGCCAACCCCCATCGAACATATCCTGTTGCGCGACGAATGGACCGAGGCCGACCGCCTTGTCCTGCGGCGTGCCCTCGAAGCCGACCCCGAGCTGGGGCCGGCCGTTCGTCGTTGGGTGGCCCTCTGCCGCGCTGCTGCCACACAGTGGGATGAAGGTGTGCCTTCCCGGCACGCACTGGTCCTGCTGGCCTGCCGGAATCGATTCCACCCGGACGATTTGACCGATGAGGAGCGCGTGCTCCTGGACGATGCGTCGGCTGCCCTGGATACCGCATTGGAGCGCCACCCGGCCGTTTCCGATGTACTCGAACGGATCCGACACGAGGCCGATGCCTTTGATCGCGCCTGGAGCCGATCCTTTGAAGACAAGGATGCTTCCCCCCGCTCAGCCGCCGATCGTGGCCCACTTCGTCGCGCAAGCGGAAGCCCTTCCGGGCCGTTGCGCCTTGTCCGTCTGGCTGTAGCCGCCGCTGCCGCCATTGCCATCCTGGTCGTTGGACGCTCATGGTTTGGCGCCGACATCCCGGGCCCAACGGCCACGTTTTCCGCGGCCGCCACCATGCAGGTGGTCTCGCTGGATGATGGCAGCGAAATTCGACTTGCTCCCCGGTCTACCCTTGAAGTTCTCTACGACGAGGAAAGTGACGAGCGACGGGTTCGACTGATCGGGGACGGTTTTTTTGATGTAGCCGCCGGCCCTCGTCCCTTCCGCGTGGAAACGGCCAACGCGCTGACCACCGTGCTCGGCACCTCTTTCGGTGTGCGCACCGCAAACGGTACGGATGTCTTTCTGGTGACCGGCCGCGTTTCCCTTGCTTCCGCCGACGATCCCGGGTCCGCCGTCGTACTGGCTCCGGGCGAGCAGGGCACCCTGGCCGCCGATGCGGACATGCCATCGGTACGGACCTTCGCAACGCTGGACGGTTTCGACTGGTCCGGTTTGCTCGTCTTCCGCAATACGCCGATGGCTTCGGTAGCCGAGCGCCTTTCCGAAGAGTTCGACGTGGCCATCACGGTCAGCGATGACCTCAAGGAAGCCCCCTTGACGGGTACGTTTGAGTCCGAGCGAGGCAGCAAAGCCATCCTGGACATCATTGCATCCGCTCTGGGTGCGCGCGTCACCGAGCAGGAAGACGGTTCCTTCCTTCTGTCCCGCCCGGCCGAATAGGGCGGCGACACGTGCATCCCGTCCCGTTCCGGACGGATTTCCCATCTCCAGACGTCTCCTTCCCCCAGCGGCACTCTGCACGGAACGCTGTGTGGACGCACGTTTATAACGGCCGTTGATCCCCCACGACAGGCCCGGAGCTGGAGTGCGCACGCTGATCGGTACATTTTTCCTGCTCTCCCTGCTGGGAGCCACGGTCGGAACGGCGCAAACCATCCGTCTGGAATTCTCTGATACACCCGTATCGGAGGCGCTGGAAGCCTATGCCGAACGTACCGGTGTGGATGTGGTCTACAGCCCCCAACTGGTGCGCAACCTGACAACCTCGTGCCGGTATCGTGGCACGTCCGAGCGGGACGCCCTCATCTGCATCATGTCGGGGCATGATTTCCGGGTCGAACCCATCTCCCGACAACAAGCCGTGCTCATTCCGCTCGAATCCAGACCGGAACATGAAGCATCCGGCACGTCCCGCGTGCTCACCGGATTCGTCCGGGACGCTGAATCCGGTGAATCCCTGCATGGCGCCCACGTCATCCTTCCCGGTGTGGGAACGGGCACCATCACCAACGAAGCCGGATTCTTCGCATTTCCCGGAATGGGCAGCCAACCGGTCAGTGTGGCCATCACGTATCTGGGGTATGCACGCCTGGACACGACCGTGATCAGTCAGTCCACATCGGGCGTTTTCCCCCTGAAACCCGTGTCCTATCAGGTCTCCGGGATTGTCGTGGAAGAAGAGGCAGAACGTCGTGCCGACGTCACCATCACCCCCGGACTGGTCTCCGTTTCCGGAAGGGAGCTGCAGCAGTTTCCCGGGACCCTGGGAAATACCGATGTGCTGGAGTCGCTGAAATGGATGCCCGGCATCCAGCGGGCTGGCGAGGCCACGGGCGGACTCCTCATCCGGGGCAGCGGGCCGGACCAGAACCTGTACCTGATTGACGGTGCTCCGGTATACCATCCCTGGCACGCATTCAGCCTGATCTCCACGTTCCAGACGGACACCTTCAAGGACGTATCCCTGTACCGGGGAGCGTTTCCGGCCGAGTTCGGTGGGAGACTGTCGGCCGTTCTGGACGCCCAGTTGCGGGACGGATCGCGTTCCGAACCGAGCGCCTCGCTGGGAATATCCGGCCTGAATGCATCGTTCATCATGGAGAGCCCGATCTCGAAGCGGAGCTCATTCATGCTTTCCGGACGAAGGTCCTACATCGACCGGATCGTGGGGCGTTCCCATCCCGTGGAAGACGATTCCGGCCGGCGGGATACCCTTCGAACGGGCTACTACTTCTATGACTGGAGCGCCAAATACTCCTTCCGGCCGGATGCCCGCTCCTCCGTGTCCGTTTCGTGGTACTCCGGCCGGGATGCCCTCGACCTCCGGCTCCCTTTCGACCTGTCGCTCGACTTTTCCTCCTGGTTGCGGCCGGCAGACCTCTTCTTCGAGGTGGATCAGGAATGGGGCAACAGGATCCTCAGCACACGATACCAGCGACTGCTCTCCAGCCGTTTTTTCCTGACCGGCACGCTTTTCCACTCCCGGTACCGGGCGCGGGAAAACGCCCTGATCCGCCCGAGCCAGTCGTCACGGGTCTCCTCAGCCTATCGGGTGGACCTGGAAGACACCGGCGCGCGCATGGTTCTGGACTGGTATCCGTCCCTGACCCACCAGGTCCGTATCGGGGCCGAGGCCATCCAGCACCGTTTCGACTCGGGCATTGACGCCCGGGTCGCCTACACGCCAACACTCGTTGAGCCGTTGCAGGAGGTCAGCAGAACCGTGGCGGCGGAAGCCTCGGTTTTCATCCAGGATGTCTGGACGCCCGGCCCGACCCTACGCGTCCTTCCCGGCATACGTGCTTCGTGGTTCAGTCAGGGCTCGTTCGTTCGGGTTGCTCCCCGTTTGTCCGTACAGTGGGCCCTCGAACCGACCTGGCTGATCCTTCGGGGCGCCGCCAGCTCCCATGTCCAGTATCTGCAGCGTATCCGGGACCGGAATGCCTACCTGTACGATCTGGTATCGAGTCGATGGGTGCCGGCCCAGTCGGATGCGCCGCCTGCCCGTTCGCGACAGATCTCCCTCGGACTGGAGTCCCACGGAATTCCACGCACCATCCTGCGTATTGATGGTTTCCTGCGTGATGGAGCCGGCACACTCCTGCCCGAAGACGACTTCCAGTCAAAGGACGGTCTGTTGGGCCCGGGGATCGAGGTGGCCACCCTGCTCGGTCAGTATGATCGAGGAGAGGAACGCTCGCGCGGGGTGGAAGTCGGTACAGAGACCCGGACCAACCACTGGCTGGTGGTGGCATCCTACACCCGCATGCGATCGGAGAACCGTATCGTCGAATCCCCGAAGGCCGCCTTCCGGCCAGCCCGATTCGACACCCCCCATGCATTCACCCTGGTCCTCTCGTTCCGGAAAGCGCGGTGGAATGTCGGGACCTCGGCGGACTGGCGCAGCGGATACCCGGTGTCCGTCCCGACCGGTCGCTATCAACTGGAGGATCCCGTATCGGGCGAAACCACGTGGTATTTCCACCGCCCGACGATCAACAACGGTCGTCTCCCATACTATCTGCGTATCGACGTGCAAGGAGCCTACCGCTTCACGTTTGCCGATGCCTCCTGGTCGACGGGCATCTCGTTGTACAATGTGCTCAACCGTCGCAATGTGACCAGCCAGACCTGGGACCCTGAACTGCCGGGAATCCGCCCGCAGAACCGATTGGGGCTACCCATCCTGCCCATGATTGATCTCATCATCGATTTGTGATGGCAAGACATACCCGACATATCGCCCTGTTGGCCGGATTGACCTGCATGCTGTTGTGGGCCGGGTGTGACTCGGTGACGCCGAGTCACAGAAGCACACTGGTAGTCGAAGCCTGGTTTGATACATCGACCCCTCTTCCTCCCATTCGCATCAGTACCACACGTGCCGTGTCCGAGGCATTGACACCGGACCCGGCCCCCTCCGGAACGACGGTGGAGGTCACCATGGCCGATCGAACCGTCATGTACGAACGGGATCCAGCGGATCCGTTGCGGTTCTTGCCTGCGGTCACGAACGGGGTGTTGGCCGCGGATGGGGATCGATTCGATGTCCGCATCGATGCGCCGGACGCGTCCGTCCGTGCTTCCGGGATGATGCCGCCTCCCATCACGCTCAGGGACATCAACGTTTCCGTGCCGGACAGTCCAATTTCGGTTGTCCTGATCGACTCCCTCAATGTCGGTCTGGATTCCCTCAACCTGGCTGTCAATGCCACGACAGGCTTCATCTACCCGGTCCAGGTTTCCATGTCGTGGGATGACAACACGCCCGACGGCAGTGGCTTCGAAGGCTGGATCGAAACCAGGCTCCAGCCCGACAATGATTTTTCTTCCTCGCTGATCGATTTCTTCCTGCTTCCCTCGCAGGTCTTCCCTGAATCATCCGCTCGAACGGGCGAGGACGGATCCCTCAGCTGGGAAGGCGTGTATGCCATTGCCGTACCGGAATCCGACAGCCCGTTACCTCCTCATTCCCTGCGGGTCGTCTTGACCCGGGGTGATGACCGGTTTGCCCGGTTCATGACCAGCAGGGATGCTCCGGACCGTCGCGAGCCCGATTCCAACGTGAACGGAGGTCTCGGCTTTGTGGGTGGCATCTCGACGGACTCCACCCGGGTTGACGTTTTCCAATGACACCATTCTCCTGACACGCAAACGCATGCGGTCCATCCGACCCCTTGAACAACCCGATCCCCCGAAAGGAGGTGGCACCATCTCAGCCATCCAGGTCCAGAAAAAGGACCAGGACCGGTGCAGTCTCTTCCTGAATGGCACATTCGCCTTCGGCATCCACATGAACCTGGTTGCCGATCACGGCCTGAAAAAGGGTGTCGTTCTGGATGAGGAGGCATGTCGTTCCCTCATGTCCGAGGACCTGTACTACAAGGCCATGAAACGGTGCGTCGACTACCTTGCTTACCGTCCCCGTTCCACTTCCGAGATTGAGCAACGTCTGCGGGAGTTGAACGTGCCGGAAACCGTCGGCGAGAAGGTCAAGGACAGGCTGGGCGAGTTGGGTTATCTGAACGATGAGCGTTTTGCTCAGCAATGGGCTGCTTCCCGCCATCGATCCAAAGGGTTCGGCCCCCGGCGCCTGGAAATGGAACTGATCCAGAAGGGCATCCCGGCCGAAATGGCTCGCAAGGTGGTGGCGGAAACCTGCTCAGCGGATGATGTGGAAGAGCAGCTTGCTGTACAGATCGGGAAGGCCCGCCATCGTTACCGGCACGAGGGAGACGAACGAAAACGCGAACAGAAAATCATCGGATTCCTGTCCCGTCGCGGTTTCGACGTCGGGGCAATCCGGGATGCCCTTCGCCAACCCGGCTCGTGAATAGTTGTAATTCCCTGTAGCATAGCCCAGAAAACCCACACATTCCGGATCAAAAAGTCGATATTCCGGATTCCACCCAACCCGCCGACTGCTGATTCTGCCCATTCCCCATGGCCAAGGAACGACACGATCTTCCTTCTCCCTTCCGCTTTGCCGGTTGGGACCTGGTGCTGTTCCTGCTGGGAGCCATCGGCATCTGGGCTGCCCTGTCGCTTCTTCCGGCCGCACATCCTGACGCAACGGCAGCGTATGAGATAACCGAGGAAGAGGCCATCAACACGGCCGACATCTTCCTTGTCTCCCAAGGGTACGAGATGGGAGGACTCATCAAGAGTGCCGAGCTGGCACGTCGGGAAGATCTGCTGACCGCATTGCAGAACATCCTCGGGCGGAATACGGCCGTTGAATTCCTGTCGACCGAGAACCGCAATGTTGTGCCTGCCTACTACTGGCTGGTGCAGTACCGTCCGGCGCTGGAGCCTGGAGAAAGACGTCTGGTCAGCGAACAGGGAGCCATATTCGAGGTCGAGTTGGCGCAGGATGGTGGTCGTCTTGCCCTGCGCAATTTCAGCAACCGCCTCGGTGCAGGCGCCCTCCGGTACGGGTCCGGCGTGAACCGGGTCAACCGGTCGGCGCTGGCCAGTGTCATCCGCGCCGACACATCCACGGAGGGTCAGGCCCGAACGGCCCTTTCCCAGATCGCAGACTCCATCTTCCAGTCCCGCCTGACGTTCGATTTGACCGGCGGCACTCCACTTTCCTCGCAGTCGGCGTTCGAAAACCTCCAGGCAGGCCAGCCCGTTGCGCTGGACTCCACGGCGCTGGCCAGGATCGGCGAATTCCATATTGAACGATCTGCCTTCCAGCATCTGGACATGCAGGTCGACTCGATGGGCGTTTCGAACATCAGCGGCAATCGAAACGCGCGCGTCCGCTTCCAGGCCGATCGCCCCGTAGCCGGACAACGCATCCGCGTGGAGGCCGGGATATCGGCAACCGGAACGCTGACCCGGATGACGGCCACGTTCGAGCCGGCCCAACCCGTCGAGGACACCGTCTCGGCAGCGCTCTCAGCTGCCAAGATCGGGCTTCTCGCGCTGCTGGCGTTCGGTTTCGTGGTCGTTTTCTTCAGACGATTGGCCGCCCGGCTGCTCGACATGAAGGCAGCGCTCGTGGATGCCATGATCATCGGCATCCTGGGTGGCATCGTGGCCGCAACGACAACCACCTTTCTGGGAGACATTTTCCTCTATACGCCGATCTGGGCAGAAATCCTGTTCCGCCTGATCGTGTTTTCAATCGTTGCCGGAGCCATTTCCATCTTCGTGTTCATGCTGGCGGGCGTGACGGATTCCGTTGTCCGTGAGAATCAGGAAGGAAAGCTGGGCACGCTCATTCTGCTTCGCCACGGCGATTTCCAGAACAAGCCTACCGGATCTGCGCTGGTGCGGGGAACGGCCCTTGGAGGCATCCTGCTGGGCCTGGGCGTGGGTGCCCTGACACTGTTCGATTCCCTCCACCTGAACCTGGGCACCAACTTCCTGAGCAATGCGGTCATGCGACCGGTGGTCGGAGGTGTTTTCGAAGGATTCGAGACCGCCTATTTCCTGACCCTTCTCTGGGTGGTGGGTGTCAGCTCCGTGGTCCGGCGGATGAGCAAGCAGGTTGTCCTCTCGGTCGTTTTGCTGACCGTGACCGGAGCATTCATCGGAATCGGACCTGTCAATTTCGAAATGCAGTCCGTTGGACTCCTTTGCGGTGGACTTTCGGCCCTGATCATCGCCCTCGCATGGGTCCGGTACGACATCGTCACGGTGCTGACCGCCCTCTTCACTTCGGAAGTGCTCTGGAGTCTCAGTGAAGGCTTCCTGGTCAGTGGTTCTCCGGCGTGGATCGATGTCCTGCTGGGCGGTCTCTTCGTGACTTCGGTACTGATCCTCGGCTTCGTGGGGGTAACCAGCCGACGTACGGGAAAGCAGGCCTCAACCTACGTACCGGAGTACGTCAGCCAGATGGCCAGCCAGGAGCGGGTCCGCCGGGAGTTGGAGATCGCCCATCAGGTACAGTCGTTCTTCCTGCCGCGCGCCATGCCGGACATCGCGGGACTGGACATCGCCGGCATGTGTCTTTCGGCCAATGAGGTCGGCGGAGACTATTATGATTTCATCGAGCTTGAGGACGGACGCATGGCGTTCATCCTGGGCGATGTCAGCGGAAAGGGCATCCAGGCCGCATTCTTCATGACGCTGGTCAAGGGCATCGTGCAGACCCTCACCCGCCTGAATCTCTCGCCGGCCGACATCATGCGCAGGCTGAATACGCTGTTCTGCCAGAATGCCCCTCCCGGGACCTTCATTTCGGTCGTCTACGGAGAAATCGACCCTGGAACGGGCTCCTTCACCTTCGCTCGTGCCGGTCATAATCCGGTCATCTGGTACCGAGCCGGACAGAAAAAGTCGGAAGCTTTGCGTCCCAAGGGAATGGCCATCGGGTTCACTTCCGGGGATGCGTTCAATTCCTCCATCGAGGAGCAGACCATTACGTTGGAGACCGGAGATGCCCTCGTGTTCTACACAGACGGATTCTCGGAGGCCATGAACCGCGCCCGCGTTCTGTACGGCGACGATCGACTGGTCGAGAAAGTGACCCAGATCGGCGGGCGTTCCTCGGCAGCCATCCTGCGCCTGATGACGGAAGATGTCCACCACTTCATCGAGGGCATGGGCCGTGCGGACGACATGACCATGGCGGTCATCAAACTGGGCGGATGATGGAAGCGAACCGGGATTCCCTGGCTCTGGACGGAATTGCAGTCCATCCGGAGGCATTGCCCTTCGTGCGTCGGGCCATTGAGGGCAAGGTGGACACTCCTGCCTTCGGACTTGTCCTGGGGTCCGGGCTGTCCCATCTGGCTGATGTCCTGGAAAGCGCAGTCATCATTCCGACCACCGACATTCCCGGGTACCCCGGATCCACCGTCGAGGGCCATCACGGACGTCTTGTTCTCGGGTATCTCGAAGGCACTCCTGTCGTTTTCGTTCAGGGCCGGCTGCACGTCTATGAAGGCCACAGTGTGGAAGCAGCCACCTATCCGATCCGACTCCTGGCGGGACTGGGTGTGAAGCGCCTGGTTGTGACCAATGCAGCGGGAGGCATTCATCCCGAATGCGTGCCCGGAACGCTGATGTGGATTACCGATCACCTGGCGTTTGCTTTCCGCCAGGTGCCCACGGGGGGACCATCATCCTTCCGCCCGACGGACGCAGACCGCTCCCCGTATGACCGGGCGTGGACGGATCAGGCCCGATCCGTGGCAGACACCCTCGGCATTGCCACGCGATCCGGGACCTACCTCTGGACGCTCGGGCCGAGTTACGAGACCAAGGCGGAGATCCGCATGTTCGCGGGAATGGGTGCCGATGCGGTCGGAATGAGCACCGTACCCGAAGTCATCGTTGCGCGGGCCTTCGGAATGCGGGTCATCGGTATTTCCACGATCACGAATTTTGCGGCTGGTCTGGGGCAGGAAACGCTGGATCACCAGGAAGTACTCGAAGTCGGTCGACAGGTCCGGGATGACCTGCAACGACTGGTGGTGGCCATCGTCAAGGAAAGCACCGGCGCCCCCTGAACAAGGAAGGGCACTTTTTTGCGTTTTTGCAAAGGATGTGTGCATATTTGAGCGCTCATGACGGCCACGTTGTGGGCGTACCACCCGCCACCATCCACAACGCTCTGACGTCGGGTCGGAGCCCGAGGGTACGATGAGCCAGGACGAGTTGGAATACGAGGACGAGGAGTTCGAGGAGGAGGACGCTGTCGTTGACGCGGACGATGACTATGAGGGTTCGTACGACGACGATGATTTCGAGGAGGAGGACGACTACTACGACGGGGACGATGAAGAGGATGGCCAGGACGCCTGGTTCCCTTCTTCGGATGACGATCGGGACCATGATGGAGGCAGAAACCGCCGGGGCCGCTACAGGGATGAGATCTACTCGAAGCGCGTGCCCGCCGGAAAGCGGACCTACTTCTTCGACGTCAAGACGACACGCTCCGGCAAGGATTACTTCCTGACCATTACGGAAAGCAAGAAAGTCGGGGAGAACCGCTACGAGAAGCACAAACTCTTCCTGTACAAGGAGGACTTCGGAAAATTCGTTTCTGCCATGCACGAAGTGGTGGACTACATCAAGGAAGAGTGCCTGCCGGACTACGAGTTCCGTGGTCTTCCCGAGGTTTCCAAAATCGAAGGGGAACAGGACGGAGACTGGTCCGATGAAGAAGGCTCGTACTGAGTCTTCTTGACCTGATCTTCCGGCCTACATGAGTAAACGCGTTCCTGAAGAGCTGCTGAACCTGTTCCGACCGGCCGTTCGTGCCGAGAAGCCCTATCTGGTGCCCGGAGCCCGTCCGGTCTCGGTCAAACTGAATCAGAACGAAAGCCCCTTCGATCTGCCGCCAGCCATGAAACGTGAGCTGCTGGAGGCATTCTTCCAGATCGATTTCAATCGCTACCCCGCCGAACAGCCCGCACGGCTCATCCAGGCCATCGAAAGCCACTGCGGTGTGGAATCCGGGAGCGTACTCGTTGGCAACGGTTCGAATGAGCTGACCTACACCCTGGGCATGTGCTTCGTGGAGGACGGGGATGCGGTCATCACGCCCACCCCCATGTTCGCCCTCTACGAGTCCATGGTAAGACTTCATGGTGGCAAGCCGATCAGCGTGGAGTGCACGGAGTCCTGGCAGGTGGACACGGATGCCATCCTTGCCGCCATGGACGAACATCAACCCAAACTGACCATCCTGGCCACGCCCAACAACCCGACCGGTTTGGCCATTCCCAAGAAGGACATCGAGCGCATTGTCCGGGCAGCCAACGGATTTGTGGTCATCGACGAAGCGTACAACGAGTTCAATCCTGAAGGGTCGGCACTGGACCTTCAGATGAAGTACCCCAACGTCATCATCCTGCGGACATTGTCCAAGGCCTTCGGCCTGGCCGGCCTTCGCCTCGGCTACCTTGTGGCCCGACCGGACGTCATCATCGAGATGATGAAATCCCGGTTGCCCTTCATGGTGGACCGTCTTGCCGAACAGGTAGGTCTCCTGCTGCTCAGGCATCAGGACCTCGTGCGCGATCGCGTGGAGCAGATCAAGGTCTACACGGCCGCCCTTCATCGGGAGCTGTGCGCATTGGACGATGTGGAAGTTCTTCCGACGGACACCAACTTCATCCTGTTCAGGACCGGACAAGACCCTGCAGAACTGCTCGGACAACTGGCTGACCATGACGTGCTCGTCCGCAACATGGGTGGCTACAGGCAATTGAAGGGGTTCCTGCGGGTCACCAGCGGAACACCTTCCGAGAACAAGGCTTTTTTGGACGCGTTGACAACCGTTCTGGGATAGCCCCGGCACCGCTGGTGTCGAATTGATCCCGATTGCTGCCTCCACCCAATCGAAAATTCCAGCACGCATGGACCTGATTCAGGTAGACATCATCGGACTGTCCACCAGTCCTTCCAGCGGTGGCGCCTATGCCCTAGTCCTGGGTGAAGTGGATGGCAATCGCCGACTGCCGATCATCATCGGTGCCTTCGAAGCCCAGGCCATTGCCCTGGAACTGGAAAAAATCCAGCCTCCCCGGCCCATGACGCACGATCTGATCCGGGACCTCTTCGACTCCGTGTCGGCTGATGTCACGGACATCCTGATCGATGAATTGCGCGAGGGGACATTCTTTGCCAAGATCCGCTACACGGTGAATGGTGCCGATGCGCAGCTCGACTGTCGCCCCTCCGATGCCGTGGCCCTGGCCGTCCGGGTTGGTGCTCCCATCTTTGTGGCCCCTTCCGTTCTGGATGAAGCGGGTATTCCAACGGACGATGACGACAACATGGCGGCCATCGAATCCGGCGAGGAAGTGGAAGAAGAACAGGCGCCGGAAGCCGAAGCCCCCCGCAGTCCACTCCAGAAACTCGAGGACGATCTCGAAAAAGCGATCGCCGACGAGGATTACGAACTGGCTGCCAAACTCCGGGACGACATCACGCGACTAAAAAGCGAACAGAATTGAGCCGCCTTTCCTTTTCCTCCCTGGCCTCCTTTTCCCGGCTGTTCCGGGACTACACCGAATCACCCGCTGACCTGGCTCCCTTCTTCAACGGGGACTATCGCGACCCGGCTGCATTGGCTGCATCCTGTGCAGGTGCGGCACGCACGCATCAGGACCGGACTGCCCTGATCGAGGCCATGCGGCGACAGGCCGACGCCTTGGGTGTCGCTGACGCCAGTGGTCACCTGATCGGGAAACTGGCTGACCCGGCCTCCTCCGCTGTGGTGACGGGCCAGCAGCTCGGATTGCTCGGAGGGCCGCTGTACACGGCCTACAAGGCCCTCAGCACCATCCAGCTGGCGGAAAAGCTGGAGCAGGAGACGGGCGCACCGGTCGTTCCGGTATTCTGGCTGGAAGGGGAAGACCACGACTTCGAGGAGATTGCCTCGGCTGGATTCCTGGACGGCGATGATGCCATGTCCGTGTCCTACGCGCCCGCAGATGACTCCGAAGCAGGTACCGCCGTGGGCCGCATGACGGTCAGTGAAAGCATCGGGGCTGTTCTGGAAGAGCTCGAGCGGATCCTGCCTCCGACGGATTTCAGGGACGGGCTGATGGATGTCATCCGAAGTGCCTACGCGCCGGGTACATCCATGATCAAGGCTTTCGTGGCCATGATGGAGTACATCCTGGGCCCTGGTCGGATTGCCTACGTGTCTCCCGATGATGAAGGACTCAAGGCGGTCGTGGCTCCCCTCTTCCGCAAAGAGCTGGAGGACTTTGCCACATCATCGGATCGCCTGAAAGAGGCCAGCGGTCGGCTGGAAGGTACCTGGCATGCCCAGGTGCAGACGGCGCCGACCAACCTTTTCCTGCACGGCGATGGGCGCCGCACGGCCATCGATGCCGTGGACGGAGGATTCCGGACACGCGACGGCGAGGAGCTGTCGCTGGAACAAGCCTTGGCGCGACTGGATGATGACCCGGGATCCTTTTCCCCCAACGTGGTCATGCGCCCCCTCATGCAGGACTGGCTCCTGCCAACGGCCGTGTATGTAGCCGGGCCTGGCGAAGTAGCGTACTTCGCGCAGTTCAAGGGACTGTATGACTGGGCCGGCCTGCACATGCCCATCATCTACCCCCGCGCATCGCTCACCCTGATGGAGCGGCGCATCGGCAAGATCCTGGAAAAGAACGGGCTGGAGATGCCCGCCTTCGAACAACAGGTGGACAAGCTCTTCCGGGAGATGGTCCTCGAGAACATGGAAACCGATCTGGACGAGGCCTTCAAGGAGGCGTCCACCGGCATCCACCAGGCCATCAACCAGATCAAGCCCGTCATCGAAGGGGTGGATCGTTCCCTGGTCAAATCCGCCGAGGCAACCCGCGCCGCCTTCATGAAGGAGTGGAATCAGCTGAAGGGCAAGCTCCTCAAGTCCGAGAAACAGCAGCACGATGTGCTCCGCGGACAACTTGAGCGGGCTTCTTCGGCACTTTTTCCCATGGGCATCCCCCAGGAGCGCTTCTTTTCGCCCGTATATTTCCTCAACAAGTACGGCCCGGATTTCTTCTCCGGTATGACCGAGCGGATGGACCTGGACACGTCCGAGCATCAGATCCTGGACATCTGATCTTCCAGCCGCCAGTCGATTCTTTTCTGCCCGATCAACCCCATTCTGCGGCATGGCTGACTATCCCTTCCAGGACATCGAACAGAAGTGGCAGCACTTCTGGGAATCCGAGCGCACGTTCCGTACGCCCGACAACCCGGATACCTCCAAGCCGAAGTATTACGTGCTGGACATGTTTCCCTACCCCTCGGGTGTAGGACTGCATGTCGGCCACCCGCTGGGATACATTGCCACGGACATCGTGGCCCGCTACAAGCGGATGAAAGGCTTCAACGTGTTGCACCCCATGGGCTTCGATGCCTTCGGTCTGCCGGCTGAGCAGTTTGCCGTCGAGCACGGTGTGCACCCGCGGGTCACCACGGAGAAGAACATCGACAACATGCTCCGGCAGCTCAAGGCCCTCGGTCTGAGCTACGACTGGGACCGGAAGCTGGCCACAACCGATGTCGATTACTACAAGTGGACGCAGTGGATATTCCTGCAACTGTTCAACTCGTGGTACGACGAGGAGGCTGACCGGGCCCGGCCCATCAGCGAACTGGAAAACCGCCTTGCCGAAGAGCGGGGTGAGTGGACAACGCTCTCCGAAGCCGAGCGAGAAGCCGTGCTCTCAGAGCATCGCCTGGCCTACCTGGCCGAAGTCCCGGTCAACTGGTGCCCGGCCCTTGGCACGGTGCTGGCCAACGAGGAAGTCACGAATGAAGGCCGAAGCGAACGCGGAAACCATCCGGTCTTCCGCCGTCCGCTCAAACAGTGGATGCTGCGCATCACCAAGTATGGCGACAGGCTGATCAGCGACCTGGATGATGTCGATTGGCCCGAGCCGGTCAAGCTGATGCAGCGCAACTGGGTGGGGCGCAGCGAAGGCGCCAACGTGGACTTTGCGGTCGACGGGCATGATGCCAAGATCCGGGTATTTACCACCCGACCCGATACGCTGTTCGGCGCCACCTACATGGTGCTGGCGCCCGAGCACGAGCTGGTGGATGCCCTGACCACGGCCGGGCAACGCGAGGCCGTGATGGCCTACAGGAAGGAGGCCGCTGGTAAGACGGATGTCGACCGGATGGCCGACTCGAAGACCAAGACCGGTGTGTTCACCGGCGCCTACGCCGTCAACCCTGCCGGTGGTGAGCGTATTCCGATCTGGGTGGCCGACTATGTCCTGATGGGCTACGGCACCGGCGCCATCATGGCCGTCCCGGCCCAGGATGAAAGGGACTGGGAGTTTGCCAAGGTGTTCGACCTGCCCATCATCCGCACTGTGCAGCCTCCCGAGGGCTGGGAAGGCGATGCGTTCACGGGTGATGGCCCGGCCATCAACTCGGATTTCCTGAACGGTCTGGAGGTCAAAGCGGCCAAGGCCCGGATGATCGAATGGCTGGAAGAGAACGGCCACGGCGAAGGCACGGTCACCTACAAACTGCGCGATTGGCTCTTCAGCCGGCAGCGCTACTGGGGCGAACCGTTCCCGATCCTGCGCGGCGAAGATGGCAGTGTGCGAGCCGTGGACGAAAGCGACCTGCCCGTTACGTTGCCACCGATGGAGGACTTCAAACCAACGGCCTCCGATGACCCCGATGCCCCGCCGCGCCCGCCGCTGGCTCGCGCCGACGAGGAGTGGCGCATCGTCGAGATAGACGGCAAGCGCTACGAGCGTGAGCTTAACACCATGCCTCAGTGGGCGGGCTCGTGCTGGTACTATCTCAGATTTATTGACAACCAGAACGGCGACGCCTTTGCCGACCCGTCCAGCGAATCCTACTGGATGGGTAACAACGGTGTCGACCTCTACATCGGTGGCGTGGAGCATGCCGTGCTGCACCTGCTGTATGCCCGCTTCTGGCACAAGGTGCTCTACGACCTGGGCCATGTGACCACCAAGGAGCCTTTCGGACGCCTGTTCAACCAGGGTTACATCCAGGCCTATGCCTACCGGGATGAGCGCGGCATCGCGGTGGATGCCACCAAAGTTGTGGATCAGGATGGCCGCCCGGCCATGGAAGTCCAGGACCAGAAAGGCCGCGAGTTCTTCTACGACGGCCAGCCGGTCACGCAGGAGTATGGCAAGATGGGCAAGAGCCTCAAGAATGCCGTCTCCCCCGACGAAGTCAACGAGGCCTACGGCTGCGACACGCTGCGTCTGTACGAGATGTACATGGGTCCGCTGGAAGCGTCCAAGCCGTGGAATACCCGAGATATCGTGGGTGTGAACCGATTCTTGAGAAGGATCTGGCGCAATTTCGTCAATGAGGATTCCGATGCACTGTTGGTGTCCGACCATGCGCCGACCGACGAGCAGATGCGCGCCCTGCACCGGACCATCGAACGCGTGACCACCGACATGGAGCGCCTCTCGTTCAACACGGCCATTGCCGGTCTGATCGAACTGTTGGCCGAGTGGGTATCCCTGGATTCCATCCCTCGAGCGCTGGCCGAGCCGTTCGTCCTGATGCTGGCGCCCCTGGCGCCGCACATGGCCGAGGAGCTTTGGCAGCGACTGGGACACGCTGATTCGCTGGCCTACGAGCCCTGGCCACAGGCCGAGGAGAAGTGGCTGGTTGATGAATCCATCAAGTTGGCCGTTCAGGTCAACGGAAAGGTGCGCACCACCATCTCCGTTCCGGCCGATGCCTCGAAAGAGGACATCCTCGATGCGGCGAAGGCAGACGACAACGTAGCGCGCCACATGGAAGGCAAGGACATCCGTCGTGAGATCTACGTACCGGGACGCCTCGTCAATATTGTCGTAGGTTGATCCAACCCCTGGCTCCTTTGCTTCCCTACCCTCCCGCGCCATGTCCCCGCTTCCCAAATTCGATGTCCTGGCCTTCGGATCGCATCCCGATGACGTAGAGCTGGGTTGCGGGGGCACGCTGGCCTCCATGGTGGCCGCCGGACGGCGTGTGGGCATCGTGGATCTTACACGCGGCGAACTCGGATCGCGTGGAACGACCGAGGACCGCGAACGTGAAGCGATCGAGGCTGCCCGGATCCTGGGAGTCGAACGACGGGTCAATCTGGGAATGGCCGATGGCAACATCAAGAACAGCAAGAAGAACCGGCTGAAGGTCATCGCCGAACTCAGGGCGACGCGGCCAGACATCCTGCTGATACCTGCACTGGACTGCCGCCACCCCGATCATCCGGCGGGCGCCCGGCTCATTATCGAAGCCGTTTTCCAGGCGGGACTGATCAAGATTGAGACCACCGATGCCACCGGCGCTCCGCAGCAGCCGTGGCGCCCGCCGCACGTACTGCACTACATGCAATCGGTACTCTTCGAGCCTACGCTGGTGGTGGATGTCTCCGACTTCTGGGCAACGCGAAACGAAGCGGTTCGCGCCTATGCCACCCAGTTCCACACCGGTAATCCCGAGACGGATGCCAATACGGACAGTGCACCGGAGACTTTCATCTCCAATCCGGCTTTCATGGACTGGTACGACGCGCGGGCCCGGACATACGGATACCGGATCGGGGCCACGTTCGGAGAGCCTTTCCTCTACCACCACGGCCCGATCGGGACCAACGACCTGGTGGAGATGCTGAAAAAGAACAAACCGTTTCGCTGATGCGAAATAACCGTTTCGCTGATGCGAAATAACCGTTTCGCTGACGAAAAAAGCCGTTTCACTGACGCGAAACGGCTTTCAGAAGCCCCGAGAGAGGTTTTAATGTAACTATTTCAGTTACATTTGGCGGTCGCGCGCGGCACACGGGCGGCACATACGACGCTATCGACGCCAGGTCAGAATGATGCGGTTACCCCCCTGCTGCAGCGTCGGCAGGTAGACGAGTGTCACGTCCTGTTCTTCGATGTACATGGTTTCGCCTTCGCCACCGGAAATGCGCATGTCTTTGTACTGTCCTTCCCGACCCCGGATTTCCAGGACCAGACCGGACAGCGTGTATTCGCTGTCGTTGATAAGGTCCAGGTGCATTTCATCGCGGCCTTTGGACACGATGACCGGGCGGACCTGGCCACGGCGACGCCACCAAGTAAGTACATCGGAAGTGGGTGCAATCCAGGCACCCTCGCGCTTGGCACGGGCAATGGTGGATTCGAAGTCGCCGGCTTGAACCGAACGGGCCAGGTACGTTTCCGGGTAGTATGGCAGGACATAGTAGCCATGCGCCCGACGGACAACGTCGTAGGAGCCTTCAAATGTGGGAGCCAACCCTTCCGTCACCGGAATGATGGACAGCGGATCAGGCAGGGCCTTCACCTCTTCCTGCGTCATGGGCGTGGATACCACGTTCTCCTCGCCGGGCACGAAGAGCGGCATCTCCTCGACTTCCGCCTCCTGCAGGTCCTCCAGGGTCAGCCGTTCGCGGTAGTCCACTTTGGACCACCAGTCGACCACACCCGGAACGAGGCTCGGCTGCGACGGAAGGAGGAGGTAGTCGGCCTCGATTTCCTCCATCGCTCGGATGGTGTTGCCATCGTAGAACCCGGCGGGAGGGTACACCCCGTGGATCTCCTGAACGCCCAGCTGCTGCCGAGCCGTCAGGACACGATCGCGTTGTACTTCCATGGGCTGGCCCTGGAGCACATAATCATTTTCTGCGGTAAGGCCGATTTCACCCATGCCCTTCATGCGGACCATGAGATCCTGGAACGCATGGACTTCTTCCGAGGCGAGGAAGAAGCTGGCCGGAATCTGCTGGGTGTCCAGGATGTCCAGCATGCCTTCAAGTCCGTCCATGTACGTCAGCGGATCGAAGCCGGCCGCGGCCATGGCGGCTACGCTGAACGCCATGGGGCGTGCTTCCGGCCAGGGCGAAAAGGCGATGGACGTCGTGCGGGCCAGCAGACCGATGGCGTTGACCATCAGGCGCTGATAATTTTCCTGCTGCGCCCGTTCACGGGAAACATCCTGAGGATTGAAACGCATCCAGACCGCACGCCCATCGCCGTACTCGTTGTACACGATGGTCGAGAGGCTGTCGAATTCCGCCTGGTCGCGTGGATCGTACGTGATGAATCGACCAACAGCCTGGCCGTCATGTGGACGGGCCAGCATCAGCGGCTTCTGCGCCGCAAGGTTCATGTGGTAGCCCACATCGATGCCGTTCACGAGCGGCGTGTTGCCGTCGATGCTTTGCAGGAAGCCGTACGGCTGTGCCTTGGGCGATGCCACGAGGTCGGCGCCGAACAAATCCGAGAACCAGTCACTGTCGGCGGTCTGCCCTTCCTCGTCGAACAAACCGAAACGTCCGGAAGCAATCAGTCCGCCGCCATCGCGCACATAATCACGGATGCGTCGTCGCTGCCGGCTGGAAATGGCTTCCGTGGCGGGCATGATGACCACATAGAAATCGTCGTCGATGCCTCCTCCCAGATCTCGCTCGTCAATGAACTTGAACGGAATGCGGAGGCCCAGCAGCAGCAGCTCCCAGTAGTAGGTGGCATTCTCCACCATGGTCGTGTCACTCGTGATGTAGTCCTCGGTCTGCATGGACCGGAAGAGGGCTACACGCGGCTTCTTGGGGTCATCCAGATAGGGCAGGATGTCCATGGCCACGGCACGCGAAGGCTGCTGGAAGTTGACCAGTCGCTGGACGGCCTGGGCCTGTGTCGACTGGACGCTTGCCAGCGATCCGATGCACACGGCAAGGAAGACCGGAAGGGCGATATGCAGGAAGCGGCGCATCATCCCTCGTCATCCTCCGGATCGAACACGGCCATTTCAGGGCCGAGAAGGTCGATGTGGAAAATGCGATACTGTTGTGGCTTGAGCTCCCGGATGGACAATTCCAGAATCGTTCCCCCGGCCAGCAGTTTGTACGGCGGGTTGTCCACCTCGTCGGGAGCCAGCTTGAAAATGTTGATCAGTTCGGGGCGCACGTTGACGTCCAGCACGGGGCGTCCGAGAGAAATGGATACCGTGATCTCCTCGGCCGTGGCACCGTTGTCGTTCGAAATCGAAACGAACAGACGGGACGGGCTGCGCTGCTCGACGTAGGCGTTGAGCGCCTGCTTCAGTCGCCACCAGTGGGCCACCGAATCGCCGGAGGCAATCCAGAAGTTCTGGTCCTTGGCACGACGGACAAGAGCCTGCATCGTGTTCAGGTTGCCGTTCTGGCTCATGACCTCGGGATCATAGGCCAGGTTGTACATGCCGCCTTCGTAGGAAACACGCTCCAGGGACTCGAGCAGCAGGGAGTTCATGAGATCGGCAGACTGTCCCTGAAGGCCTCGCTGGATATCACGATCAGAATGCTGTGTCGTACCGATACGCGTGAGGGCAGAGTATTCATCACCCATGATCTTGGGCGCGATGCGGCGACCGATGGAGTCCGGCAGGAAATAGGTATAGTCGGAACGGTAGAGGCCACCCATGGTGTTGATACCCACCATGCCCCGTTCGGTGGAACGGTATCCCTGGATGGGACCACCCACGTAACTTTCAAGCATCTGTCGCAGACGCGTCAAACGCCGCGCCTGATCGAGGGGAAGGCCATCGGCCTCCACCCTGAGTGTATCGAATACCCCCACATCGCCCTGGCGATACATCCGGGCCAGTTGGGGAGCATACGGCGAGGCAATCTCGGGGGCCACGAAATACGTGCCCGGGGCGCCTTCTTCTTCCAGAAGGTCCACGATGGGCAGGAAGGCTTCGATCTTGGATCGCGTGTCTGCCGATCCGGTCAGCATGGCTGCCGCGTCGTGACCACCGGGCCAGTGATGGACCCAGATGGTGGGCTCGCGACGCAGGTAACGCATCGCATTCGTGAAGTAGTGGGCAATGACTTCCCAATCCTCAATGTCTTCCCTGCCGACGCCCATGGCATCGCGCTGGAAGCCCATCCAGACAAATCGGCCCTCACCGTACGTGCCGTACGCCAGACCGGTGGTGTTTTCCGGATTGTCGCTGCCCACGATGTTGTCCGTGGCGAAGTCGTACCAGAACCCTACCGGAACGGTACGTTCAGGCTCGATGACACGCGTTTTCACACCCTGGTTGTAGACCTGAACCTTGACACGGTAACCGGCCGGGATATTGGCGGTCAAAGGGTTGTGTGCGCGCAGGGTCAAGCGCCGGATACCCGAACTCGTGCGGGGGTACGGGATTTCCTGGTCCGGGTCAAAGCCGGTCCATGTGAAGTAGGATACCACGACGGCGTCCTGCTCTCGCATGACTCCGTCCATGTCCCGCATGCGGGTCACGATGGGCTGGGCACGCGCAAAATCGACCGTGGGACGGGCCGTGTTCAGGGAATCGAACCAGACGTAGTCCCGAAGGGGTGCAAAGTCGGCCTCTTCGGCCAGCTCCTGTTGACGTTCCCGATACGCCGTATCGATGGTTTCATTGGCCGCGGAGGTCGGCGGAATGAAGTTCTCGCTTTCCGTGATGTACTTGGGCAGGTAGATCCCCGGAGGCGTAAACCCGGGAAAGGTGTCGGAATAGATGCGGAAGTTCCAGTTTCCCCGGTCCATGAAACCCTGGAATTCCAAGCCGAAGGTTTCTTCCATGAACCCCCAGCCGCGCCAGGATCCATCCTCGCGGTAGATGCCCGGCTGCCACGTGGCCAATACGCTGCCACCAGCCGTCATGAATTCCTGGATGCGTCGAATCTGTAGATCGCTCAAGGCGCGGGCCGACGGCAGTACCAGGACCTGGAAATCATCCAGGGCACCGGCTTCCAGATCCTGGTCGCTGATGTCCTCGAACGGAATGTTGCGGGGTTCGGCTTCCAGAAAGAATTCGCGCCACGAAAGCAGGGTCTGATCCACCCATGCGGTGGAGGTGTCCCGGTAGGTAACGGCGCGGTGGGCGTTGCGGGTGTAGTTCGAGTTCAGGAGAGCAACACGCGGACGGACGTCTACCCCGATCTTTGCCGGAGAAGCATCCTGGATACGGAAGGCACCCAGCGCGGATTCCAGCAAGAGGATGTACACCAGGATACCGGCCGCCAGGGAGGTTACCCCCAGGGTCAGAAACCAGATGGTGCTGATACGCTCTAATTGCCAGTTACGCATGACGCTCGATCACGGTTGGGGCGATGAATGGAAGTGGGTTCCGTCCGGCTCAGAGCCAGGCGAAGCCGTCTTCTTCCTCTTCGTCCTGCTGCTGTGCCTGCCGGGTCGCCTCTTCAGGCTGTACCGGTACGAAGCCTTCGTCCGTGTATTCCCAGAACAGGGAGTTCTGCGGCTCGGCCGGCTGCGCCTGCATGGATGCGGGCTGTGCCTGGGGCTGGACCGGCTGCTGGCTCGGTGCGGGCTGGCTCGGTGCGACGAACACGTTGGTGGAAGGGGCAGCCTGCTGCTGGGCAGGTGCGGCCAACGTGGTCTGCTGCGGCGTGACGAGAACGTGCGGTTCCTGGACGTATTGCGTCTGGACGACACCTTCCTCACGGGCGCGGCGCTCGCGGATCTTGTACAACACGTAGGCTGCGACTGCCAGAATGAACGTGGCAATCGTTCCTACGAGGATGATCGTCGAGAGAATGGGTACTAGTTGCATGGCTTTGGCGCCTTGATGGGAGCAATCTACAGTGTGACTGGAGAACCAGCAATCACCGTGCCTGAAATGGTTTTCGACCGAAAAATCGCTTCCTGAAGTTCATTTTCGTGTTTTTTCGAAGTGCCCGTCTCGAAATGATCCACCGGTGCGGAAAGTCTGAGACATGGCAGGATGGCCTTCTGCAGGCAGGCATCGTGCGGTCGGAGCGGGCCGGAACAGCGGGAATCGACCTCCCGGCAGGCTTGCGAGAAGGGGTCAAAACCACCCCGGCAAACGGTTGCCCAGCGATTGGCACCGGTGCTGATGCCCTTGCAGCTATCGCTTGGCGCCTGTACCGATGCGTTCGAGCTTGCCCCAGTTCATCCCGAAGCCGAGGAATTCCTCGATCGTGGCGAAGGTCTTCGTCACATCGATCATCAGGATGAAGAAGAGCCGGTAGAAGAGCGAGTAGAACACCAGGCGTACCTCCTCCTTCTCCACGGCGATACAGTAGAGCGCCGCAATCAGGTCCAGGATGGTAAGCGAGAGCCACCAGTACACGAGGTAGTAACTCATGTCGAAGACCAGGGCGATGAAGATGAAGTACGCGTTGGCGAAGACGTTCATGATCGGCCATATCAGCGACTCGAAGGCCATCGACCACATCACGATCGTTCCACCGAAGTTGATGGTCGGATTGAAGAAGAGGTCGCGGTGCTTTCGCACGGCCTGCAGGATGCCTCGGGTCCAGCGATAGCGCTGCTTGAGGAGATCCACGATCCGGTCCGGGGCTTCCGTGAACGACTTGGCATCGGGTTCGTACTCGACGCGCCAGCCGGCACGGATGATCTTGAGGGTGATATCCGCATCCTCGGCAAAGGTGTCCGAGCTGTACCAGCCGGCATCCATGATGGCCTGTTTGCGAAAGAGTCCCAGTGGACCGGGAATGATGTTGACCAGCTTCAGGATGGACTGGGCCGAACGGGCCATGTTCAGTCCTTCGACATACTCGAGTGCCTGCAGGGTGGTCCAGATGTTGTTGCGGTTGAGCACCTTGACGTTGCCCGCAATGGCGCCCAGACGCGGATCGACGAAGTGCCGGATGGCTTTGCGCAACGTATCGGGAGACAACTGGGAGTCGCCGTCCACGTTGAGAAGGAAGTCGTAGTTGGAGACCTGCACGCCGGCATTCAGCGCCGTGGACTTGCCGCCATTGGTTTTCTCGACCAACCGTACCTCGACCCGGCCTCCGCGATACACACCGACCAGGCTGTTGGCCACTTCGCGGGTGTCGTCCGTGGAGCCGTCATCCACCAGGATGATCTCGTACTTGGGATAGTCCATTCCCACCAGCGACTGCACCGTGCTCTCAAGCAGTTTGCCCTCGTTGTAGGCGGGCACGATGATCGATATGGGGGGCAGGAAATTTTCGTCGAAACCCGTTCGAACCGTGTGTTTTGCCGTGTTCAGGTACGCCAGGTTCATCAACGAGAGGTACCGGAACAGGAGGATCACAAGGAACAGGACCAGCGCCACAATGGACGAATACACGATCAGCCCCGAAAAGCGCATCGTGTTGGTCTGGCCCGTCAGGCGGAAAAGGATCCCGCCCGGATCGTACAGGAAGAGATAGATGATGGCAAACAGGACCAGGCTGAGGAATCCGTACAGGAAGATGCGCCGGAGCAGCATCGACTCGGTTTCCTCGGCCGTTGGGATATCGTCCTCCTTGCGTCGCACCGGCGTGAAGGCCGTTCGGTTCACGGGAATGCGCGGATGGACGATCTCGAGCTCCTTCCCGGAGTCCTGATCCTCGTCACGTGGGGTTTCTATGTTGGTGTTGTCTGCCATTCGATGGGGCGGTCCATCCAAAGGATCGGCAGGATCCGCCCGGAATCAAGCGATGTTCTCCCCTACAGGGTCCAATAGGCGGCCGCGCCGAAGGAGAATGTGTTGTATTGATCTATGAACGAGGTCGCGCCGGAGCCCAGGGTCCGGGTCGAAGCCCCCAGTGTGGTCCTGAGCGTGATGGAAAGCTTGTCGGCCAGTCGTTTGATGTAGTCCATCTCGAACCGGCGCCCGACAAAGCCAGAACTGCGGGCGATGATGCCGATGGCGCCGCGGACACGCAGGTACGTGTTGGCATCCAGGTCCTTCTCGTATTCCAGGAAGAAGTCGTAGGACTGGTAGCGTCTCGGTGAAAAGTAGGTGTCCACCGTCGAGCGGTAGTGCTGGCCGTAGTAGGTGATCCCCAGATACGTGAACGGAATGATCCGGTAGCCCGCTTCGAGCTGGATGTTCGTACCGAGGTTGGTATCGTTGTTCGAGGCCGAGTTGCCGAAGTTGTCGCGCACCACGTTGAACTGGATGCTGCCCTTGGCTTTCAGCACGGAGTCCGGCATGATGGTCATGGATTCGCCACGCACATCCAACTGCGTCAGACGCAGGTTGAACTGACCACCGCCGGCCGACCAGAGGTCGATGGAGCCTTCGCCCGTGCGCAGACCGACGCTGCCCTTGTAGCGGCCCACTTCCTGTCTCCAGTAGCGGATGTTACCGTACATGACGGTGCGCTGGCCTTCATAGTCATACACACCCACCTCACCGGAAAGCCGGTTGGTGAATGCATCACGCAACTGCCAGTTGGGGGGTGTCAGGTCGACGTACATGCCGCCGAAAATCTGGTTGACGCGACCACGAACCACTTCCGAACCGGGCACCAGGCGGCGCGAACCGGAAATGAAGTGGGAGTTGACGCCCGCCGACAGGACCGAGTTGATGGGGAGCGTGACCTGGGTCTGCATGCCCTGGGCCCAGCGATCGTACTGCGTTCCTCCACCGCGGGAGCGCGTGGCGTCGGCCGTGGGCACGATCAAGCCCGTGAAGTCCATACCGGTCCATTCACCGGACTCGATCAGTTTGGCGCGAACATCCGCATCGATGCTGACGGTCTTTTCTTCCACCGTCGGCGAATCTTCCACGATGAGCAGGGCTTCCTCGTAGATGGCCCGCGCCTGGGCATAGAGGCCCAGCTGGCGCATGGCTTCGGCCTGCATGAAGCGGACCTCGTAGTCACGCGGGTTTTCCCGCTGCAGGCGCTCGAGCGTAGCGAGAGCGCCGGACCAGTCCTCGCGATAAGTCTGTACGCGCGCCATGTCCTTGGCCACATCGTACTCGTAGACTTCCGAGAGCAGGGACTGATAGATCGAAACCGACTCTTCGTAGTCTTCCTTGGCGGCGTAGACGCCGGCCAGTTCGATGAGCTCGTCACGGGTACGCTTGCCGCGTACCTCGAAATACTGTTCGTACGAGGTGATGGCCTCATCAAAGCGACGCGCCGCCACCAGGCGTCGGGCCTCGTTCAGGATGGCAAACTGCTCCTCCTGCTCGCGACGCAGCGTTTCACGCGCAATCAGGTGCTTCATGGCATCGATCTGCGTGGCATAGCGGGCATCGTCCAGCTGTTCGGCACGCTGCAACAGGATTTCGGCCGATTCCAGATCACCACGGCGCAGGCGGTAGGCCGATGCCTCCACCAGAAGCTCGGTATCCTTCATGCCGCGGTTGGACAGCAGGGCTGACAGGAATCCTTCCCCACGAGCATCCAGTTCGTCCAGCGCAAAGCCGGTCATGACATACAGTCGCTGGATGGACGGGTTGTTCGGATCCCGATCCGCCAGCCAGGCTGCTTGCTCGGATGCTTTTTCGGGGTAGCCGTTCACCCGCAGGGCATCGACATATTCGGCGCGGATTTCGCGGTCTTCAGGACGCAGTTCGATGACGCGTACATAGGCCCGGATGACATCGTCGCTGCGTTCGAGCAGAGTGTAGAGCGGAATGAGTTCGCGCCAGGCTGCTTCGTCAGCCGGATTCGTGGACACCATGGCCTCCAGTTCTTCCACCCGCTGACGGGCACGGCGCAACTGCGTTTCCTTGATGGCCTGCAGACGACCACGATAGCCCGGATCCAGGGGATCGGCGTAGCGGGGGTCCGTGAGGACGTCCAGGGCCTCGGCATAGCGGGGCGGTTCGGCGGCCATGAGGGCATCGACAAGCTGATACCGCACCACCAGATCGCTGGGATTGAAGCGCAGCCGATACGTGTGGCGGTCTACCGGATAGATGGGAGACTGCCCCTGCTGCAGGATCAGGCCTTCGTCGGCCTGAACGAACAGCGTGACCCAATCGCGGGTCGTTCCGTATTCCGGCTCGAGGATGACCAGCTGATCATAGGCCTCGTAGAATCGCTCGTACTTGATGAACTGGCGGACCAGTTCGAATCGGCGCTCGGCATTTTCGGGATTGGCATTCACCTGACGGATCAGGCGATCCACGATGAACTCGGTGCGCTCGGGCTGCTGCTGGGCCAGGGTCTGCATCCGGTTCTCGACCAGCGTGTAACGCCGTGTCCAGTCCGGGGAATCGCGATGGCGGGGTGCCAGTACGTCCAGCTGCTGCTTGGCTTCAAACAGTCGCCCGGCATCCATCAGGAGGTCCACCAGACGATACCGCTTGGCATCGTTGCCCGGCTCATCCTGCAATTCGCGGTACAGGACGTCAATGGGGTATTCCGAAACGGTGCGTACGGAACCGGGGTCGCGGGCCGTGCCCAGACAGTCCTTGGCTTCCTGGTTGTTCGGATTCAGCATCAGGGCCTGTTCGCAGGCCTTCTGGGCTGCTGCGTGTTCTCCTTGCCAGATGTGGAAGTACCCGAGTCGCATCCACAGATCGTCGTTCGTGGAATAGATGCCCGTATAGCGCTTGGCCACCTCCTCTCCCAGGTCATTGTCGCCCGGGTAGGCGGCAATCGAGATCAGGTAGCGCTGCACTACATCGGGAGTCCCCTGGGTGCGATCCAGGTATTCTCCAAACTGCCGTGCTGCTTCGCGGAAATTGCGCGAGTCGTACAGCGCATCGGCATAGCGGATGCGATAGGCCAGATTTTCAGGATTCAGGGAGACCAGTCGTCCCAGGCTTTCGAGGTTGGCCGAACCCGTGGAAGATTGGTTGGCAGCGGGTTCCTGCATGCGGCCCTGCGCCGTGCGGACGCGGCGGAGACCGTCAATGGCCTCCTGGCTTCCGGGGTTGATCCGGATGACGCGCTCGTAATCCCGTGCTGCACTCAGGAAATCGCGGCGCCCTTCGTGGGCCGTAGCGCGAAGAAGCAAGGGACGGGTGTCCGTGGATTCGGCCGAAATGATCTCATTCAAGAGGACGATGGCCTCGCTGTAGCGGGCTTCCTCGATGAAATCCTCGGCTCGTTCCTGAACGACCAGATCCTGCGCCTGCACGGCTGCGGGCAGTGCGAGAAGCAGGAGGCAAAGCGATATGATTCGGGCCAGGTGGCGCATCATGTGCGTTCGGGTTCTGTCATGTCTGGGGATCCGTGGTCGGTTGTCGACCGGCTCCCCGGATGCTGAACCGGGGTTCAGGCTTCGTCCAGCGCGTAGGTGAGGAATTCGGATGCCGACTTGAAGGGACGTCCGTCCGGTACGACGATGGCCGATACCGAGTGGAGCAGGTGGTCTGCTTGCTGCGGGCTTTCGACCCGCAAACGATCCTTGAGACGGGCAAAGAAGGACTGAGCCTCCTCGGCACGACTCTCTCCAAGCAGGACAACCATGCGCTCGATGTCCGCAATGGCCAGCATGTCGTCCGATGGTCCGAGTTCCGCACGGACCAGGTCCATAAGGAAGTCGAAGTCAAACGGCCGGACCTGCTGACTGGAGCGGTCCATTCTGAGCGCCAGCAGAAGGAACGGCTGCTGCGCGCTGTCACGGCCCGCAAATGCCCGATCCAGTTTCTGCTGGAAAGCGCCCCGGTTGGAGTAGTCGACGTCGACCGACATTGGCGTGGTGGCGCCCATGTCTGTCATGTCCGGGACAGGAGGATCCGCCGGCGGCATGGAAGCCGGGGCGTTCTCCTGCCAGTAAGGTGCAGGCTGAGGGGGTGCCTGGGGAGGCGCCTGCATGGGAGGGGTCTCCGGCTGAGGGGGAGGTGCCGGAGACGGTTCGAAAGTCGGAGGGGCCGACGGCGGCGGCACGGAACCCGCGCCAGAAGCCGGTGGTGTCTGCTGGGGACCCGGAGCTGAATGGGACGGATCCGGATGGAAAGTCGGAGGCTGCGGAGCAGAAGCGGGCGGAGGCGTTGCCGGTGCAGGTGGCTGCTGTCGGGGCGTCTGAGCCGGAGCCGCGCCCTGATCGACCTGCCCGAAAGCACCCTCTACAGAAGGTGTGGGCTGATACGGACTCGCGGGAGCTGGCGAAGACGGCTGCTGCGACGGTCCGGACGGGGTGAAGCCAACGCCAAAACCGGCCTGGGGACCCTGGACCGAACTGGGCTCGAAAATGAAACCATCGTCCTCAGCCTGTTCAGGCTCGGGAGCCGGCGTGAATTGCATGGTGCCCTGATCGGCCTGCTGTGCAGGCTGCTTCGGAGCGGCACTGGGCACAACGAGGTCTTCCAGGTCCCAGTAATCGACGACCTGTCGCTTGATGTGTCCGATGTGCGGAATGAGGGAGATCCGGCGCTTGGTGGTCGAAGGACTGTCCTCGCCGAGCTCGATCCGGATGGAGCCGGTCATCTGACTGGCCATGAACTCGATGACGCGGGCCGACTGCTGATTGGCCGGCTCGGGCATCACAAGAATGGTGGTGGTATCGAGCGAGTCGATCTGCTCGAGGAACTGGATGAATTCGTTCCGGAAGCGGTCGTATGACCGGAATGCCACGAACGGCATGAAGTCATTCATGACGAGCCGCGTGGGACGATGCTGCCGGATCAGCGTGACGAGATCCCAGAGTGCGCGGGATACACCGTCATCACCCATGTTCTGCAGGTTCATGAGCGGCGGAACGCGCACGAGCCGGACGATACCCGAGTCGTAGGCTTCCCGCAGGTTGAACCCGATGGAGGCAGCCTGGATCATGAGATCCTTCTGCCGGTCCGGGGAAATGAAGAGGGTCGGTTCGCCAAGGGCCGCACCCGTGCGGGCAAACATGAGGGTCAAAAGACCCCGGCCGCTGGCAGCACGACCATACACCAGGTAGGAACCGCCGCGATACAATCCACCCCAGGCATTATCGATCACATCGATGCCGGACAGATGTTTCGGAGCGAAATTCACTGGTGATGCAGATGAAGCGTTCATCATGAACCGTGGTAGAGGAGTGCAAGACCGATCGGCTTGTGGGCAGCCGGCGGCGGATGGCCATTCCCCAAAAGCCGTGCCAACGCTGCACGGATCCTCAAAAACGGCCCAATTGAGCTGATTTGAAGGGTCACAATCGTGAATGATCCCGTTTTGAGACCGGATCACCCCGATTTGAGATGATTTCGGCCCGTTGGAACCCCTCACACACCCTGCATCGACCCGATTTGCCTCTTGTTAATCTTTTTTCCGGTCTTTTTTGATCGATCGGGAAAATTGGTCCGATCCTTGTAATGAGGTTATCCGCACACGGGATCACATCCCATCATCCAGACGGATCAATCGGTTTTCTGACCATGACCACCGCGTTTCACCCCTCAAGGCATCGCACGGGAGCCCTCCCCCTCCTGCTCGTTACCATGATGGTGCTCCTCTCCGGATGCGACATCTTCGGCACGGCCGTGGATGAGCGCGCCCCGCGCCTCAACATCGTAACACCCTACGACGACGCCCTCGTTGCCGGAAAGAATCTCTTGATCAGCGTCAACGCCGAGGCGCTCGGCGATGACAACTGGGTTTCCTATGTAACCATCAACATGAACGGGGAGCAGGCCGGCACGGCCGAGTTCGATGGTACGTATTACAATCTGCGACTGAACACCATGGATTTCGAGGACGGTATCTATCGCCTCGAGGCCATCGCCTTTGACCGCTACCAGGCCCGAGGTATTTCCGCACCGGTCCTGGTTTCGATCCGCAACGAATCCGAAGGTCCGGGTCCCCGTGCCAGCATTACGGATCCGACCGATCAGGATGAAGTGTTCGGCGTTGCCCGCATCGTGGCGCGACCGGATCCGGGCGAGCCGTTTGTTTCCCGCATGGACCTCCTCGTGGACGGCGTTCCCGTGGCCACGGAGGATACCCCCATCGCCGGAGACACGTTTGTATTCGACTACGATACCGCTGTACTTGCCCTGGGTGAACATACCTTTGAGGTAAAAGCCTACAGCGGACCCACGGTTTTCCGCGTCTCCGAGGCGGTGTCCTTCTTCCTCGTCGAGGACGATGGTTCGAATGAAGGTCGCCCCGGCAGCCTGCGCTGGAAAACGCCGGGTATTACGGGCGATGTGGACGGCGCTGTGGCCGTCGGTTTCAACAACGACATATACATAGGGTCAACCGACCAGAAGGTGTTTGCCTTCTCGCCGACCGGTGCCCTGAAATGGACCTATGATGCCAAGGGATCCATCGATTCCTCTCCGCTCGTGGGCAACAACGAAGACATTTTCGTGACCGGCTCGGGTGGCCGCCTGTACGGACTGAGTTCGGAAGGTGCCAAACGCTGGGGCTGGGACAACCACTACAGCACGGGAGCCGTGGTCCGCTCTTCCCCTTCCCTGGGCTCCGACGGGACCATCTATTTCGGTGACTCCAACGGCCGCCTCCACGCGGTCAGCTCATTTGATGGTCTGAAACCATCGACCGGCTTCTGGCCCGTCAGCGTGACGGCAGGCGAAATCGTGACCCCTCCGGTCATCGCCCGCGACCGCACCATCTATGTGGCTGCCACCGACGGGCACGTATATGCCTACGATCCGGACGGCGTCCGGGTGTGGAAAACATCGGCCAACATCGGAAGTGTCATGGTCGGCATGGCCATGATCGAACGCGAGATTTCGGTGACCCTGCCCACGGGCGATGTGCGTACCACCACAGCCGTGGTCCTCTACGTCGTTTCCAACAACGGCCTGTTGTATGCCCTTTCAGGTGAGGACGGCTCGGTCCTGTGGAGTTACCCCCTCACGGGGCCGCTGCGCAGCGCACCGGTCGTGGGTCCGGATGGAACGATCTATGTCGGTACCAGCACCGGGTTGATTGCCCTCAATGAAGATGTGGATACGTTCACGCCGCGCCTCCGCTTCGTGCACGTGGCACCTGATGTCGGAACGCCGGTCATCGACACGAACGAAACGATCTACTTCATGTCGGACAAGACCCTGGTGGCCATCCATCCCAACAACGTACCGGAGTGGCAATACCACATCGGCTCGTATTCGGACGGTCCGCTGACCATCACGCGCGACGGGGCCCTGCTCGTGGCCGCTGAGAACGGCTATCTGTATGCCTTTGAAACGGGATCGGTCGGACTCAATCCGGAGCAATGGCCCACGTTCCAGCGCAATGCCCGGCATACGGGTCGCCTTGGAATCGATGCAACGGACGGGTAATTCACGGCTGATCTGCCTGCCTCACGCAGACGGGTCTCGCCTAGTCCGATGCCACCTGCACGCGCACCGGCTCGGACAGGTCAAGGAACTGACCGTCAGGTCCGAAGGCCATGATCCAGATCGGACGTGACGGAGCCAGGATGTGCGGTGCCATTGACATGAGATCTGCGTACTGACTCTCGGTACGACCAATGATGGCTGCCTGCTCTGAATCGGGGTCGTATTGCATGACCTGATACACGGAAGCGCCCGGCACCCGGTCCCACTCCAGGGTCAGCTCCGAGCCATTGACGGTGGGCGCCCAGGGTTGTCCCACGAGAGCCTGCTGGAGACGGGATGTACTCAGGGCCAGGGCGGCCACCACGACCGTGAGGACCAGGACGGCACCCGCAAAAAAGGCCGTGATCTTCCACAGATTCCGTTCGGTTACGGGCGCCTTGATCCCGGATAGTCTCCCCCTGAATTGTGGGAGGCGCAGCCCCGGCGAAAAAGAGGGTGAAGGCGCGGCCATGCGCGCTGAGCCGTCCCCTGTCTCCACCGCCTCCATGGCTTCCTGAGCCATGGCCAGCAGATCCCTGGCCTGTTCGTGACCAGCCAGGTAGGCAATGATTTCCTGCCGCAGGGAGTCTGGCAGCTCGCCGCTCATGAATGCGGCGAGGATGTACTCCTCTGATGGCTCCAGAGAGCGTGGCATGGTTCGGGGGTAGAGAGCGGTAGCGGGTATCCACTGTATCAATACGAGACATTCCCCGGCGTTTGCGGTGTCGGGCCGGATTCTTCTGAAGAAATGTTCTGGGACGCTGGCTTGAATGCCTCCGCGCAGGACCTCATATTGCGCGCATGGACCGGGATCTTCATTCCATACAACAGGCGCGTTCGCTCCTGCGCAAATCGCGGGCAGCATGGAACTCCTATCACACCTTTGATCAGGAGAAGGTGGATGCCATCGTGCGCGCCATGGTGCGGGCAGGCATTGATGCTGCCGAGCGGCTGGCCGTGATGGCAGTCGAGGAAACCGGTTTTGGCCGTGTGGAGTCGAAAATCCAGAAGAACCTGTTTGCCACCCGCACGCTGGCAGAGCGGATGCACGGCATGAAGACGTGCGGCATCATCGGCACGACCGATGAGGGGCGCGTCTGGGAGGTGGCCAACCCAATGGGTATTGTGGCGGCCCTCGTTCCTTCGACCAATCCCACGTCGACGGCCATGTACAAGGCCATCATCGCGGCCAAGGCCCGTTGCGGCATCGTCCTCAGCCCCCACCCCCGCGCAAAGGACAGTACGCTGGAGGCGCTGCGGGTCGTCGCTACGGCTGCCTACCGGGCCGGTGCACCTGAAGGACTGTTTGCGTGCATGACCGAGATTTCGGTCGAAGGCACCAATGCGCTCATGGGCGATCCGGAAACGGACGTGATCCTGGCCACCGGTGGGTCAGCCATGGTCAAGGCGGCCTATTCCAAGGGCAAGCCGGCATTCGGAGTGGGCTCGGGCAATGTACCCGTCTATGTGGACCGCACGGCCGATGTCAAGAAGGCGGCTGCAGACATCCTGTACGGTGTATCGTTCGACTGGGGCACGCTGTGCTCAACCGAACGAAGCATTGTAGCGGATCAGCCCGCCCTGACCCGATTGAAAGAGGCCCTGAAGGCCGAGGGAGCATACTTCCTGGATGCTGCACAGACAGACTTGCTCCGCCGCTACGCCGTTCCGGGCGGGCGGCTGAACATCGAACAGGTCGGCAAGGCGCCCGCAGAGATTGCGAGTGCCGCCGGATTCCAGGTACCCGACAACACCCGGGCCCTCGTGGCAGCGGTTTCCGAAGTCGGAAAACAGGAGCCGCTCTCCATGGAGACGCTGTCCCCCATCCTCAGTCTGTATGTGGAGGATGGGTGGCAAGCGGGATGTGAGCGCTGTAAAGCCATCCTTGACTTCGGCGGCATCGGACACACCCTGGGGATCCATGCCGGCAGCGACCGCATCATCCGGGAATTTGCCCTGCAGAAGCCGGCCATGCGCATCGTGGTCAATTCGGTGTGTGCGCTGGGATCGGTAGGCTACACGACCGCCCTGTTCCCCGCCATGACCCTGGGACCGGGTACCATCGGTGGATCCATCACGGGAGACAACATTTCCCCTCTCCACCTGATCAACATCAAACGGGTGGCGTTCGAGACCCGTCCTGTCAATCCACCCCAGCATTCCCGCAAAGAACCCGCGTCCTTGCCCCGGGAAACCTCCGCGCTCCCGGAATCCGTTCCGTCGAGGGTGCCGAGTACCCCGACTGCCGCCTGGATGGATTCCGTGGATGCGCGATTGCGGGAACGCACCAGCGGAAAGCGCGCGCGGAAGGCCCCTTCAGCAGCAACGCCTTCATCCGCTCAACTTCCGGCACAGGAAGCTCCCGATGTCCCGGACCCGGCCCTCCCCCCGGATCAGATCGATGCGATTGCGGCCCGGTTCAGGAAAGACTGACCGGCCATTGTGCGCAGTTGGGAAAGCCCGCGGACCATGGGTTCAATCCCACGGATCTTCGCATCCCCAAATTGACTCCCCGTGGGCGGGCAGGGTATATTTGACCTTCTTACCCGTTTTTCAAAACACACATTGACGCCCGGTATTTTCCATGGCCGATACAAGTGATTTCCGGAATGGCTTCACGATGGAGTGGAACAATGGCATCTGGTCCATTGTCGAGTTCCAGCACGTCAAACCCGGTAAAGGCGGCGCTTTCGTCCGCACCAAACTCAAGAACGTGGCCAATGGCAAGGTGGTGGACAACACCTTCCGGGCTGGCGAAAAAGTGGACGAAGTGCGCGTGGAGCGTCGGTCCTTCCAGTTCCTCTACGAGGACGATCTGGGACTGCACTTCATGAACACGGACACTTACGAGCAGATCAACCTCCCGGTGGATGCCGTTCAGGGTCGGGAGTTCATCAAGGAAGGCGCCAACATCGACATCCTGATGCACGCCGAGACCGAACAGCCCCTGACCACCGAGATTCCGAATGCCGTCGAATTGCTGGTTACGCAGTGCGACCCCGGTCTGAAAGGGGATACGGCCACGGGAGCCACGAAACCGGCCACCGTGGAAAGCGGTGCTACGGTCCAGGTCCCGCTCTTCATCAACGAAGGCGACGTGATCCGGGTTAATACGGACAAGGGGGATTACATTACGCGGGTCAGCACAGCCTGACACGGGCGAAGCGGACGCCACCCCCAACCGCGTCCATCGCCGACATCGCACCCACAGAAGCGAGAGGAATCCACATGGATCTGAAACACCTTCGAGAAGTGCTCGAGCTGGTTGCCGAGTGTGACGTATCCGAGGTAGAGATCGAAGAAGAGGACCTGCGCCTGGTCATTCGCAAGCATGCCCCGGTACAGGCTCCCCAGGTCACATATGCCACCGCTCCCCCGCCAGCAGCAGCGCCTGCACCGGCAGCGGCACCTGCCGCGGAAGCCGCAGCACCGGCGCCCGAGGCTTCCAAGCCGTCCGGCACGGAGGTTCGCGCCCCCATCGTGGGCACGTTCTACGCCGCCCCCAATCCGGATTCAGATCCGTACGTGAAGGTGGGACAGAAGGTCAATGCTGGCGATACGCTCTGCATCATCGAGGCCATGAAGCTGATGAACGAGATCGAGAGCGAAGTCTCCGGTACGGTCACAGCCATCCTCGTGGACAATGCCACGCCGGTTGAGTTCGACCAGCCCCTCTTTGTAGTAGATCCAAGCTGAACGCCCCCGTTCCTGTGATCAAAAAAGTCCTTATTGCCAATCGCGGCGAGATCGCCCTCCGCATCATTCGCACCTGTCACGAGATGGGGCTGGAGACGGTGGCCGTGTATTCGACCGCTGACCGGGATTCGCTGCACGTCCGATTTGCGGACGAGGCGGTCTGCATCGGCCCCCCGGCCGGGCGCGACTCGTACCTGCGCTTCGACCGCATCATTGCGGCCGCTGAGGTCACAGGCGCCGACGCCATTCACCCGGGATACGGGTTCCTGGCCGAAAACGCGGATTTCTCAGCCATCTGCCAGGACCATGACCTGAAGTTCATCGGTCCGAATCCGGAAACCATCCGGATGATGGGCGACAAGAGCCTGGCCAAGGACACCATGGCCAAGGCCGGTGTCCCGGTCGTTCCGGGCTCCGACGGAGAGGTACCCACGGCAAAGGCCGGCAAGAAGCTGGCCGACGACATGGGGTACCCGGTCATGATCAAGGCCAGCGCCGGTGGTGGCGGCAAGGGCATGCGTGTGGTCTGGAAGTCCGAGGACTTCGAAAAGCAGTTCACCGCGGCCAGCAACGAAGCCGAGGCCGCCTTCGGCAACGGCGGTTGCTACGTCGAGAAGTTCGTGGCGGGACCACGGCACGTGGAAATTCAGATCCTGGGCGATGGCAAAGGCAATGTCATCCACTTCGGTGAGCGTGAGTGCTCCATCCAGCGCCGTCACCAGAAGCTGCTGGAAGAATCCCCCTCCCCAGTCGTGGACGCCGAACTGCGCGCCGCCATGGGCGAAGCCGCCATCAAGGGCGCCAAGGCCGTCAATTACGAAGGCGCGGCCACGGTCGAGTTCCTGCTTGACAATCAGGGCAACTTCTACTTCATGGAGATGAACACCCGTATCCAGGTTGAGCACCCGGTTACGGAAGAGGTGGCCGATTGCGATCTGGTCGAGTACCAGATCCGGGTGGCCATGGGCGAGAATATCCGCGAGCGCGACATCAAGATCGATGGTCATGCCATCGAGTGCCGGATCAATGCCGAAGATCCGTTCCGCAATTTCTCGCCTTCCCCCGGAGTGATCACGACCTTCCACCCGCCGGGCGGACACGGGGTGCGCGTGGACACCCACGTCTACACCGGGTACATGATTCCGCCCTACTACGATTCCATGATTGCCAAGCTCATCGTGCGGGCTCGCACGAGGGACCTGGCCATCCAGAAAATGCTTCGTGCACTCGATGAGTTTGTCATCGAAGGCGTGAAGACCACGATTCCGTTCCACCAGCAACTCTTGCGGGACGAACGCTTCATCAAGGGTGACTTCGACACCCGTTTCCTCGAATCCTTTACCCTCCAGGAGTTAGAAGAAGATGCAATTTCCTGACGGCCTCTATTACACGAAGGACCACGAATGGCTGAAGGTGGACGGATCCACCGGCACCGTCGGCATTACTGATTTTGCACAGTCCGAACTGGGCGACATCGTCTATGTCGACGTGGACACTCTGGATGAAGCCGTGGAAGCCGATGGCGTTTTCGGTACGATCGAAGCGGTCAAGACCGTTTCCGAGCTGTTCATGCCGGTTGCGGGTACGGTTACCGAGTTCAACGAGGATCTGGAAGACGCTCCTGAAGCGGTCAACAACGATCCCTACGGCGATGGCTGGTTGATCAAGATCAGCATCGACGACGCGTCCGAACTGGACGGACTTCTCTCTGCTGCAGAATACGCCGACATGGTCGGCAAATAGACCACAGCCACATGCACCAGCGCATCGTCATCCTGGATTTCGGATCGCAGTTCACCCAGTTGATTGCGAGACGGGTCCGGGAGGCAGGAGTCTATTCTGAAATCTGGCCGTGCACGCTTCCCGTGGAGGAAGTGGCCGCGATGAACCCTCACGGGATCATCCTGTCCGGTGGGCCCTCTTCGGTTTATGACGAAGGAGCTCCCCAGCTCGACCCGGCTGTCCTCGAACTGAAGCGCGAAGATGGCTCCGATGTGCCCATTTTCGGAATCTGCTACGGTCTGCAGGTCATGGCGCACGCACTTGGCGGCGAAGTCCAGTCCGCCGCCAAGCGGGAATTCGGCCGAGCGGCGGTAACGACCAATACAGCCAATCCCCTCTTCGAAGGCATTCCCGAAGGCAGCCAGGTATGGATGAGCCACGGCGATCACCTGACGAAACTGCCGGACGGCTTCGAGATCATTGCCCACACGGACAATGCGCCCATTGCCGCCGTCCGCTCTTCGGACAGGCACATGTACGGCGTACAATTCCACCCGGAAGTGCACCACACGCCGCATGGCCCCGAGATCATCCGCAACTTCGTGGTTGGCATCTGCGGGTGCGACGGGGACTGGTCGGCAGCCTCCTTCGTTGAGGAGAAGAAAGCGGAAATCCGCGCCCAGGTCGGGGACGATCATGTCATCCTGGGTCTTTCCGGCGGTGTGGATTCGTCGGTTGCTGCCGTCTTGCTGCACGAGGCCATCGGGGACCAGTTGACCTGTATTTTCGTCAACAACGGATTGCTCCGCAAAGGCGAATGGGAGCAGGTCCAGAAGACCTTCCGAGACCACTACCACATCCGCCTCAAGGCCATCGACGCCAGTGACCTGTTTCTGGATCGGCTTGAAGGTGTCGTGGATCCGGAGAAAAAGCGGGTCATCATCGGCAATACGTTCGTCGAAGTCTTCGACGATGCCAAAGCGGACATCATTGATGAACTCGGCGCCAAACCCAAATTCCTGGCGCAGGGCACGCTGTATCCGGATGTCATCGAGAGTGTCTCCTTCAAGGGACCTTCGGCAACCATCAAGACCCACCACAACGTGGGCGGCCTGCCGGAGGAAATGGAATTCGAGGTGGTCGAGCCGTTCCGCGAGCTCTTCAAGGATGAAGTGCGCGCCATCGGGCGTCTCCTCAACGTGCCTGAAGAGATTGTCGGACGCCACCCGTTCCCGGGACCGGGTCTGGGTATCCGCGTCATCGGGCCCGTCAGTCGCGAGGACGTCCGCTTGCTTCAGGAAGCCGATGACATCTTCATCTCGGAACTCCGGAAATGGAACCTCTACGACGATGTCTGGCAGGCCTTTGCGGTGCTGCTGCCCGTTCAGACCGTCGGTGTCATGGGCGATGAACGGACCTATGAAAACGTCTGTGCCCTGCGGGCTGTGACGAGCGTGGACGGCATGACCGCTGACTGGTCCCGCCTTCCGAATGATTTCCTCGCGCATGTCTCCAACCGCATCGTCAACGAAATCCGTGGCATCAACCGAACGGTGTACGACATCAGTTCGAAGCCTCCGGCAACCATCGAGTGGGAATGATGCGGGGTCCGCGCCGACGGACATACCGTGTCTTGCTCGTTTTCCTGCTGCTGTTCGGGCTGTTGGCGCCTGCTGCAAAGGCCCAGACCGGCCGAGTCATTGAACGTATCGCCGCGGCCGATTCCCTGCTGGCGGAAGGCTTCAATGCATTCGATGCCGCCAACTGGAATCTGGCCTTCAATCATTTCCGGGCGGTAGAGACGGACCACGGACGCAATGCATCGTCTTCGACGGCCCGGATGATGGCTGCGAAGGCCGCCTTCCGGATGGGCAACTACGAGGATGTGCGCTCCCTGCTGGATTCGTTCGCCATCGATTTTCCGGGTTCGTCCTTCGGCAACGCCGCCCGGGCCCTGGAAGACCTGGCGCTGGAAGCCCGGAATCAGGCGGACTCGGACATGCTCCGTCTGGGTGTCATGCTGTCGCTTTCGGAGTCCGACCGGGTCCCCTCCCAGCAACTCTTCAACGGAATCCGTATGGCGGTGGATGAACACAACCGGGATCCCCGGAATCGTCCTGTGCAGATGGTATTCCGGGACATGTCCGGAGGCGCGGCCGGTGCTGCCAGTGCCGTAACCAGACTTGCGGACGACGATGTGGACCTGATCGTGGGGACGCTGTACTCCGCCGAGGCCGTGGCAGCCGCCGAGCGGGCGGACGAAGAGGGTGTGGTATTCATGGCACCCATGGCCACGGACGAACGCGTCTCCGACGGTCGACGCTATGCATTCCAGGCCAACCCGAGCATGCGTGCCCGGGGTCGGGCCATGGCCCGGTTTGCCGTGGGCGGATTGCGGCTGGACAGCCTCGCCGTCATCACCGTGGCCGATGAGCGCGGCCTTGGCGAACGCCTCGCCGACGGATTCATCCAGGGCGCTTCCGAGCGGGGGGCCTCGATCAACCTGATCCGGATCCTGTCGTCCGAAGCCGATTGGTACGAATTGCCGGATACCCTGTCCGCTGACACGCTGAATTACGTAGAGGCCGTCTACGTGCCCTTGGCCTCGCGCAACACGGCCGAGGCTGCCGGACGCATCCTGGCCACGTTCGATCGCTTCGGCAAGAATGTGCGCCTTCTGGGCAACGCGGCCTGGCACGACCTTCCGCAGAAGGCCCATGCCTCCCGATACACGATGACGTATGCCAACGATTTCCATCCGGATCTGGCCTCGGAAGCCTACCTGCAGTTCGGTTGGGGGTATTACGACCTGAGCGGAGAGGATGTCGGCCGGCTGGGCGTTACCGGATTCGATGTCACCCGGTTCGCGCTCGAAGCACTGGGACGGGAAGACAGCAGGACGCTGGTAGACCGTATCCGCAACATGGCTCCCTATCAGGGATTCGGACTCCGCATCGAGTTCAACGGGGGCAATGTGAACGAGGGCTTGTTCTATCACCGTTACCGCGACGGACAGTTGAGCCTCATCCGCTGACGGATCCCCTCCAGGGGGCATTTATTGCGGTTGGCTGGATGCTTGCGCAGAGGAACTGCCCCCGGAAGGCGCCGTATGAGCGATCCCGATTCCAGGAACGGTGCCGACTCCGGCCGGGAAACACGGCTTCTGCATACGAACCGCCCCCTCACGCACGTTTCTGTTGACGAATCCCCTATCGATCCCTTTCCGAATGCGCGACCTGAAACCCGCTTCCTCCCTGTTTCTGACACTGACGCTTGCCGTGTTGCTCTCGGCCTGCACAGGTAGTGGTCGTCTGCGCTACGACACGCCCCAGGAGGCCTTCAACAAAGGCCTGGCCGAATACGAAGACGGCGATTTCGAAACGGCAACGGAATACCTGCAGGGCGTATTCGATTTCGGCCGTACCCACCAGTGGGCCGCCGATGCCCAGCTGCTCCTTGCCCGGGCCTACCGGGAGAACGAGGAATTCCTGTTGGCTGCCAACGAGTATACGCGCTTCACACAGATCTACCGCAGTGACCCGCGCGTGCCCGATGCCGAGTACGAGCTGGCCATGACCTATTTCGATCGGTCACCGAATTACCGACTCGACCAGACGGACACGGAACGTGCCATCGTGCAGTTCCAGTTGTTCATCGAGCGCTATCGCACCAATCCGCTGGTCGCGGACGCGCAGGCACGGATTACCGAATTGCGCAGCAAACTGGCGCGCAAGCAGATCCACACGGCCCAGCTGTACGAACGTCGCGAGTATTTCAATGCGGCTGCGGTATCCTACGAAGCGGCATTCGACCGCTTCTACGACACCGAATATGCGGACGATGCCTTGCTCGGTGCCATGAGCGCCTACTACGAGTATGCTGTCCTCAGCATCCGGGCGCGTCAGAAGGAACGCCTCGAAAAGGCAGAGGAAAACTACGATCGTCTGATCCAGATCTTCCCGGACAGCCCTCTGGTAAAGGATGCCGAGGAAATCTACACGAACGTCCGGGCGATGCTCGAGAATTTCGAGACCAGTTCGTGATGAAAGAGCGGGTGGGCATTTTCGGAGGTACATTCGACCCGCCGCACCGGGCCCACCTGCGTGTTGCACTCGCTGCCTGCGAAGCACTGTCCCTGGATCGACTGCTGTGGATTCCTGCAGGACGGCCGCCGCACAAGGCCGGTGTTTCCATGAGCGAGCCCCATCATCGCATGGAAATGACCCGACTGATGACGGACGAAGATGTCCGCTTCCGGATGGAGCTCGGCGAGATTACCAGTGAGACCATCTCCTGGACCGTGAATACCCTGGAACGCATCCATCACGCCCAACCCGATTGGGACCTGGTCCTGATCATGGGCGAAGACCAGTGGGCCGCCTTTGGCACCTGGCATCGTCCGGAAGACATCCGTGGGCTGGCCAGGATTGCTGTTTATCGCCGCCCCGGGGACGGAGAATTGGAAGGCGGGTCTGAAAGCGGACAACCTGATCACTGGCTTCCGGGCGAATCCATGGCCCATGCCAGCACCCGGATCCGGGAGGCCCTCGGAAACGGCGAGCCAATCGATGAACTGCTGCTTCCGACCGTAGCGGCCTACATCCGGAAGCATGGCCTGTATGGGTGATGACCGCTTGACCTCCACCGGACGCTTTCTGGAGCACGGATTGTATCTTGGCAGTTGATCACCCACGTCTTCTCCATGCTGACACCACCCGAACGGCTGCGCGACAAGATTTCGCAGCTCATTTTTCCCCGTATCGGTTCCAATATGATGCCCACCATCTCCGTCGAGGATGATGCGGCACGAATCGAGGAACTGATGGACGATTTTGCCATCGGGGGCCTCTGCCTTTTCAACGGGGATCGTATCCGGACTCCCCAGACGCTGACCCGTCTGCAATCGAAGTCGGCGTTTCCACTGCTCGTTGCCACGGACATGGAACGCGGGCTGGGGCAGCAGCTCAAGGGCGCGACCGTCTTCCCGCACGCCATGGCGTTCCAGGCCACCGGCGATGAAGCGGAAGAGCTCCTGGAAGCATCGGCGCGGGTGGCAGCACGCGAAGCACTGGCCGCGGGACTGCATATCAGCTTCTCGCCGGTGGCCGACATCAACTCAAACCCGGCCAATCCGATCATTTCGACGCGGGCGTACGGCACGACGCCCGAAACGGTCTCCCGACTGCTTCGCGCCTACATGAAGGGCTGCCAGCACGAGGGACTGTTCACCACGGCCAAGCACTTCCCCGGCCACGGCGATACGGATGTCGACTCCCATGAGACCCTGCCCGTCGTGGAACGCGACCGCACATCACTCGATGCCCTTGAACTGATCCCTTTCCGAAGCGCCATTGCCGCCGGTGTCTCCCTGATCATGACAGCGCACGTTGCCTATCCGTCGCTCGATCCGTCGGGCACGGAAGCCACGCGTTCGGCGGCCATCATGCGCGATCTGCTGCGGAAGGACCTGGGCTACAAGGGCGTGGTCATTTCCGACAGTCTGCTCATGGCCGGTGCCGGAGGACGCGAAGAGCACCCCGGCGAACTGGCAGCGGCCCTGCTCGAAGCCGGTCTGGACATCCTGCTGGATATCAAGGACGTACCGGCAACAGTGGACTACCTCGTTTCTGCCGTCCGCTCGGGTCGATTGTCCGAAGCACTCGTGGATGCCGCCCTGGAGCGCGTGTGGAGCCTGAAAGTGCGCTTCGCCGCCCGTTTCGGAAAGGGAGCGTTCGTGGACCCGTCACTGGCCGTGCCATTCAGGGAGATAGGCTCGGAGGCGAATCGTGAACTGGCTGATTCCATTGCCCGGAAGGCGGTGCAGGTGGCCATCGGCGAAGAAGATGCCCTTCGTCTCCCCGTTCCGAAGTTGGGCCAGAAGGGACCCGTCTGCTTTCTGGTCCGTCCGCACACCACATATAATGACCCGACGCAGGCTCCCCTGGAAACGGCTTTCCTGAAAGCCTTTCCCGATGGCGAGTACATCGAAATCAATCCGGAGTCCGAGGACGATGACCTGCAGGGTCTCGTGGAGGATGCCGGTCGTCACAGCGCCGTCATCGTGGCTGCCATCGTGAAGCCCGCCGCTTGGCACAAGTTCGGATTGCTGCCCTTCCAGAAGCAGTTCATCCGAGACCTGCTGGACCGCCATCCGGTCTGGTTGGCCGCCCTGGGCAGTCCACTCCTGCTGGCTGATTTCCAGGACGCAGCAGCCGGTATCTGCGTCTATTCCGATGTGGAGCCGTCCATGAAAGCACTCGTCCGATTCCTTGAGGAACACAAAGGACGGCCATCCCCCTTTGCGCCCGGTATCCCGTCATGATCCGCCTCTTTCTCCTTCTTGCACTCATACTGACGGGCTGCGGCCCCAGCATACCCCCATCCCCGGACATGGACGCGCTTTCAACTCGTATTGACGCCCTGGTGGCCGAGATCCCCGGCGCCACCGTTTCGGTTTCCATTGTTGACGCGGCAACAGGAACCGCCTGGCATCGGGACGGCGACCGGCTGTACCACGCCGCTTCGACCATGAAGGTGCCCGTCCTGATCGAACTGTTCCGGCAGGCTGAAGAGGGACGGTTCACGATGGACGATGAGATCATCCTGAAGAACGAGTTCCGCTCCATTGTGGACGGTTCGCTTTTCAGCATCGAAGACGATTCGGATGATGCCATCTACGAGCAGTTGGGACAGCCCATGTCCCTGCGACAGTTGGCCTACAACATGACGACCGTGTCCTCCAATCTGGCGACGAACCTGCTCATCGACTTCCTGGGCGCAGATGCCGTGCAGGCCACGTCGGAGCGGCTGGGTACGCAGCGCATGCAGACCATTCGCGGCGTCGAGGACCTGAAAGCGTTTGACCGGGGCATGTCGAACAGGGCCACTTCGGCTGACCTGGCATTGCTCATGGAGAGGATCCGGGCAGGTCAGGCCGTTTCTGAGGAAAGCGATGCCGCCATGCGGGAAATCCTGATGGATCAGGTCTTCAATTCCATGATCCCGAACGGACTGCCTGAAGGCACCCGCGTGGCCCACAAGACGGGCTCCATAACCGAGATCCACCACGATGCGGCCATCGTCTATCCGGAGAACGGGGAACCCTACGTGCTGGTCATCATGACCGAAGGCATTGCCGATCGGGAGGCCAGTTCGGCCCTCGGATCGCGCATTACGACCGCCGCGCACGAAACGCTGAGGGGAGCATCGTGATCGACTGGATCAAGAACCTGTTTGAGCACGACCCTGTGGTGGGTCAGGTGGTCGTGGATGCCGCATCCGGCGATGTGGACATGGCGGCCCTGTCCAAGGTATTGGGATCTCCCATCCAGAATGAAGCGCTTTACCGCCAGGCTCTGTGTCACCGCTCGCTCCTGAGGGGGCGCCCCAACGCCCATCTGCACTCGAACGAGCGGCTGGAATACCTGGGTGATGCCGTGGTCGGCTTCCTGGTCGCGGAGCATCTGTATGCCGAATACCCCGACCGGGATGAGGGATTCCTGACCCGGTTGCGGGCCAAACTCGTCAACGGGCGCGCGCTCGCTGCGCGAGCGCGCGAAATCAATCTGGCTCCCTTCCTTCTGGTCAGCGAAAGCCTGAGCAAGGAGCAGCGCAACAGCAACAGCATCCTTGCCGATGCCTTCGAGGCCATCATCGGGGCCCTGTATCTCGATCAGGGCATGGAGACCACGCGTGCGTTTGTGGAGCGCACGGTCCTGAGCCACACGGACCTCGACCAACTGGCCCGGGTCAAGGACAATTTCAAGAGCATCCTGCTCGAAACGGTCCAGGCTTCCAGCCAGCATCAGCCCGAGTACTCCGTCATTTCCGAATCAGGGCCCAGTCACGACAAAAGGTTCGTCGTGGCCGTCCTGATCGATGGCGTGGAATACGGCCGAGGAGAGGATCGGAGCAAGAAAGGGGCAGAACAGCGCGCTGCCCGGGAGGCCATGGAAAAACTGGCCAACCAGGGCTCCTGAGAGGCCGTGATTCGGTTTCTCGGTGAAGTCTCAGGATTCAACCAATCTTGAATGGGAACGGATGTAATTTTCTGCTTTCCCCGGCGTCAAACCTGTCGCCATGGAGCTTCCTGCTCCCCTTTCCCAGTCTGCCACCCGCCGGCTGCTTTCATCCTGATCCTCTGACCGCCATGCCCATCCGTCTGAGGTCCACCGACCGCTTCGTTGATCGCCACATCGGACCCTCCGAGTCCGACATTCAGGACATGCTCGGTGCCATCGGCGTCGACTCGCTGGATGCCCTTATCGATGAAACCGTTCCCGCCAGCATCCGCATGGAACGGGACCTTGACCTTCCCGAGGCCCTTACCGAGACCAAACTGCTCAGCCGGGCCCGTGACCTCGCGGACAAGAATCAGGCATTCCGGTCCTATATCGGGATGGGTTATCACGGCACGATCACGCCGCCGGTCATCCAGCGTGGTATCCTGGAGAATCCTTCCTGGTACACCCAGTACACGCCGTACCAGGCCGAGATTGCGCAGGGTCGCCTCGAGGCGCTGCTCAATTTCCAGACCATGGTCATGGATCTGACGGGGATGGAGATTGCCAACGCCTCGCTGCTTGACGAGGGTACGGCAGCGGCCGAGGCCATGATGATGTTCCACCGCAAGGCCAAGCGTGGTGGAGGAAGCCGCTTCTTCGTGTCCGAAGCATGCCATCCGCAGACCATTGCCGTGGTGGAAGCCCGAGCCATTCCGCTCGACATTGAAATCGTGGTGGGAGACCATCGCACGTTCACCTTCGAGGACGACGTCTTCGGCGCTCTGTTGCAATACCCTGCCTCGGACGGCGCCATCCACGACTACGCCGACTTCTGTGAGCAGGCCCATGCCAACAAGGCCTTCGTCGTCGTTGCCGCCGATCTGCTCAGCCTGACATTGCTCAAGGCTCCCGCTGCTTTCGGCGCCGACGCCGTGGTCGGAACGACCCAGCGCTTCGGTGTGCCGGTTGGCTTCGGCGGCCCGCACGCCGCCTACTTTGCCACCACGGACGGATTCAAGCGTCAGGTACCGGGCCGCATCATCGGGGTGAGTGAGGATGCCGATGGCAAGCCCGCCCTCCGCATGGCGCTCCAGACCCGCGAACAGCACATCCGCCGCGACAAAGCGACATCCAACATCTGTACGGCGCAGGTCCTGTTGGCTGTCATCGCCAGCATGTACGCTCTGTACCACGGTGCCGAAGGCCTGAAAGCGATTGCCACACGCATCCACGACATGACGCGCCTTCTGGCGGCTGCCCTGTGTGATGCCGGTGCCACCGCCCGGTATGCCGATGTTTTCGACACCCTCCGCGTTGAGGGCGTTGATGCAGGTGCCGTACTGGACCGCGCCCTGGCTGCCGGTATCAACCTGCGGTTTTTCGAGGATGGATCGATCGGTGTGACCCTGGACGAAACCGTGACGGCCGCCGATCTGGCCGACCTGCTCAGCGTGTTCGGGATTCCGGACGGTGCTGCCAAGGTTGAGGACCTGGCCGAACGCCTCGATACAGGCTATGCAGGCGCACTCCAGCGTGAGTCCGATTACCTGACGCATCCCGTGTTCTCCGAGCACCGCTCCGAAGCTGCCCTCACGCGGTACATGCACCACCTGTCAACGAAGGACCTTTCGCTGACGACGAGCATGATCGCGCTTGGCTCGTGCACGATGAAACTGAATGCCGTGGCCGAACTCATGCCCATCACGATGCCGGCGTTCAACAGCCTGCATCCGTTTGCTCCGGCCGATCAGGCGCAGGGCTACCATGAGATGATGGGCGAGCTGCGCGAGTGGCTCAACGAAATCACCGGCTTTGCGGCCACTTCCCTGCAGCCCAACTCAGGCGCCTCGGGAGAATACGCCGGTCTGATGGTCATCCGGGCGTACCAGGAAAGCATCGGGGAAGGCCACCGCAAAGTGTGCCTCATTCCGAGCTCGGCACACGGCACCAACCCGGCCAGCGCCGTCATGGCCGGCAAGGACGTTGTGGTCGTCGCCTGCGATGACAACGGAAACATCGACGTCGAGGACCTGCGTCAGAAGGCCGAAGCGGCTGGCGACAACCTGTCGTCCCTCATGATCACCTACCCGTCCACGCACGGAGTATTCGAGCAGGAGATCAAGGAAATTTGTCAGGTCGTGCACGATCTCGGCGGTCAGGTCTACATGGACGGTGCCAACATGAACGCCCAGGTCGGCATCTGCCGTCCAGGCGATATCGGCGCCGACGTATGCCACCTGAACCTGCACAAGACGTTTGCCATTCCGCACGGCGGTGGCGGTCCGGGTGTGGGCCCGATCTGCGTGGCCGAGCATCTGGCACCCTTCCTCCCCGGCCACCCGGTCGTGGACGCAGGCGGCAGCATCGGCCCTGTGGCCGCAGCCCCGTTCGGCAGCGCCTCCATCCTGCTCATCTCCTGGGCCTACATCGCCATGCTGGGTGCTGAAGGACTCAAGAAGTCGACGCAGGTGGCCATTCTGAATGCCAACTACATGGCAGGGCGGCTTTCGGAGCACTACAACGTCCTCTACACGGGCAAGAACGGTCGCGTGGCCCATGAATACATCCTGGACCTGCGCTCCCTGCGTCAGAACACGGAGTTGACGGAAGTGGATGTGGCCAAGCGTCTCATGGACTACGGTTTCCACGCACCTACGATGTCCTGGCCGGTGGTCGGGACCGTCATGGTGGAACCCACGGAAAGCGAGAACAAGGCTGAACTGGACCGCTTCGTGGAGGCCATGACCTCCATCCGGGCCGAAATCCAGGAAGTGGAACTGGGGCTGGTTGACGACAAGGAAAGCGTGCTGGCCAATGCGCCGCACACGGCCGCCATGGTCACAGCGGATGAATGGAATCAGGCCTACTCCCGCGAGAAAGCAGCATGGCCCGCTTCCTGGTCCCTCAGCCACAAATTCTGGCCGTCCGTGCGTCGTGTGAACGATGCCCAGGGCGATCGGAATCTGGTCTGCTCCTGCCTGCCGCTCGAGGCGTACGAAGGCTGATCCGCCGGCTGGAAAGGTCTGCGCATCAGTCCAGCAGCGTGTACAGTTTGCCGGAGAGGGCGTGCTGAACGTGGTCCACAATGCGACGGGAAGCCCGCGCCACGGCGCGGGCTTCGACTCCCGCGGTGTATCCTGTTTGCTCCAATGCCCAGACCACGTCTTCTGTGGCCACGTTGCCCGTGGCGCCCGGTATGAAGGGGCAGCCGCCCATGCCGCCGAGCGACGTGTCGAACCAGGTTACTCCTTCGTCCAGGGCAGCCAGGATGTTGGCGATGCCCATTCCCCGGGTGTCGTGCAGATGCAACACGATGGTATGGTCTGTTTCCTCGCGGACGGCCCGCAGGGTATCCACGATGGATACCGGGGCCGCCAGGCCGGTCGAGTCCGCCAGCGAAAAGGATTCGATGTCCATCCCGGCAAACCGGGCCGCCAGGCGTCGGATGTCATCGAGCGGCGTATCGCCGGGCTCTGTGTAACCCCAAACGGTCTGCAGCCCCAGCTGGACCTGCATGCCGGCATTCCTGGCCAGGTTGATCATGTCTTCCGCCCGTCGCACACCTTCAGCTACGCTCATGTTGGCGTTGTCCCGCCCGTGTCGTTCGTTCGTGGCAATCGAAAGATCCACATGCGTCAGGCCGCATGCTGCCGCGCGCTCGACACCGCGTTCGTTCAAGGCCAGCCCGGAGCAGATGACGTCCGGAAGATCAACACACGCCGCGACGACATCCTCGGCATCGGCCATCTGCGGAACGCGGCCGGGATGCACGAAACTGGCAATCTGGATCCGTGGCAGCCCGGCCGCTGCCAGCTCCCGGATGACCTCCACTTTCATGTCCGTCGGAATCGGCACCGACTCGAACTGGAAACCGTCGCGAGGTCCGACCTCGCACAGGGTGATGGGAGCGTTGGTATGGGTCATGTTGCGTCGGGCGTTCGGGGCGGGCGTCTGGAGTGAATGGGGAATACCCCACAAACGCATCTCCTGCCGATCAGTATCGTTTGTTTACTGGTACGCGCACACCAATGAAAAGGATCGTCATGCGCCTTCCTTCGCACTTCCGTTATCTGGCCACCGGCTGCCTGATGGCTGTCCTGGCCCTTCCGGCCATCGCCCAATCCACGATTTCCGATGAACCGCTCAGCGAACGCCGGGTGTCCTATCGGATGGATGTCAAACTGGACCCGGACAGCCGAACCGTTTCCGGGACCCAGCGCCTGACCTGGCGTAATCCCGACAACGTGCCGGTGGATGAATTGCAGTTCCACCTGTACCTGAACGCATTCCGCAACAACGAATCGACCTTCATGCGGGAAAGCGGCGGCATGCACCGTGGCAATACAGCCAGCGCGGACAATCCGTGGGGAGGCATCGAGGTCCGCTCCATGCGGATTGCAGATGACGAAGGGGACTTACAGCCGGGCCTGCCCTCCGGTCCAGATCGGGATCTGACACCCCGCATGCGCTTCATCCAGCCCGATGATGGCAACGCAGAGGATCGCACGGTCATGGCCGTATCGCTGCCGGAAGCCGTCCAGCCCGGAGAAACCATCGCGCTGGATATTACCTTTGAAAGTCGCCTGCCGGAAGTCGTGGCACGCACCGGCTGGAAGATGGCTGACACCGGCAACCCACTGTTCTTCGTCGCTCAGTGGTTCCCCAAGATTGCCGTCTACGAAGTACCGGGGCAACGATACGTCCCTGAGGATGCTCCGCGCGGCGCGTGGAATGCCCACCAGTTCCACGAGAACAGCGAGTTCTACGCCGATTTCGGCACATACGACGTGACCATGACCGTGCCGAACGGGTACGTCGTCGGCGCCTCCGGTATCCGCGATTCCATTGTCGAAGGGGACAGCCTGACAACCATCCGCCATCTGGCCGATGACGTCCACGACTTTGCCTGGACGGCCAGCGAGGACTATCTGGAATTCGAACAGCAGTGGCGCCATGTCACCGTGCGTGCGCTCGTGCGGCCGGCACACCGGGGACAGGCCCAGC